>Ga0316605_10000157_pt1 | contig 62315 bp, 57 predicted proteins | sample OWC_soil_day20_n_FD_207666 | JGI IMG/M metagenome (GOLD analysis project Ga0316605, IMG submission 207666) | Wetland soil microbial communities from Old Woman Creek delta, Ohio, United States - OWC_soil_day20_noCT | ecosystem: Environmental > Terrestrial > Soil > Wetlands | place: USA: Ohio...
TTTTCCAATCATTATTTGCAGAGTTTTATACCGTAAAGATACATAATCCTGCAAATATATGCAAGTATTTTAGAGGTTATATTGTTCATATACTGATATATAAGAAATAATAAGGAGCGACTAAGTAGATTATAACTTTGAGCACACCCGCTTAACAGAAAAACAAAACTAAGCATTAAACTAAAACGAATAAATTTTCTCATAATTTTTTTTTGTTACTATTTTACCTTTGATAATTTGTACTTAAAGTTTTTAGTCTTTTTACCTCCCGAATTCAGCTTAGTCTCAGACTACTTCGTGCTAAAAGTAATGCTCCTGCATTACACAGAGCGGAGCTTTGTTTTTATCCTTTCCGCAGCGAAGATACTACGCCAAACACTTGTGGCCGCTAATTGCAAACGACACTCAGCGAAGGTTAAAATATCCACCCGAGTGTAAAATATCCTGTTCTGTTTCGTACGTACGCGTTGTCGTCGTTTGGTTGCAGGGTAAAATTCGTGAGCGCTCCACGATTGGTATAACCAATCTTCACAGGTCCTGCAAGAAAGCTAAATCCCCAGTTAATACCCCACTCTGAACGATTGAAGGTACTGAAATCAAGTGGTTCGGTGCCCTGTTTTCCATTGAGACGATAGGTGTAGTATGAACCAACAAATACATCAACACCTCCGGTAGGATTTTTGCTTTGTAAAACAAGGTTCAGCGGAACGGTTATGTTATTCGAGTGAATATTGCCTCCCGGATATTTAGCCGAAACATCCTCAAAAAAAACCTCGGGACGGAAAGCCAACGCACCCAGATTCAATTGTGTAGTAAGACCGATACCATAGGCGAACGAGGGTTTACCATCCAGCGCGCCACCGGTATAATAGTGGTGATTGTTACCTATGTTGCCCGTAAAGCCCATCTGAACAAGTTTACGATTCGAAAGGTGTTTATCGGCTACTTTCCCTGTCGGGGTAATCTCATCTTCCTGCGATAGTTTTATAGTCAGGTTGGCAAGGTGCTCTGTGATTAATGTCATACCGTCGTAGTCAATCAGATCCGCGTCGTCTTTGGGTTTATGGTAAGGTGATTTTGTTCCGGTAGTGACAGCTAAAGTCGGTATGCCGGCCTGGGCAAAGGGTTGGGTATCGGTAGCTACGAACATGTTTTTTTCGAAATTTTCAGCTTTTACCTTCAAATCGGTGGGAATAACGTTCGTTTCTTTCATTATTCTTTCGCTGTTTTTGAAACTGCCTGTTCCGGCGTATTCAACAGCTCCGTTTGTACTGTACCATCCTACCATATCTACGCTCATCATTAGCTTTATACTGCCCGAAGAAAACAGTTTATCGTTGACAAAGCGCCTTGAACCAACTAAACCTACTTCTTCCGCGTCAAAGGCTACAAGAATAACACTTCGTTTTAGCTCGTTCTGCCTGTTTTTTAACATGCGGGCAGTTTCAATCAGCGTTGCTGTACCCGAAGCATTGTCATCCGCTCCGTTGTATATAATGGTATCGTTATTTTTTATTTTGAATCCGAGATGGTCGTAGTGCGCGCCTATAACGATGTATTCGTTCTTACGGTTTTCATCCCCGCTTTCAATGATGCCGATGATGTTTTTGTATTTATCGAATGAATGAAAATAATCGTTGTCTTTGTACGGTTTTATGCCAATAGCTTGCCATTGTTCAATAATATATTGGGCTGCCCGGGTACTCTCCTCCGAACCTGCTTTTCTGCCTTTTAGCGAATCGGAGGCAAGTGTGAAGACATGTTGTTTCAGATAATCGGTAGTTGTGTTTTGGGCATTTGCAAACCAAAACGAACACAATAACACGCAGGTTATAGCTTTTCTTAAAATAGTCATAATAACGAATGGTTTATTTAATTTTTACTTCTTCTAATTTTACATCACTCTTTACTGTCGCACGGAATTGCATCGTGTGGCCAACCTGTATATTCAATCTATAAACTTTTACTTTCTACTAACCACGCGTTAAAAACGCGCGGTAGCGGAGTGTTAATATCGTCTGGTTTATTTATTTCCTTTTATCTTTTTCTTGCAAATACATTAATCATACCTGCTACAAGATGCAATCGTGGGGTAGCGGTGTGTATGTTTTTTTCTATTTTAAATTAAATAACAACAAAAACTCCAAAACTCCAATTCTTTGGGCTTAAATTAATTTTTTCAGACTTCTCATAAGTTATTGGCGTTTTCAGAACATAACCTCTAAAACTACTGTAGTCGAACATTGTATTTTCTTTTGGAGAAAATGAAATTTCATATCCGCTGAAATTGATTTGCAGTCCAATGTGTTTTGTTAGGCTATACCGGATTTCCGGAGACAATGAAGTTTCAGAGTATTTTCCTGTTTCACTTTTAGTGACAGTTGGTCTTGATGTTTCTGTTATTAAATCGAAATATTGCATTGTGACTTTTTCTTTTGTTTTTCCGGCTAAAGACCTGAGCATTAACGAAACACTGAGTCTGGAAGTAAATGGATAGATATACTTCACAAAGACAGCCGGATAAAATCCATTCATAGTTCTTGTGTTGGTTATATGCTCGTCAGTAATTGGAACTCCATTACACGTTCCTTTCAATCCCTGAATCGTAGCTGCAGATCTAGTATAGTTGTTGTTGAAACCAGCCCCAACAACAAAATTTCTAAAGACTAAATAACCGACATCTGAGTTCAGGACTAATTTTGTCGTTTTGTCTCCAAGTCCGTTTGAAATGTTTTTGTCATAGTTGAACAGTAAGTTCGATTCAATATAAAACTTTCCTTTATCGTATTGAGAATAAACGTTCATTCTAAAAATAATGGAAATGAACAGGAAAAATACAATTCTTTTCATTGTTGATGTTTTGTCTCTTTTTATTTGATTTCTTTGTTATACCGAAGATGTCTTTTTTTTTGTACTATGCCCGCCACGCTGACGCAAGTTTGTAACTTGTGTGTTGCTTTGTAAAAGCAAATCTTTTTTGTTCTAACGAACAACACACCGATTGCAAATCGGCGCGAGCGGGGGGCAGTTTACTCGATTGTGTTTAGTTTTTTAGTTTTCAATACTTAATAATAATATATTTTCGGCACTGTCTTTGTTCTTGCGGCATACAAGTCAAAACCTCCTTTCCCTCCTGGCTTGTTCGATGAAAAAATCAACATTGTATCATCAAATTCACCAAATGGAACAATAATCGGACGATATTCGTCATATTCTGAATTAATTTTATCTCCCAAATTTTTGGGCTGAGACCATTTTCCATCCAAATACTGCGAGAAATATAAATCAAATCCACCGTAACCGCCTTCCCTATCTGATGTGAAGACCATGATATTCCCTGCAATAAACGGGCATTTATCATTTTGGTCACTTGACAAAATTGCATTTTTTACAATTTCGTGTTTGGTGGTAACCAGGTAATTCGGATTAATCTCGTCTTCATCGAATGCTGTTTCATAAATATCAAATACTTTTTCTCTATTACTGCAGAATACAAGACTTTTATTCCCGTTAAACAAGCAGGGATAATAATCGTCACTCGCTGAGTTGATGGATTCAAAAGATTTTGGAGCATTTATCATACCAGGAGAAGTGTACGCTCCAAAATCAGATTTCTTTGACGACGCATACTTTATATCAAAGTCTCCCGATTCGTTATTTGCATAGAAGAAGTATTCATAAGCCTCCTCTCCAAAATAATGGAATGGTCCATATTCGTCAAAATTCGTATTTATGGTTTCAAGAACTTTACTTTCATATCTGCTATTACCATCGGAATCGCTATAAGTTTTGATATTCAAAATATCATCTTTTGGATGATACGAAATATCCATGTTTTTATGGATGATATCAAAATTGTTTCCTGAACTGTTTCTGTTGGTAGAAAAAAAGATTCCATATCCGAATCCCGGATAGGGTAGATTCGAGTTGTAATCATCAAATGAAGAGTTGATGTCTTTCAGATTTACAGGCGATTCCGTTACAATTATATCGTAAGTAAAATCATAATTAGGATCAACGTTTTGATTACAACTTGTCCATGTTATTACAAAAGCGAAAAGCAAAATTTTTAATGTCTTCATGATTATTTGGTTTAAAATTTGGTTTTCTTTACAGATGTTTTTTTAGGGTTAAGGTTGCTTTCATATAAAATAAACACAACACCTAAATTTGCGCTACAGTTTTTCCTATATACGCTATACTATTGAGTTTCTGTCGCACGCATCCTTTCTTGTAGCTAAGCAAGATGGTTTTTATATAATCGTTCCCGGTTGATTCTGTCATCCGGGAACGATTTGTTATTATTGCATCAATTTGCTGATGGAGTTTCTTCGGTAACGGGGGCTTTGCGTGTGCCGGAGTTCACGATGCGGCGGGCGTTGAGATAGGCTGCTTCAAATTCGGTGCCGTCAAACATGTTTACCAGACTGTCTAACTTGTAGAGCAGTTTGCGGCTATCCTGAATAAGTTCGGGCAGGTCTTCGTTATGGGTTTTGCGGTTAACGGTGAGTTCGCGCGGACGGCTCATGAGCTTATCGTAAGTGTCAATCAACGCTTTGAACCGGGTCAGTTCTTCTGCCGATACATAGGGCAACAAATCATCGCCGGCAGCCATCATGCGGTCGTGGAGTTCATGCAATTTTGCCGAAGCTTTGGTGTCTGCCAGCTGGCTCAGCGACCCCTTGCTAACTCTCATCATGTCGTGCATTTCGGAGTTATTCTGCTCCAGGGCAAATATGCTTGCCCGTTTCGAGAGTTTGCTCCCGAAGTCGAAAGCTTCATGGGCGGCATTGGATTTGTCCTGCGATGCCCCGGTAGTAATGATATTCCCACCCTGAGCTGCCACGTCGATCAGCAGCCTGTTGGCTGTAAAATCGGTTACATACTTTGTAAATACGCTGTTTGTATTCCACACTGTTTTAAAGTTGTCAAAAACAGAACCAACAACTGTCAACATACTGATAAAATTTTCCTGAGTTTTAAGCATAAAAAAAATAAGATTTTTAAGATTAATAATGTATTTTAATGAATAATTTTTCAAACCTATGAAATAAAAATTAAAATATCAAATTATCAGGCAATTATTTTAACAATGGCGTCGTAAAATAATGGGGAAGGCTTATTTACACAGTTTTTTGGACAGTCCCGTGTTGGAACGATATATTGGATTGTTGGAAAGGTACATTGGGGTATTGGAAAGGTACATTAAGGTATTGGAACGGTACATTAAGGTATTGGAACGGTACATTGGGATATTGAAACGTTACATTGGGGTGTTGGAACGTTACATTGGGGTGTTGGAACGATACATTGGAGTATTGGAACGATACATTGAGCTGTTGGAACGGTACATTGAGGTAATGGAGCGTTACATTGAGGTGTTGGAACGATACATTGGGGTATTGGAACGATACATTGGGGTATTGGAACGATACAGTAGGATGTTAGAACGATACAGCAGAGTATTGGGGCGTTACATCGGCAGGTCAGGATATTACATGGTTATGACGAATGGCGGGGAGGCAGTTTTTTAGCCAGGTATTCATTAAAAAGTATTCCGGCAACGATGAGGATTAAGCCGATAATTGTGGTCAGATAAATCTTTTCTCCCAGAACGAAATGAATGAGAAAGAGGGAAAGAAAGGGGCTAAGGTAGCACAACTGGTTGATAAGTGTGGGGTTGCTGGTTTTCCGCAAAGCCATGCCGAAGAAAATAAAGGGGATTGCCATTTCGAATAGTCCGGAATAAATGCTGGCAACCATTCCCCGGAATGAATGGAGATTTATATCGGTAAAGAAAGAACCTGCCAGTAAGTAAGCCACTCCAAAAAGAAAACTGACAAATAAATTCACCGTATTGTCGGTGCGCGGATTTTTTTTGCTGAGCATCCAGAAGGCAGCCCAGATAAACGCGCTGAAAAAGGCAAGCAGGAGACCCGTCAGTGAAAAGTTCGCACCTGAAATACTTCCCGGGCCAAAGGAAATGATGACAACTCCGGCAAATGAAAGGGCCATACCCACGTATTTAATTCCCTGTATATGCTGACCGGTAAACACTGCCAGCATGATGGTGAGCAGGATGGGCCAGAAATAGTTGATGGGCTGTGCCAGTTGGGCGGGCAGCAAATCATAAGCCTTAAAAAGAACCAGATAATAAAACGCGGGGTTGAGAAAGCCGGTCAGAGCATAGCTCAGCCATTGCTTTCCGGTGATGTTTTTCAGCAGATGCCATTTGGACTGAAAGGTGATAACTGCCGCGAAAACAAGTAACGCGGTGGTGGCTGCAACCAGCAGAAGTTCGTAATGGGAGAATTCCTTCAGGGCAATTTTGAAGGCAGTGGCTACTGTCGACCAGCTCAAAACAGTTATGCTGACGTAAAGCAGCGCTTTGTTGTTTTCTTTCATATATTGGGTTGCCCCATAACTTTTCTAAAGGGGGGACTTGATAATTTAGTGAAAATAAGAATTATTGTACGTTAAAACAAAATCTTGTTTTGTCCTCCAGCCGGACAGGCTTTTACTTTTTGGCTACAGCCCCAAAAAGTAAACAAAGACCTCACCCGCCCTTCGGGCACCCTCTCCAAAGGGAGAGGGAAAAGAGGAAAAAATGAGATTTTTTGCCGCCGCTGTCGATAAAAAGCTAAAAATTGTCTTCGTTTCGCTCAAAGCGTCCAAACTCCTCTCCGCCAGCAGGCGGATCGTCAGACAAGGACGCTTTTTTACCGCTTCACTACTACAATTTTCTTTACGCTTTTTCTCTAAGGCGGAAAGAGAGGTCAGTAACATAAAGTTGATAGAATAAATTATTCCGGACAACAATAGAATTTAAGATTTTATTCTTAATTCACTGAAAATGTTTTTTATAAAATCACAAATTATAATCAGGGCACATAAATTCCCCCTTCAGGGGGTTAGGGGACCGGTATTATTTCAAATTCCCTTTATTAAATACATTTTCCGGAATGGCAACATCAAACTGAATGCCTGAAATCGTAAACCGGGTGCCTTTTCCTTCTTTCAGTGTATCTTTATAAACCATGACCATCGGGTACCATCGTCCCTGAACCTTACGGATATCGCTCAGGGTAATTTCTTTCAGCTGTTTACCGCTTTTGGCAAACTGTTGCATTTTAAGAGGAACGTAGTGTTCTTCATCCACCCAGAATTTCTGACTGTAATAATTGATGTCGGTTACCGTTGAAGTCAGGTTCACAACCCAGCATTTCCGGCCTTCGATGTTTTCCTCGCCGGTGACTTCGGCTTTATATTGTTCCTGCAGGGGTGTGTCGTTCATCATATCTTCGTACGACATGTCGCTTCCCATCATCGACTGACGTAACATGTGCCCGGAAATCTGGATGGTGCGGTCGGTGGAGGGAGAGTATATCCAGAGCTGCTTGTTTAGTTTCAGCATTTTCGTCCCTTTTTCGCGGGATGGCGCCAGGTATTCGGTGAACGATTTATCGTCGCCGACTATCCATGTTTTTATTTCCATGGTTCGTGTGGCGCGGCTGCCGGTTATCTCCATCGATGCTTTCATAATCATGGATCTGGCAGTCATGTTTGCGTCAATTTTATCGAGTATCGATTTTCCCGAAGGATAGTTTTGAGCATTCGTGCTGATAAAACCAGTTATCAATAACAAATTGAAAAATAGGTATTTCATAGCTTAATGTATTTATTAAATAAATCTATCATTATTGTCAGTTAAAGGAGTTTTTTGTCCTCCAGCCGGACAGGCTTTTACTTTTTGGCTACAGCCCCAAAAAGTAAACAAAAAAGGCCGCCGCTGTCGATAAAAAGCTAAAAATTGTCTTCGTTTCGCTCAAAGTGTCCAAACTCCTCTCCGCCAGCAGGCGGATCGTCAGACAAGGACGCTTTTTAACCGCTTCACTCCGGCAATTTTTTTAACGCTTTTTCCCGAAGGCGGAAAGAGAGGGTTCTGCAATATCAAGCGTCTCAACACAAAACAACAAAAAGATATTTAATTTGCGCTCTGCAAAGTCCCCCAGGGGGGGATTTAGGGGGCTTCAACTTTCCAGTTCCTTGAAAAGATTAGCTGTCTGCCGTTTGTAAATGCCTATGCCTGCGAGCATGGCACCGATAACGGTTGACAGGATACCCGGAATAAAACCGATATAATACGAAGCTGCCGTAATGCGTGACCTCAGAACAGTGGGCATCAGTATGGTGGAGTCTTTCATCATCTCACCGATATTGAGGCCATACCGCTGCATCAGCCAGGAAATAAATAATCCGGATATTACGCCGATAATCGTACCGATCACCCCGATAATAAAAGCTTCGGCAATCATGGTACGGTAAATTTCATTTTTACTTTCGCCGATGGCAAGCCGGAGGCCAAATTCGCCGTAGCGCCGCAACCCGCCAATCAATCCGGCATTCCACAGAACAATGGACATGGCGATGATGAAAATCAGCAGGATAATGCCCTGGATATTTTCTGAGTAAGCTACAATGTATCCCATGCCGTTCATTTCGCTCAGAGGAAGCATCACGGGAGCAAACTTATCACCAGCCTTCTGTTGTCGGGAATTAAATGTTTCAGCCATTGTTATGGCTTTGCTGTTATCGTAAAACTGATTTTTGAAGAAACCAAGCAATTCACCGGTGGCATTTTCCATGTTCAGCGCTGTCTGTACATCCCTGAAGTCGACTATGATGGTTCCCCGATCCAGAAAAGGTATACCGAATTTCAGCGTTCCGCAGACACTGAAGTTATACATCGACATTTCGCCGTACATGGAGTTTGCGATCAGTGTTACTTCATCGCCTAGTTTCAGTTTCATCCTTCTGAAAAGTTCTTCGCTGATGAGCAGTTCACCCGGTTTATCCGGAAATCGTCCACTGGTCAGGTTCGAGCGAAGATTCATCCGGTCAATTTCACGGGAGGATTTCAGCATATCAATACCTATTCCGGCAACATTGGCCTGAGCCCGGGTTTCTCCCTGAGCGTCGGGGACATCAAGCAGTCCGCCGAACTGAACGCGTTCGCTCCATTCAACATCCGGAAACTCTGTCTGCAATTTTTTCTTCAGCACATCGACATCCATTATTGCCAGGTCGTTAGGAAACTGCGACATGTTTTTGCTGTAAGCGCTGGTCATCACTTTCACGTGGCCGGTAGTGAAGTTAGCCGTCGTTTCGATGCTGTCTCCCAGAACGCCGGTCATATAGGATTGAAGCACTACCGTTATCATCACCCCCAGAGTGACGACAATGACTGGCAGCAGGCTGCGGCTATGGTCACGGATAAGTCCTTTATATAAGAATTTCAACATAATGTATCGTTGATTGAATGTCTTCTGAAAATTAATTTACTATAAAACCTTTCCTCTGATGGCTTCAGTCGGGTTCATGCGCGAAATTTTTCGTGCAGGCAGATAACTGACTACAGCCGTGATGATAAAGATAAAGATAACCGTTCCGATGATTAGTTTCGGAGTGAAAAGCGGATACATCTTATCCGCTATCGGGAGACCGAAATTGCTGACATCCGAAGGCATGGTGATGCCGTTTGCAGCAAACCAGATGAAAAACGGCAGTCCGTAGGCACTACCTAAAAGAATGGCAAGGAGAGCGTTCATTGTTCCTTCAAGAGTGAAGAAATTCTGCACCTGCCGTGGTGTCATTCCCAGCGCCACATAAGTACCGATTTCGCGCTGGCGACGGAAAATAGACAATGTCTGCGTGTCGAAAATGGCAATGAGAGCCAGACAAAGGAATATGAAATAGAAAATGCTCATCCCTATCGATTTGGCCCTGACCAGCGCGATAGTTTGTTTGGTGAGTTCCGTCTGATTCATAAATTTCCAGCCGGGAAGAGTTTGCGTTGCCAATTCCTGATCCTTTATAAGCATTGTGGCTTTGCCGGGTTGCGACATCATATTCTGCAGATTTTCCAGCGGCAGCCAGATAATTCCGTTGTCGGTCGTAGGGACTGTTGTTTTGAAAACGGACGCTATCCGGATATCAACAGCTTCGAAAGTTCCGTTGGCATCGCGCCAGCGCAGGGTCACCAGATCATTCTCTTTCAGTCCCGCCTGACTGGCCATGTGAGCGCCAATGATAGCAGGAATTTCAGTACTGTCACCTTTCAGGCTTTGAGTTGGCATGGTGAGCAGGTTTTGATCTGGACGGATGCCCTTCATCAGCACGGGAATCATGCGGCCATCGGGATAGATGCTGCCAGAAGCAATCAAAACAGGTTCAATCTGATGCGCGTTGTATTCTTTCATCAGTGACCGGGGAATGACAGCTGCACTCGAATCGAGCGAGAACGGGTCGTAAGGATCATATTTCTGGCTCCAGTATTGTCCTCCGGCTATTTCCCAGGCCACAGCGTCGGTCACTGCCTGTTTGCTCCATCCTTCCAGTAGTCCCTGCATGAATATTATCAGTACAAAGGAGATAGAAAGGACAAAAACATTCAGCCAGGTTTTCAGACCATTGCCCAGCAGACTTTTTATGGCTGTTTTTGCAAGTATCATACCTGAAGCATTAAATAGTTTTATCACTAAAAACCTTACCATCCTCCAACCGGATAATCCGGTGCAGATATCCGATCACCTTTTCGTCGTGAGTGGCAAAAATAAATGTCGTTTTCAGCTCCTGATTGAGTTTTGCCATTGTCTGAAGTACATTGTGCGAGTTGTCGGAATCCAGGTTGGCGGTAGGTTCATCGGCCAGCACCAGCGACGGGCGTTTCACCATGGCGCGGGCTATGGCCACACGCTGACATTCGCCTCCCGAAAGTTGAGACGGCCGTGAATTGATTTTATCGGATAACCCAACCCATTCCAGAGTCTCCAGAATACGTTTCTTTCTTTCTTCAGCGCTCATGTTCAGCAACAGCAACGGGAATTCCACATTTTCATATACGGTATAAACAGGCAGGAGATTGTAATTCTGAAAAATAAATCCCAGTTTTTCTTTTCTGAGTTGCGCCGCTTCTTTTGGGGTCAGCGTACTGATGGAATGGCTCAGCACAGTAACTTCTCCGGCGGAAGGTACGTCGAGCGAACCGATAATGTTGAGCAGCGTGGTTTTTCCCGAACCACTCGGACCAACCAATCCGGTAAACTCACCTTCGGTAAATTCGAGGTCAATCCCTTTTAACGCGGTGAAAAATCCCGTCGAACCGATTGGAAATTTTTTTACTAAATCTTTAACACGAACAATTGTATTCATATGCGGAATAGCTGTTTAATTGTATTTTTGTCTGATAAAAAAATCTGTATTTTACAGTAATAGAAACAAATAAGAACATTAAGCCCCGCCGGGGCGTTCTTTCTTGGTGTAACTAAATCGTTACTACAAACTATTTTGCAACGCTGTTGCAAAAACAGCCACAGAGTGGCAATATATTTAATCTTATCGGACAATATTGATTTATTGTATTTTTCAATAAGTATAATTTTAAAATCTCAGAAATTGTAGCTTGCCATCAACTGCAATCCTTTTCCTGAAAACAGATTTTTTCCCTGCAAAGTTGTATTTAACGGCAAACTTACATCCGGATTCCAGAATGCCATCAGGTAAATGCTGAATTTATCGTAAGTACGGTTCCAGCTCAGATAACTGAACCACAGATTACTATTGGTTCGGGTGTAAAAGAACATGCCCGTCAGGTTGTCGAGCATATTCAGGGGATAAGTGAACATGCTTCCCACCAGATTGATGCTGTTTCCCTTAACCAGAAAACTGTTACCTGCATGATATCTGAAGTATTCCAGCGTCAGACCAATTCCGTTTCCAATATTTACCGTATAATCTGCTCCCACATTCCAGGCATCCTGATAGCGTGGCAGGTTGTATTCGTTTTTTTCAAGCTGTGTGATGCTCGATTCGAACCACAATCCGGGCCCGACATCCCATTTTCCATCCAGTCCGAGGCGGTTTTCGTGTAATTGTTTCCCAATAACGGGCAGTTCCACGGTACGAATGTGAGTGCTGAGCGCCATTTCGCCATTCGGCACGGGTATTTCAGCTCTTCCTCCAAGTTCCGGTATCCACTTTTTTGAACCAAGTAGTTCCCAGCCTTTCGGTTTGCTGTTACCAACCAGTGACCATATCCAGATATTGGCATTATTCTTAAAAAAATACTTTCCCAACACTCCGTAAACACCGTTTGTGAGTTTTAACGGGTCGCGTACGTCCATCCCGTCGAACCACATCAGCGGACGGAACATTTTTGCCGTACCAAAGTTTATTTTTTGCAATCCTCCCCGTATCTCCCAGCGATTGGTCGAATATCGCAGCCACATCCGGTAAGGCTGAATTTCACCTTGCTTGTCAGATAAATCGCAGCCGGTATAATTCAGGCTTCCGTTAATGTGAGCTGAAGCCTCAAAATCAAGCATCCCGTGATTTTCACTTCCGAATTTCCCCAGCAAAGCCGGAACGAATCTGCCACCCGCCTGCCAGATAACAGGATCGGAGAAACGGGTAATTTCCCAGGCTGTAACCTGCCCACTGAAAGTAACAGCGTGCTCAGTGGCGACGGTGTCGTCAGGTGCCTGAGCCATTGCAGCAGGAAATGCTAAAAGAGCAAAAAGCAGCAAAAATATTTTCAAACAGGTATGCATTTCATTAACTTGAAAATAAACTGAATAAAACGTTAATCCGGTTGTAAAGCTACAAAAGATTGTTTATTTTCCAACTATTACAGGGCATTTCTTTACAGTGAAATATTGTTGTTCAAAAAATGAGATTTCATTCCTTTATACTTCAAAAAAATAACTACATTTGTCTGTCACAACAAAAGGATATAAATTTCAATTATTTTATTGCCTGCAAGCCATGAAAAAGCAATATACATACAATGAACTGCTGCATAAAGCGGCATCGTACTGTTCCATTTCCGAGCATTGTATTTCTGATGTTGACGATAAGCTGAAAGCTTGGGAAGTGGATGAAGCTGACCGTCGGAAAATCATACAACAGCTAACCGATGATGATTTTATCAACGAAAAGCGTTTTTCAAAAGCATTTGTAAGGGATAAATTTCACTTTAATAAATGGGGAAAAATCAAAATCTTGATTGCTTTGCGTGAAAAGGGCCTCAGCCATGACCTGATAGCGTCAGCGCTGGACGTGATTGACGATGGTGAATACGAAGAAATGCTGGCAACTTTATTAAAATCAAAACAAAATACGATTAAATACGAGTTTGAATATGAAAAACAGGGCAAACTTTTCCAGTTCGCTCAAAGTCGTGGCTTCGAAAACAGTGTGATTGAACGGGTACTTCGAAATATCTGATTAAGTTTTTTTTCAGTACTTCCGGATATTTTCCAAAAGACATAAAATCCCCTCAGGAGCCGGTTATCCGGCATCAGGGGATTTGTCTTTTTTTACAGCTTCCCATCCGATCATGGCTTTCTTGCGGGCAGGTCCCCAGTGGTATTGTCCCAGCACACCGGAAGAACGAATAACCCTATGGCACGGAATGAGAAAAGAAACAGGATTATCGCCGACCGCGGTTCCTACAGCGCGGGTTGCTTTGGGATTATTTATTTTTTCGGCTATCTCACCATAGGTGGCAAGCTGGCCTTCGGGTATCTTCAGTAATGTTTCCCAGACCTTCAGCTGAAACGAGGTTCCTTTCAGGTGAAGTTTTATTTCCTCGGGATTATTCCAGTTAAGTCCGAAAAACCGGATTACTTTCTGAATGAGTTCATCGGTTTGTTCTGAATAATCTGCATTCGGGAATAATTCCTTAAGTTCGGTCAGCATCCTGTCTTTATCTTCCGAAAAGGCAAGATAGCAAATCCCCTTACCGGTGGAGGCAGCAAGCATTTCGCCGAAGCGGGTGGGTGAGAAGCAGTAGCGGATATTCAGATTTTTACCCCCGTTTTTAAATTCGCCGGGTGTCATTCCTTCAATTTTCACAAACAAATCGTACAGCCTTCCGGTGCCGGAAAGTCCGGTTTCCGATGCCGCGTCAAACAGACTCAGCTGATTACTTCTTAACAAATTCCCTGCATGACTGACATTCAGGTATTTCATGAACTTCTTTGGACTTACACCAGCCCAATCCTGAAACATACGCTGAAAATGAAAAGGGCTCATGCAGACATGCGCAGCCACTTCGTCCAGGCCGGGTTGTGTCCGGAAATTTGTGTACATATACTCAATGGCTGTAGCAATGCGTTCGAAATCAATTTGTTGTTGTTCGGGCATAGTTGATGGATGTTTTCAGTAAAGTTACACAGTCAGGACAGAATAAGCAACCCGATTCTTGCGGATTTTCACTTATCAGACTTCAACGTAGCTGTCTTCCTCATCGGTAGTTTCAAGTTGAACATGTTTCCGTCTGCCTTTGCTGAATCTGCTGGTTCTTTTACTGATTATCAGGGTCGAAGGGATGTCTTTTAGTGTCTGCGTGTCAGCCTGAATTAGTGCATCCCAGGTTTGATAGCTTATCATCAGGAAACTGAATTTGGCAAGATATCCTGAGTGCAGACGAGTGATTTTACTCAGTTTTACCCGCGAACCAAACAAGCTGGTAAGCATCTGAATACCTTCGGATACAGCTTCAATATGTGCATCCAGCTTTCTGATATCAATAATCTGAACGGTAATTTCCGGATTGTCGCGCAGGATGCGGCGGGCGTACCTCAGCAGGAAGTCGTCATTTTCTTCACCCAAAACAATCAGAATAGAACTTATCCCCTTGAAATCGCGGTTGACAAAAATGCCGACACTACAATTGCTGTTCTCGATAAAATACCTCGTTTTGTCCCTGATGAGTGTGCCCGGATAAAAGATTGCCTGTTCGGTCCTCAATCTGTCCAGCCAGGGTATGCGGTCGTACCAGCGTTGTTCCTTCATCAGTTCGTCCTGACTCATCGAAGCACCGGCACCGATAAGCAGAAAGTCGTAATTTTCGGCATTAACTTTTTTGATAATTTCGGTTTCGATAATATCGGCGACTTTATATTCGGTTGATATGGGGATATTGAGTTTTTTTGAGGCAGCCTGAACATCAATAAAACTTTCAACGGAGAATTGCTCACCGTAAATCGGATTTGTGTCGGTCCCGGCTGTAATGTGAAGCACGTTTACTTCAAGCGAGTTTTTAGCTCCGTCCAGAATGGTTCTTGCCACTCTCAGCAGGTTTTTACCGTTTTCGGGATTACCCAGGGCGATCATCGCTTTGAAAACCCCCTGTGCCTGCTGACGAATAAGTGTTTCTTTCTTTTCTTTGGCCGGGAAAATATATTCTATCAACGAAAGCAGCGGAGTAGTCATAAAGGTAGTTACCAACGCCATGATCACCAGCATGGTGAAAATCACCGGCGGCAGAATACCCATTTCAAGTCCGATATTCAGAACAACCAGTTCCATCAGACCGCGAGTGTTCATCAGAATACCGAGAGACAGACTGTCTTTGAGCGATTCGCCCGTAATACGGGCTGTAATGGCTCCGCCTCCGAATTTTCCAATAACAGCTACCAGAACAAATACCAGGCATAACATCCATAATTCAGGAGTATTCAGCAGTCCGATTTCCGTTTTCAGACCTGTATAAACGAAGAATAAAGGTAAGAGCAATGTCACAGAGATATCTTCAATTTTATCCATCATCAGCTTACGAAACCTGGGCAGCGGTGGCATGATCAGGCCAGCCATGAAAGCACCGAATAAGGCATGAATTCCCAATAATTGAGTTGTGTAGGCCGAGATGATAAGTATCAGAATAAAAAATCCGAAGATATTCTTATTCATCAGTTCCTCTTTCTGATAGATGTTTCCAATTCGTTTGAGGAACGGACGAATAACGAATATCATCAGAAGGGTGTAAATAACCGTGAAAATTAATGTATATAATGAACTGGAAAAATCTCCGGTATTAGCAATCGCTATTACAGCGACCAGTAAAATCCACGCGGTGACATCGTTTATGGCTGCGCTGCCAATGCTGACAATACCCAAGTGAGTTTTCGAAAGACCTTTTTCCTGAACAATACGCGCCAAAACCGGGAAAGCGGTAATGCTCATGGATATTCCTATAAAGAGAGCAAAGGACATGAAACGGGTACTGTCAGGCGCGAACTGGTTGTAAATAAAATAAGCCAAAATCATTCCCATCAGGAACGGAATAATTATACTGGTCTGGCTGATAACGAAAGTCTGCTTGAGTTTCACTTTCAGTTCACTCATGTTTAAGTCCATACCAACAGTAAACATAAAGAGAATCAGTCCGATCTGGCTGACTATATAGAGCGTGTCGAGGTATTTTGGTGAAAACAGGAATTGGAAAGTATCGGGGAAAATGTAACCGAGCAACGATGGTCCCAGAACTATACCAGCAATAATTTCACCGATTACAGTAGGCTGACCAATTCGTTTGAAGAGTGTACTGAAAATACGGGATACAACCAGAATGGCGATTATCTGGAGCAGTATCATTCCTGTCGGTTCGAGGAGGTTTTGTAAAGTCTGTATCCAGAATAAATTAAAATTGTCTGAATTAGTTGCATCAAGAAAGCGATGACCTGTTTTGGTGGTCGCATCCAGGCTGTCTCCTTTAATTCGAAGGAGATAAATTGCTACGCCGAATACCAGAAGTACCACCGCAAAGAACCACCAGGATTTATCTTTTTTCTTCATACGGATTGAAAAAAAGGTTTTGACAATTCGTCAAGACCTGGTTTGATGCACTAATTCAGTACAAAGATAGTATTTTTTATTTTTTTATTTATGCAACTCCCTATCTCTAAAAGGCTAAAAAATTACATAAAGTATGAAAATTATGATTTAAACGTGATCACGGATTGTGGCTGCACCGCGAATTCAATACCGGAGGAATTAAATCTTTCCAGAATTCTGAAGTTGATATCCGAGGGAATTTTCACGTTATCGCCATCTTTGGAGATAAAATAAGTAAATTTCAGGTTCATGGATGTAGTTGCAAATTCACTGAAAGCAACGGTAATATTGTCTTTATCTATATGCTCAAATTCTTCTGCTGTCTGTTTGAGAATAGCCGAAGCCAGTTGCATTTTATTGGTGGTGGTGGAGTAGGAAAGGCCCAAACTCATAACCACTCTTGTAGATGGCGCTTCAGAAATGTTTTCGACCGCACCTTCCACTATTTTGTAATTCGGGATGGTAATAATCCGCTTGTCAAAATTTCTGATACGGGTACTTCTGATACCTATATTCTCTACAAATCCATCAAATTCGCCAATTTTTATCCGGTCACCAATTCTGAAAGTTCCGTCCATCAGTATAGTGAAACCTCCGAAAATATTCTTCACCGTATCCTGAGCAGCCAATGCCACAGCCACACCACCGATACCCAGTGTGCCGAGCAAAGCCCCTATATTTACCCCGATATTGCTCAACGCCATCACACCGCCGAGTATCCAGATGACAAACAAAACGGTTTTTTTTGATAATGCAATCATGTGAATGTCCAGATGTACTTTCCGGTGTGCATTCTTTGGGTTGGACGATGAAAGGTATTCCTCAATGAGGGCAACCATCAGCTTGGCGAAAAACCAGGTGATATTCAGTATGGCAAGTATCTGGTAAGATTTGGATAAGATGTCCTTAACATTTTTTTCTAGAATATTCAGTCTATCCAGAGCTACCCAAAGGGCAACTAGCATAATTCCCAGCATCAAAGGAGCTTCCAGCGTGCTGAAGAGGATGTTGTCAAAACGATTTGCCGTTTTACTCGTGAGTTTAAGAATAACTTTCCGGTTGAGCAATGAGATGAGTTTGTTTAGCAGCAATGCTCCGGCAATGATTACCAGTGAAATCAACCAGGTTTCCAGGGTGTTGTTCAAGAAGATTTGTTGAAACATAAAACAAATGATAATACTGAATAAATGTGATATAAATGTTTTTTTATCTGAGTTCAAATGCTACGGCGTCGCTCGGCATGCGCCAGTCGCCTCTTGGCGAAAGGTTGATGCTTCCGACTTTTGGCCCGTCGGGGATACACGAACGCTTGAATTGTTGCTGGAAGAACCGTTTCAGAAATACTTTCAGCCACTTTTCAATAAAATCATCCGGGTATTTTCCTTCAAAAGCAGTGTTTGCAAGGAAAAAGATTTTTTCGGGGGTAAATCCAAAGCGAACGAAATAGTAGAGAAAGAAATCATGCAATTCGTAAGGTCCTACAATGTCTTCGGTCTTTTGCGCGATTTCGCCATTTTCATCAGATGGGAGCAACTCCGGACTTACAGGAGTATCCAGTATATCAGTCAGTATTTTTTCAGACTGATCATCCAGCTGATGCGCAGCCCAACCTACCAGATAGCGTACAAGAGTTTTGGGAACTCCGCTGTTCACGGCGTACATGGACATGTGATCGCCGTTGTAGGTTGACCAGCCAAGTGCCGATTCCGACAAATCGCCGGTTCCAACCACCAGTCCGTTGTGTTTGTTAGACAGATCCATCAGAATTTGTGTGCGTTCCCGCGCCTGTACATTTTCATACGTTACATCGTGAACTTTCGGGTCGTGTCCGATATCCCTGAAGTGCAACAGACAAGCTTCTTTGATTGAAATTTCCATCATGGTAATTCCCAGGGATTTCATCAGCTCAATGGCATTGTTGTAAGTACGGTCAGTGGTGCCAAATCCCGGCATGGTAACTCCTATAATTCGTTTGCGGTCATAACCGAATTTATCCGCGGTTTTCACACAAACCAGCAAAGCCAGTGTAGAATCCAGTCCGCCAGAAATACCGATTATCAGATTTTCAGCACGGGTATGTTGCCAGCGTTTGGCGATTCCTCCAACCTGAATGGCGAAAATTTCGCTGCAGCTTTCGTCACGTACGTTCATGGGCGGAACGAAAGGATGCTGGTCAACTTTACGGGTAAGTTTGAAGTTTATATCTTTTGGTTTCGATACATTATTGGTGCAGTCAATTTCGAAATAAGCATTTTCCTCTTTTTCGTTGAAGAAATTATTGTTGTGCATACGGTCAGCGCGAAGCCGTTCAATGTCAATTTCGGTAATCGTCAGTTGCGGTTTGAAGCTGAACCGTTCGCCTTTGGCCAATACTTTCCCATTTTCAGCAATCAATGTGTTTCCGGAGAAAACCAGATCCGTTGTGGATTCGCCATGTCCGGCTGAGGTGTAAACATAACCGGCAATACAACGGGCTGACTGTTGCTCTACAAGTTGCTGGCGGTAAATATGTTTGGCTATCAGTTCGTTGCTGGCAGAGAGATTGAAAAGAATCTCAGCTCCCTGAATGGCCAGGTGCGAACTTGGCGGTATCGGCATCCAGAGGTCTTCGCATATTTCTATCCCGAAGGTGAAATTATTCATGCGGAAATAATAGTTGGTTCCAAAGTAAACATCCTGACCCGCGAGCTGAATTTCATCTGCAGTTGCAAAGTACCCGGACGCAAACCATCTTTTTTCATAAAATTCGTTATTGTTGGGCAGATTGATTTTTGGAATAACTCCCAGAATTTCGCCCTGTTTGAAAACCACCGCGACATTGAAAAGCTGGTTATTTTTCCTTACCGGCATTCCAACAATGCTCGTAATATCCAGTCCGGCAGTGTCGGCAACCAAATCAGCCAGCGCGTTTTCAGCATTATCCAGCAGTTGCTTCTGAAAAAACAAATCGGCACAGGTGTAAGCCGTGATGCACAATTCGGGAAAGCAAACAATCTCTGCGTTTTCGGCTTCCGCTTTTACTATCAGTTCTTTGATTTTTGAAGCATTGAAAGCACAATCGGCTACCCGAAGTTCGGGAATGGCAGCCGCTACTCTGACGAAACCGTACTGACCCCCTAACCCCCTCAAGGGGGGATTAGAGATAGATTCATTAGCTAAATTTGTCATTTTACTATTTAGTATAATGTGCGTTTTTATTCATTTTGCGTTCCAAACTCTCCTTTTTGGGAAACTGGTTTATTTTTCCATATCACTCAGATAAATTTCAAGCGAATTGGACGAAATAAGTATTTCACGTACAGACAAGCCCAGTGAAATAATCAGACATACCAGCGCTACTCCGAAAATGTAAACAGAAATCAGTTGATATCCGATATAAATCAGAAACATAGTAGCCACACACAATAATAAACTGACAACCCCGAAAACCTGCATTTGTTTGGTAAGTCTCAATCGTTTACGCAGGTTGACAATTTGCGCCTTTGTAATGGCGGAACGGTCTTCCATGTAGCGGTCTTTGAGTGTACGTACCAACTGCGCATAGGACAGAAACCGGTTAGTGTAAGCCAGCAGTATGAGCGACACAGCCGAAAATAGAAACGTTGGGGTAATCAGCGTAAGTTCTTCCATAACAGTGTGATTTGAATATGTGTCAACTATCAGAATTCTAATCTAATTCATCAGAATCAATGAAATGTCTGCACCTGCTTTGCGGACTTAGTGGCATGCAGGTTCAGAAGTCTCAGGTGTTTTGAGTAATTCAGCCACTTTCTTGCCAAGCTGTATGCAGGACTGATAATTGTTTTCTTTCAGTCCCATTTTTTCCTCTACCGTGAAATTAACCGTTCTCCATTTCATTTTCTCGCCGAATTCAGCCAGCTTTTTGTTGGCAACTCCGGCCCACGAGAATGAACCGAAATAAGCGAATTCTCTTTTCTTAATGGCTCTGATTTCGATTTTCTTCAGCAAACTGTCGATCTCAGGGTGAAGTTCGTTGCAGTATGTAGGACACCCAATGACAAGTCCCTTGTACTTGAAAATATCGCGAAGAATATCGGAAGCATCAGATTTGGATACGTTATGCATCACCACATTTCTCACGCCACCAGTCACTAATCCCTGCGCCACTGCTTCGGCCATCTGTTCGGTATTGCCATACATGGAGCCGTACACCACAACAGCACCTTCTTTGCCTTCGTAGCGGCTCATGCGGTCATAGATATCCACAGCCTTCGATACCTGTTCTTTCCAGACAGGACCATGAGTGGAGCAGATTATTTTTATATCGAGCGGAGTAAGCTTCTGAAGGGCTTTCTGAACCGGAGAACCATATTTCCCCACAATGTTAGCATAATAACGTATCATCTCGTCCCAGTATTTGTCGGTATTCATCTGAGTATCGATTACGCCTCCGTCGAGCGTGCCGAAACATCCGAAAGCATCGCCTGAAAAAAGTACATTTTCTGTAACGTCGAAAGTCATCATTGTTTCCGGCCAGTGAACCATAGGGGTGAGGTGGAACTGAAGCTGATGCCGTCCCAGAGAAAGTGTTTCGCCATCGGTTATTTCCAGGGTGTTATCGTCGATACCGTAATAACCTTCAAGCATTTCCAGCGTTTTTTTATTTCCTACAACGGTAATATTAGGATAATACTTACGAATGAAACTGATAGAACCGGAATGATCGGGCTCCATATGATTAATAATCAGGTAATCAATCGTTCTGTCAGCTAATTGTGATTTGATTTTATCAATAAAAATTTCGCTGTAGCAAACGTCAACCGTATCAATCAGGGCAATTTTATCATCAGTAATCAGATATGAATTGTATGATACTCCATGCGGGAGCGGAAGCATATTTTCAAATTTATGCTTTATGCGGTCGTTGACACCAACGTAGTATATTTCTTTTGCAATTTCCGTATTCGAATACATAATCATTTTTATAATTTTTCCAGTTAACAGGTTATTTGTTAGAATCAGATCTTTGAATAATCATTTTTCAATTAATAACATCTGATCTTAATGATTGTTTTTTATATTTGAAATGCAAAGATACAAATTATTTGCGGAAAGGATAAAAACGGGATACCCGAAAGCCCGAAAAATATAACGAAACCTGTTCGTTGAAGCTAACTGACCGATATTGCACTATCCTCGTTTTGCACGCTGATTTGCATCGTTTTCCAGTACCCTGAACATAGTTATCCTTCCTATCAGGTCATAAGGAATAGGTTTATCGAGTGGAAACTGCACAGAACCTTTTCCCTGTTTGTAGTGTGCCAGTTCAGCCGCGAATGCACTGTGGCCGGTGGGAGTGGCGTAAAATCCGATATGTTTCTTGAAACCGGCAAAATACACCAGCGGTTTGCCGTTGGTTTTGTAACCGGGCATTCCGTAAGCCATCCCTTCGGTTGCATCGGGAGCTGCCCCGATTATTATCCGGCGGATTTCGTGCAGTATCTGCTGTATTTTAGGAGGAAAGTCAGCAATATAACTGTCAACCTCATTCATGGTTTCTGAGTGCGGATTTGACGAAAAAATGCGGTAAGTTCTTCTTTTCGTCCGGGAGATAAACTGTGCCACCGGATACCCTGTATAGCTCCTTCCAGCGCATAAAGCATATCGATGCATGCTCCGGGATCAACTGTTCTGATGCGTATAAACGCGTTCTCACTTCCGGTTGAAATCAGCTCATCGGGTGTGTTTATGTTTACTTTGATAAGTTTTTGGGCCAGTACTTTCCCAACGTTTGGCATTTCGGTAAGTGCTTTCATTCTTGTTGTTTGCTGAGTTTGTTTTCCTGAAAAATCAATCTGTTTCAGCAGATTGACTGCCTTGATGATTTGTCAAAAGTAGAAAAAATATTTGAGTTGATGTTTTTTTTTCATTTGTTTATTTATTGTTTCTGATTTTAATTATAATGAACTTTTAATTAGTCCAATATCTGATAGTTAATATCCGGTTTAAGTGTTTATGCTTACAATACATTTAAATCATGAAAATATGGCTATATTTTTATAATATCTCAGGGATATTAAATTTAATGAAAATTAATTTCGGCAATCAATAATAATACTTTTTTACTTCCGGTGTGTTTTAGAAATTATTGTTGTCCGACAAAAACATAAAAACACCTGTATTTTGCTGTAATTGAAATAAATAAGAATGTTAAGCCCCGCCGGGGCTTGCTTTCATCTCTTTGCCAGATTGCTACAAATATTTTGCAACGCTGTTGCAAGAACAGCCACAGAGTGGCTAAATCTTTGTAGTAAGATGTAAAAAATAAGAATTCTTGCCACAGAGTGGCAAAATATTAAACTTTATCGGACAATAGTGATTAAAAATCAGAGAATTAAGAAACTCCTTTCAGTAAAGCTCACTTCTGCTATGCACGAAAGAGATATTTTTTAGCTAATTTTGCTCTGTAAAACAGATAAGGAAAAATGATCGTTTGTATAGCCGAAAAGCCCAGCGTAGGGCGTGACATAGCCGAGATACTCGGAGCCAAAACCCGCAAGGACGGGTACATGGAAGGAAACGGATACCAGGTGACCTGGACATTCGGGCATCTTTGCGGCTTACTCGAACCCAACGAATATCAGCCCGAATGGAAAGCATGGGCGCTCTCACAATTGCCGATGATACCTCAGCGCTTTGGTATTAAAGTGACGAACGACAGCGGTATTCAAAAACAATTCAAAACCATAGAAACACTGATAGCTTCAGCCGATGAGGTCATAAACTGCGGTGATGCCGGGCAGGAGGGAGAGCTTATCCAACGCTGGGTGATGCAGAAAGCACGGTGTAAATGTCCGGTGAAACGGCTCTGGATTTCTTCGCTGACGGGAGAAGCTATCAGTGAAGGTTTCAGCAAACTGAAAGACCAGTCGGAATACCAGCATTTGTATGAAGCTGGACTTTCGCGTTCCATCGGCGACTGGCTGCTGGGCATGAATGCCACACGGCTTTATACACTCAAATATGCGCAAAACCGCCAGATACTTTCCATCGGACGGGTGCAGACACCGACACTGGCATTGATTGTTAACCGGCAACTAGAAATTGAAAACTTCAAACCCGAAGCGTACTGGGAACTGAAAACCGTTTACAGGGACACTACTTTCTCCGCTTCCAAAGGTCGATTTACCAGTGTGGACGAAGGACAGGCATTTCTGGAAACAGTGAAAACTGCTCCCTTTGTGGTGACGGATATCACCACCAAAAAAGGCAATGAGAACGCGCCACGCCTGTTTGACCTGACTACTTTGCAGGTGGAATGCAATAAGAAATTCGGTTATTCGGCTGATGATACACTGAAAACCATTCAGAGCCTCTACGAAAAGAAATATACCACCTATCCGCGTGTGGATACCACTTACCTGAGCGATGATATGTACCCCAAAATACCTGATATCCTCAAAGGGTTGAAAGATTATGAACACCTGACTCAACAGTTGTTGGCTGCCAAAATCAATAAATCCAAAAAGGTTTTTGATAACAGTAAAGTTACCGATCACCACGCCATCATTCCCACGGGCGTTCAGCCAACTGCGCTGACTGATCTGGAACGTAATGTTTTTGATCTCGTCGCACGCCGGTTTATTGCCAATTTCTACCCGGAATGTAAAGTGGCTACCACCACCGTACTTGGCGAAGTGGAGAGCGTGGAATTTAAAGTGAACGGAAAACAGATTTTGGGAGAAGGCTGGCGGGTGGTTTTTGCCAAAGCCACGCAGGAGGATAAGGAAGACGCCGAAGAGGATGAAAAAACACTGCCCATTTTTACCAAAGGCGAAAGCGGGCCTCACGAACCGACTTTATCCGAAAAGTGGACTTCACCACCTAAACCTTATACAGAAGCAACCCTGCTGCGAGCCATGGAAACTGCCGGTAAACTGGTGGATGATGATGAATTACGCGATGCACTTAAAGAAAACGGCATCGGACGTCCTTCTACCCGCGCGGCTATCATCGAAACCCTTTTCAAACGGAATTACATCCGCAAGGAACGTAAAAACCTGATTGCAACCGATACCGGCGTGGAACTGATACAGATTATTCAGGAAGAACTGCTTAAATCGGCCGAGCTCACCGGACGCTGGGAGAAAAAACTCCGGCAGATTGAGAAAGGTGAATATCAGGCTGTGGATTTCCTCAACGAACTAAAAGCGATGGTTTCCGAAATTGTTTTCAACGTGAAAAGCGATAACCGCACCAAAGCGCAGCTCGTCGCGCAATCCATGCAAACCGAAATCCCCGATGACCTGATCGGAACCGTTTGTCCCGTCTGCGGCAAAGGCAAAATCATCAAAGGCAAAACCGCTTACGGATGCAGTGAGTGGAAGAGTGGATGCACTTTCCGGAAATTTTTTTGATAGAACATAGACTTTTAGAACCAGGAACCAAGACTGATGGACACAGAAATAGGAGAAGTTTTGGTTATTGGTTATTAAGTTAATGAGTTATTGGTTCTAAAAGTCTTTATTCTTTGTTCTTTTTTCTATAAGTCTTGGCTCTAAAAGTCCTTGGTTCTAAAGGTCCTGCTTCTATTAGTCCTGCCTCTATAAGTCTTGGTTCCTGGTTCTAAAAGTCTTTGTTCTCTTAATCTATCTACATCCTCCTTGTTACTCCCTGCGTTGGCTGACTTTCCCATTTGAATCGGTTGACAGCTGTAACCACAAATGAGCAACGTCCTTTGAATTTCTTTTCGTACGCATTCAAATCAACGCAGTTTTCAGTGGTTATTGCCACAATGTTTTCGGGGTCATTCAGATCACCTATTTTCTTGCCTTTGAAACCGTACACCACGTAGTAAGCCACTTTGCAGCCTCCATCCTCATCCACTTCATCCCAGAGTATATATGCCTCTTTGCCGTCTTTCACTACACGGATATTTTGCGGTTGAGCCGAAGCTTCCCCTTTTATGTTGCGGCAGATGGGCTGCAGCGCCGGAAATTTGTAGTAATTGTTTTTCAGTGTATCAACCAGACCTTTAGGGTTTTTCAGCAGGGCTTTTGCACTGAAATATACTGCTCCTTCGGTTTTTGGATAACTCTGGTTCATCTTCAGCTGGCGGGCTACTTCGTTTCCTTTTTTCCAGGCTTCAGTTTTATTTTCATACAGTCCAGAAGCGTAAAGTCCGATGTAAAGGTTTTTTTCGTATGAGTGATCCGACCACCATTTCACCAGTACTTCATAATCGGCCACTTTTTTCCCTATTTCCCAGTAAAGTTGCGGAACTACATAATCTATGGTTCCTTCGCGCAGCCATTTCAGTATGTCGGCATAGAGATCGTCATAGTTGGTTATTCCAGCGCGGGTTGCAGAGCCTTGCGGATCGGAATTGTCATTGCGCCATACACCAAACGGACTTACTCCAAACTGAACCCAGGGTTTAAGATCCTTGATGGTCTTTTGTAGTTCTTCAATGACCATATTCACGTTGTTCCTGCGCCAGTCGGCTTTACTGGTAAATCCGCGCGGATTAGCCCGGAAAGTATCTTCATCCGGAAAATCCCTGCTCCCTTCGGGATAGGGGTAAAAGTAGTCGTCGAAGTGTAGTCCGTCAATGTCGTAATGGCCTACAATATCTTCCACCACTTTATTGAGAAATTCACGAGTTTCATCCAAACCGGGATTGAAATAGTATTTATCACCATACTTTACAATCAGATCTCTGTTTTTGTAGTAAACATGGCTTTTGCCAAGGCGGTTAATCTGTCCTGCAGTGTTGGTTACACGGTAAGGGTTTACCCATCCATGAACTTCCATGCAGCGTTTATGAGCTTCTTCAATGATAAACTGAAGCGGATCGTAATAGGGATTAGGACGCTGTCCCTGTTTGCCGGTGAGGTAGTTCGACCAGGGTTCGAGGTTCGAAGGATAAAAACTGTCGGCGGTAGGACGTATCTGAAGCACGATGGTATTGATGTTACATTCTTGCAGATCATCCAGCATTTTACGCATTTCTATTCGTTGCTGAGTGGGTGTAAGTCCGCTTTTGCTGGGCCAGTCAATATTGGCGACAGTGGCAATCCACACAGCCCGCATTTCGCGTTTCTGATATTTTTGCGCTGAAAGATTGGTTGTTATTAGTATTAAAAGTAAAGCCGTAAAGATTTTTCTGAAATTCATATAGCAGTTTGGATTTATTGAAATTAATATACGAAGAACCACAAAAGTAAAAAATTATTTGATGTCATGCAAACTGTAATATTTACCGGATCTTAGTGGAATAACTACAGAACTTTTTTCCATTTCAGACCGCAAATCGATTTTTTTATTGAAAAATACGGGTGTGTCGTCATGAAAAATACTAATTTTGCACCATGCAACACTTCCTGGAAAGACTAAATACCTCACTTGCAAACATGTATTCCGAAGCAGAAATACATGTCATCGCGAATTTATTGCTTGAAAATATTACCGGTTTTTCACGCCTCCAGCTCCTGACGAATAAAGATTTGAAGTTGAATGATAAGCAAAATGATCTTGCCGACCGTTATCTTGTGCAACTGAAAAACCACGAACCGATACAATATATTTTAGGCGAAACCGAATTTCAGGGAATGAAATTCAGAGTCAATTCTTCGGTGTTGATTCCCCGACCAGAGACCGAAGAACTGGTGGAGTGGGTAAGCCCCCATCCCCTTCGGGACTTCCCCCTCAAAGGGGAAGAAATAGAAGAGATAGGTATCTTAAAGTCCCCCATGGGGGATTTAGGGGGTTCTTATTTGGATATTGGTACTGGGAGTGGATGTATCGCTGTTTCATTAAAAAAGAAATTTCCCTTTGCAAATGTTGCGGCAATGGATATTTCTTCAGATGCATTGGAGGTCGCCAAGGAAAATGCAGCTCTCAATCAGGTGGATGTTGAATTTATTCAGGATGACATATTAAATTCCTCGACAACCAACCGCCTGTGGGATGTTATTGTCAGTAATCCTCCCTACATTCCTGCATCCGAGCACAGTGAAATGGACAAAAATGTCACTGGCTTTGAACCGCATCTGGCGCTGTTTGTTCACGACAATGATCCGCTTATTTTCTATCGAAAAATTGCAGAATATGCAATTATTCATCTTACATCCGGTGGAAAACTCTTTTTCGAAACCCACAAAGATCTGGCGAGCCAGTGCAAACAACTCCTCGAATCTTGTGGATTCAGAAACGTCGAAATCCGAAAAGATATTTCGGGGAATGAACGTATGGTAAAAGCTTCAAAAACAGACGATTAATCCTATTCTTTGAAAACAAGACGGAATTATGAAAGCTACGATGATAAACTTCTAAAAAAACAACCTCAATTAATATAAATTGAGGTTGAAATTATGTCTGTCTGATAAATTGTAGTTTATCTGTTTTTTTTACATCCTTTCCGGTACTTCAATTCCCAATAGCCTCATCCCGGTTTTAATTACGTTACCGATAGATGCGGAAAGCACGAGGCGGAAATTCCGCAAGTCCTTGTTTCCTTCCTTCAGTATGGAGTAATCGTGATAGAATTGATTGAATTCTTTCACAAGATCGTATATATAGTTGGCTATCAGTGCCGGACTGAATTCATCACCGGCCTGTTTCACTGTTGCGGGGAATTCGGTCAGCAGTTGTATCAGGTATTTTTCTTTTTCCGAAAGAGGACTTTGCGGATTCAATGCTTCATTGTAATCAATTCCCAGATCTTCCGCTTTCCGAAGCACCGATTTTATGCGTGCGTGGGTATATTGTATAAATGGTCCGGTATTACCGTTGAAGTCAATGGATTCTTTCGGATTGAAAGTCATGTTTTTCTTCGGATCTACTTTCAGTATGAAGTATTTCAATGCACCCAGACCCACCATGCGGGCTATGTTTTCAGCTTCATCTTCCGATACTCCGTCAAGCTTTCCAAGTTCCTGCGAGGTTTCGCGGGCAGTCGTAACCATTTCTTCAATCAGATCATCAGCATCAACCACAGTTCCTTCACGGCTTTTCATTTTTCCTTCGGGCAGTTCCACCATGCCGTATGAGAAATGCACCAGTCCTTTTCCCCATTCAAATCCCAGTTTGTCGAGCAGGATGGATAGCACCTGAAAATGATAATTTTGTTCGTTGCCAACTACATACACCATTTTATTAATTGGGTAGTCGTCGAAGCGAAGTTTGGCTGTACCTATATCCTGGGTCATGTAAACCGATGTGCCGTCGGAGCGAAGGAGCAGTTTCTCATCCAGTCCGTCGTCAATCAGATTTGCCCACACCGAACCGTCTTCCCGCTTGTAGAATACACCTTTCTGCAAACCTTCTTCTACCTTCGATTTGCCTTCGGTATAGGTTTCGGATTCATAGTATATTTTATCAAAATCAACACCCATTTTCCGGTATGTTTCATCAAAACCGGCATATACCCAGCTATTCATCATTTCCCATAACTCGCGTATTTCTGTATCGCCCTGTTCCCATTTCAGCAGCATTTCCTGTGCCTGTTTGATGAGTGGAGCTTCTTTTTTGGCTTCTTCCTCACTCAGGCCTTTTTCCATGAGACTTTTGACTTCTGCTTTGTATGCCTTGTCGAATTCCACGTAGTATTTCCCAACCAGATGGTCGCCTTTCATTCCGGTACTTTCGGGCGTTTCTCCGTTGCCGAAAAGTTTCCACGCGAGCATCGACTTGCAGATGTGAATGCCCCGGTCGTTGACAATATTGGTTTTCACAACTTTCCATCCGTTTGCTTTCTGAATTTCGGCAATACTGAAACCCAGCAGGTTGTTGCGGATGTGTCCGAGGTGGAGGGGCTTGTTGGTGTTGGGCGAGGAGTATTCAATCATCATCAGCGCGGCATCGTCCTGAGTAACTTTAGTTCCGAAGTTAGGCAGGTGATGTATTTCAGCCAGCTGGCCAAGCCAGTATGATGTGTCGATGGTGAAATTGACAAATCCTTTGATGATGTTGAATTTTTCAATGATTTCGAATCGCGATTTCAGCCAGGCACCGATTTCTTCACCCGTTTGTTCGGGCGATTTACGGGCAAGTTTAACGAACGGGAAAACTACCAGGGTAATATCTCCTTCGAATTCTTTCTTGGTTTTCTGAAACTGTATGATATCCGGTGTTATCGTCTGACCGTAAAGTTCGCTTACTGCCTGTATTACTCCTCCTGTAAATATTGATTCTAAACTCATATTGGTGAATTGTTGTTCTTGAATTAAAATGATAAACTTTGAAAAAAAGAGCGCTGATAATCACTTTTTTTGAAAGTGCAAATATACGGAATTTCTGTTGTTCCTGAAAAATAAAAAAGGGCACTCATTTAAGTGTCCTTTTAATACGTTCATATTAGCTGTCGACTATTTAACGGCATCAGCAAGGTCGGCTCCGGCTTTGAATTTAGCAACTTTCTTTGCCGGAATTTTAAGTGCTTTTTTAGTGGTAGGATTGATACCTGTACGCGCTGCACGTTCAGCGACAGAGAAAGTCCCGAATCCTACGAGGCTTACTTTCTCACCTTTGGCAAGCGAACTGGTAATACTTTTAATTGTAGCGTCAAGCGCTTTTTTGGAGGCAACCTTTGTCATTCCGGATGCTTCTGCAATTGCATTGATCAATTCAGCTTTGTTCATAATTCTTTAAGTTTTTAGATAATAAGTAAATAGAAGATTTTTACATGCCACAAATGTATAGAATTGAAAAACAAAAAGCAATTTTTTCGTAAAATAAATGTTGTTTTTTTCTAAATATTCTGCAATTTATGTTCAGCAACATGTATTTGAAGTTTTTTTAGTAATTTTGTAAATTCAAAAAAATGTTTTAGTTGACAAACTATATCTCATTCCCAGGTGTTTAGATGGACTTTTCAGGATGTAAAAAATACAGTTTATGAACAATTACCGATCTTCTTTTTTCTCAAACATACCTCCGATTGTTAAAAATATACTAGCCATTAATGTTGTATTGTTTGTGGCTTCAGTCCTGCTTCCGGGAATTCTGGAACGCCGTGGCATCAGCGTCGATTTGAACGATGTGATGGGCATGCACTACTTCGCTTCCCAGAAGTTTAATCCGGCTCAGATGATTACTTATATGTTCATGCACGGTTCATTTTCACATATATTTTTCAATATGTTCGCCGTGTACATGTTTGGCGGTATACTCGAAAGGGTGTGGGGATCCAAGAAGTTTCTGATTTTTTACCTGGTAAGCGGACTGGGAGCGGCCATCGTACAGCAACTGTTCTGGTATTTTGAACTTCATACGGTTGTATCTGCTTTTAATACGGCAATAAATTCAGGTTCTGTCGATAGCTTGAGGGCTTATTTTAGTGGCGATATTTCAGGAATGACGGTTCTGGATGTAATCAAACAGAAAAATCTGCTGTTGAACATGCCGGTTACCATTGGTGCCTCAGGCTCGGTCTTCGGACTGCTGCTGGCTTTCGGTTGGCTCTTTCCAGAGGAGCGACTTTTCCTTATGTTTATACCGATACCCATTAAGGCACGCTGGTTTGTTCTTGGTTATGGTGTAGCGGAACTGTTTTTGGGTGTGGCTCAGTTCTCAGGCGACAGTGTGGCGCATTTTGCTCACCTGGGTGGTATGTTGTTTGGTGCGCTGCTTATATATTACTGGAAGAAAAAAGGAAGACTTTATAGTTAATTAAGAATACCGACGTACATTCTGTAATCAATTTTTTAAATATTACAATACACGATGAATATATTCGATAACTTAAAATTTACCTATAAAAACGGGAATACGCTGATAAAATTGATTTATCTGAATGTTGCCGTGTTTTTACTTGTAAATATTTTTCTTGTAATTTTCCGTCTGTTCAATATCGATGCATCGGAATATATCAACTGGCTGGCAGTTCCCTCCAATCTGGATAAATTACTCAGTCATTTCTGGACGCCTCTTACCTATATGTTTCTTCACAAGGGTTTCTATCATATTTTATTCAATATGCTGATGCTCTTCTGGTTCGGCAGGTTGTTTCTGACCTACTTTTCGGAGAAACAGTTGCTGTCACTTTATATTCTCGGAGGGTTAGTTGCTGCATCAGTTTATGTGGTTGCTTATAATGTTTTCCCATATTATTCGGCAGCAGCATATTACAGTGTATTGCTCGGAGCTTCGGGTTCTATCATGGCAATCGTCGTAGCTACGGCTGTTCGCGCTCCGAATGCCGAAATGAACCTTTTGCTGATTGGTCGGGTGAAACTGATTTACATAGCCATTATTACAGTTCTCATCAGTGTTTTCAGCCTTACCGGAAATAACGGAGGTGGCGAAATGGCTCATCTGGGAGGTGCCCTGACAGGTTATTTATTTGCCGTTTTCAATAAAAAAGGAACAGATATTACCTACTTTATCACTCGTATTGTTGACTTTTTTGTAAATTTGTTTCGTCCAAGGCCGAAACAGAAAGCTCCGAAATTCCATTCGCAACGGATGTCTCCGCAGGAATATAATCAGCAAAAAGCGCGTAACGAAGCTGAAATAGACAGGATACTTGATAAAATAAAAACCTCGGGTTACGAAAGCCTGAGTGCAGACGAAAAAAGAAAACTTTTTGAAAAAAAATAGCATTAAAAGCAGACCCATGACCGCTTTTATAAAGTGGATAATGGTACTTGTCAATATCACAGCTGCGCTGGCTTTGGGATTGGTGAAAATTGGCTCGCTCATAAGTCCAGAAAAACTCCTTCTGCCAGCCTATGCATCGCTTTTTCTTCTGCCGTTGATACTTATCAATGTTTTTTTTATCGTGTTCTGGATATTCTGCCGTAAATGGCATCTTCTGATTTCACTTATTGCCATAATAATATTTTATGGTACCGTTAAAAGTGCTTTTCCGGTAAACTTCGCTAAACCTGATATTGATACAGCATCAACGAAAATTAAAGTGCTGTCATACAATACGATGAATACAGGAATGATGAAGAAATATAAAAAAGAAGATCCAAATCTTGTAATAAAATATATTCTTGATACAGATGCCGATATTGTCTGTCTGCAGGAATGTGCCATCAGCGAAAATAGCTATCAGTTCAATTACGACGACTTCGAACGGATCTTCAAAATATATCCCTACAAGCATGTGAGTTTTCAACTCAATAAGTGGAGTATGGGTATCGGGCTGGTTACTTTATCAAAATATCCGATTATTGAAAAACGAAATGCCGGTTACAAATCAATTTTTAACCTGACCATTTATACCGATGTTGTTGTGGGGGAAGATACCCTGCGAATTGTGAATAATCACCTGGAATCAAATCGGGTTACAGCACAGGATATGCAGATGACGTCGAAACTGAAAGATGGATTTGATACTGATGAACTGGGTTCGGTAACAAAATACCTGTCGCAAAAACTGAGTGTTGCATACCGCGTAAGAGCGCAACAGGCCGATGTTGTAGCAAAACTGATTAAGGAATCACCTTATAAGGTAATCTCCTGTGGCGATTATAACGATGTACCGTCATCATATGCATATACTAAAGTGTTGGGAAATTTGAAAGATTCTTTCAAGGAAACCGGCAATGGACTAGGCTGGACATTTGAGCATTCGCTGTATCGGTTTAGAATAGATTATATCATGTATGATAAGGCATTTGAGTCAGCAAATTATAAACGGGGTAATCTGAAAGCTTCAGATCATTATCCCATACAAACCGATTTGTATTTGTTGAAGAATAGATAAATCCATGAATTTTTTTCGTAACTTTGCAACTCTTTTTTGAAGGTGAAATTATTTACTAAATCTAAATACTAAACTTAAAAAAAAATATTTTTATGAATGTACCAGCTAACCTGAAGTACACCAAAGAACATGAATGGGTACGCGTTGAAGGCGAATTTGCCTTTGTTGGAATTACAGACTTTGCGCAGAGCGAATTAGGCGAAATCATTTTTGTCGAAGTGGAAACTGTAGGCGAAACAATAGATCAGGGTGAAGTTTTTGGTTCTGTTGAAGCCGTTAAAACAGTTTCTGACTTGTTCCTCCCGATTTCGGGCGAAATTCTCGAATTCAATGCAAATCTGGAAGATGCTCCCGAACTTGTTAACAACGATCCTTACGGCGAAGGTTGGATTGTGAAAATTTCCTGTTCAAATGTTGCTGAACTCGACGGGCTGCTTTCAGCCGACGAATATAATGCACTGATAGGATAATATTTTTTGATTTCGATAATTTGACTGCAAAGCCATACAAATATTAAACTCAGAGTGGATATGACACCAAAAGTGAGTATCATTATGGGCAGTACTTCCGATCTTCCGGTAATGGACAAAACGGCAAAAGTACTGGATGAATTTGAAATTCCGTTTGAAATGCAGGCACTCTCGGCGCATCGTACTCCCGCGGAAGTGGAAATCTTTGCAAAAGGAGCCTGCGACAGAGGCATACAGGTAATAATAGCTGCCGCAGGTATGGCTGCTCACCTCCCCGGAGTGATAGCTTCGATGACTACAGTGCCGGTTATTGGAGTGCCAGTCAATTCATCCCTCGAAGGATTGGACGCTTTATTGGCTATCGTACAGATGCCTCCGGGCATTCCGGTGGCTACCGTTGGTATCAACGGCGCTATGAACGCCGGTATACTGGCTGTACAGATTCTTGCTGTGGGTGATAAAACTTTACAGAGAAAACTCGTTGATTATAAGGAAGATTTGAAAAATAAAATTGTTAAAGCAAACGACGAACTGAGTAAAATAGAATATAAATTCAAGGTGAATTAAACTGCATCGGAGATGTTTCAATCAGTTGATATTTACTTACTATAATCTTTTACTGTTTATACTTTACCTTTAATATTTCAGTTGATTTTTGGAATACAGGTACTAAGAAAAAAACAACTCACTTTCTTTGTTGAAAGTTACAACTGTCAGTTGTGGAAGTTTAGTCGCAATTGGTGGTATAAATTTTCTTATTTTAATATCCAGAACGAAGCAAACCCAAAATCACGATGGATTATGGATTGTCGGGATAGGTGCATTGTTTGTGATGGGACTAATTTTGATTTTACTTATTTCAGGCATTCAAGGCCTGATTTTAATAAACCAAAAAAGAAAGAATATATAACTTTAAAATAAAAATGATTATGCAAACGATTGACAAATTTAATTTTGCCGGTAAAAAAGCATTTGTTCGTGTTGACTTCAATGTTCCTGTTGACGAAAATTTCAACATCACCGATGATACGCGTATCCGTGCTGCAATGCCGACGCTGAAAAAGATTATTGCTGATGGTGGCAGACTGATTATTGCCTCACACATGGGACGTCCCAAAAAAAATCCGGATCCTAAATATTCGTTGAAAGTCATTGTTAACCGGGTTTCTGAACTTCTCGAAGTACCTGTGAAATTTGCAGCAGACTGCATGGGCGAAGAAACTGAAAAAATGGTTGCTGAGTTGAAAGGCGGCGAAGCGCTGTTGCTCGAAAATCTTCGTTTCTATGCTGAAGAAGAAGGCAAACCACGCTTGCCCGAAACTGCAACTGAAGAAGAAAAAGCTGCAGCCAAAAAGGAAGTAAAAGCTTCACAAAAAGAATTTACTAAAAAGCTGGCTTCTTATGCCGACTGTTATGTAAACGATGCATTCGGTACTGCTCACCGTGCACACGCTTCAACTGCTTTGATAGCCGATTACTTTGATACCGACAATAAAATGTTTGGTTTCCTGATGAACAAGGAAGTAACAGCTGTAGATAAGTTGATGGATAATCCTGCACGTCCGTTTACAGCTATTATGGGTGGTTCAAAAGTATCTACCAAAATTGAAATCATTGAAAATCTGCTCACCAAAGTGGATAATTTGATTATCGCAGGTGGTATGACTTATACCTTTACCAAAGCAATGGGAGGTAAAATCGGTATATCGCTTTGTGAAGATGATAAACTTGAACTGGCGCTTGAATTGATTGAGAAAGCTAAACAAAATAATGTAAATCTGGTTCTAGCTGTCGATGCCAAAATTGCAGATGCTTTCAGCAACGATGCTAATACCGGTTTTACAGCCGTTGGTGAAATTCCTGATGGTTGGGAAGGTCTGGATATCGGTCCTGAAACTGAAAAGATATTTGCAGATGTTATCAAGAACTCAAAAACAATACTCTGGAATGGTCCTACCGGTGTTTTTGAATTTGAAAACTTTACCCATGGCTCACGCGCAGTAGGCGATGCTATTGTCGAAGCAACCAAAAACGGTGCGTTTTCACTCGTAGGTGGTGGTGATTCAGTTGCTTGTGTAAATAAATTCGGTATTGCCGATAAAATGTCATACGTATCAACAGGTGGTGGTGCTCTTCTCGAAGCTATAGAAGGACTTGTATTGCCCGGAATTGCAGCTATTAAAGGCTAATTGATATACAAATAATCTTAAAAAAGCCGGACGATGAAAATTGTCCGGCTTTTTTATGTTTTTACTCAGTTGAGTTGAATATTTTATCAACAATAAAAGTACTTATCCACGAGGTTTTGGAGCATCTCCGGTTGCGCAGCAATTTCTTCTCTTATTTTCTTATCATTAAATGATTTTAGCTGATTTATTATATTATTAATGGTTGCTTCACTGAACACGCCGTGTTTTGTGTAAATTTTCCTGTTTTTATCCAACAATTCAGCGGACTCAAAACAGGAAGTCGGTAAATGTTCAAATCCATTGGTTTTAGCTTCATTTCCCGATTTGTGAATATCCACATCCACATATTTCTTATCGGCAAATTCCACCGCGTTTTCCAACTCAAAGCCATGTCCTGCTGCAGTTACAAGTCCGGCTAATAGAAGATAAAGGTTAGCAGATCCGTCGGGTGCGCGGAATTCGATGGTCTGTTTTACGGAAAAATCTTTGATTACTGTTTTTTCGTTGGGATTTACAATGGCGCACATATCTGTTCCGGAACTCCAGCCAAGCGGAACACGCACAAGTGCAGAACGGTTGCGATCGCCCCAGCATACCGTAGTGGGAGCCTCCTGATGCGGAACCAGCCGGAAATATGATGTCGGATTGGTGTTGCCAAAAGCGGTGAGCGAACCGGCGCAAGTCATAAAACCTGCAATGGCTTTTTTCGCGGTATCTGTCAGTTTACCTTTATCAACGTATTGGTTTTTCCCGTCTTTCATAATGCAGGTGTGGATATGCATTCCACTTCCGGCTTTCCCAACCGTAATCTTGGGCGCAAATGTTACATCAAGACCATACTGGTATGCCAGTTTATTAATTATCCATTTACCCAGAAGCAGCTGATTGGCTGCATCTGTGACTGGTGAAGGCAAAAATTCGATTTCATTCTGTTCGTAGATCTTACCCTCATGTACAAAATTGCCGACTTCATTGTGACCGTACTTGATTTGTCCGCCAACTTGTGCGATGTACATCATTGTTTTGCATCTGAATTCTTCAAACTTACTGAATGGCGCTGCCTCATGATATCCTTTCTGATCGACAGCAGGAAATGCGTCTTCTTCATTGCCAATGACATAATATTCAAGTTCGCCCATGGCGTGAAATTCCATACCATCGGTTTGCTGCCGGAAAATCTGATGTGCTTTTTCCAGAATATATTCAGGTGAGCTTCCAAGGGGCTTTCCATCCTTGTTGAAGTACGAACACAAAAAGCCAAGTGTGGGGATTTCGGCAAAAGGATCGAGATAGGCGGTACTAAAACGGGGAACTACATATAAATCGGACGAAGCTGCTTCAATAAATGAAAAAAGACTTGAACCATCTACGCGTTCGCCCGCGGTCAGTATTTGATCCAGATAGTTATAATTATTAATAACGAAATTCAGCACTTTAAGTCGCCCGTCACCTCCCGCATACCGAAAGTTTATCATTTTTATTTTTTTTTCTTCAATAAATTTGAGAATGTCGGCTTTTGTAAAGTCTTTCGGAAGTTTCTCAAGATGTGAAACTAACGGATTTGGATTAAGTTTTATAAAGTTGTACATAGAAATGTGATATTAAATTAAGGAGAAATACGCAAATATACATATTTTACTTCTTTGAAATACAATACATATGAATAAAATAATGACAAAATGATATATTTTCAAACTGACTTCACAAAAAAACACATTGGCCGTTATTTTGGACAATGTGTTATATGTGTTTTTTGAAACTATTTATTTTTTCAATCTTTGTCTGCGGAGTTTTTAACTTTTTATTTGAAATTTATCTTTTTGATTTTATAACCCATATTTTGCAGTATTTCAGCTATCTTCACCCTGAAGTCTCCCTGAATGAGTATTTCACCGTCGCGTTGCGAACCACCGGTGGCACACTTGTTTTTCAGTATTTTGGAAAGTTCCTTCAGTTCATTGTCACTCCCCCGGAAGTCGGTAATCAGCGTAGCTGGTTTGCCGTTGCGCTTGTCAAGTTCGATACGAAGCGTTTGTGTAGTTGGTGTGGCGATTTCAGATTTATTAGCCTCCTCCGATTCGTATTTATAGTCCGGATTGGTGGAATATACCACATTCAGCCGGTCTTTCCAGTCGTTTTTTTTCATGATTATCTGTAAATTTCATTTTCGGGAGAGTCGTCCTGCTTCTGATTGGTTGAAGCATCGCTCAGTGTTTTTCTTAATCGGGGATAAAGGGTGTTTTTTACAAATTTAAATTCAGGTTCAACTTTCAACGCTTTCTGATAACTATGCTCCGCCTTTGTGTAATTGCCGTTCAGTTCGTAGCATCGTCCTTCCAGAGCAAGTAACTGAAGATATACCCAGTTTTCATTGGTCTTTTTCTGCTTTTCAATTATTCCTATGGCTTTCTGGAAGTATTTCAAGGCTTCATTCTTGTTTCCGCCAAAAACCTTGGGCGGGTAATAGAGAGCATTCCCTTTGTCAAATAATATTTGTACATTATTGGGGGCAAGTTTCAGGGCATTGTCGATGTAGCTGGTGCTTTTTGTACCGTATTTCAATGCTTTCATTTTGTTCAGTCCAATTTCATAACCAAGAAAAACGCCTTTATAATTTAGTGCAAGTGCATTGTCGGGATCTGTTTTCAGTATTTTATCTATCAGAATTTCAGCTTTTCCTATTGTTTTTTCAGCTTCATCATTTTGTTTGAGCGACATAAGGCTTGATGTATAACCATAATAACAATGTATCAGGTTCAACATTTTCTCTGTCTGACCCTGATTTGAGTTTTCAACATATTTCGCTGCTTTCAGCCATCTGTTGACATCATAATCAACATAAGCTTTATAAATTTCCTTTTGATAGGATTGACCGTAACTCAAAAGACACAACTGTAACCCAAAGATTAATGTATAAATTCTTCTAAATGACATAGATACAACTTTATTATTTCTTTAATTTTATAGCAAATTCCCAAATAATTATCCCAGCTGTAACACTCACATTAAGAGAGTGTTTTGTGCCGTACTGGGGTATTTCGATACAACCATCGCAGGAGTCAACCACTGCTTGCTGAACGCCTTTGACTTCGTTACCCAAAACAACGGCGTATTTTTTTACAGGATTTATTTCCAGTGTATTCAGCATAATACTTCCTTCTGCCTGTTCTATGGCTAATACTTCATACCCCTTTTCTTTCAGCTCTTTAATGGCTCCCTGTGTTTCTTCATAATATTTCCAGTTTACCGTGTTCTCAGCTCCCAAAGCGGTTTTATGAATTTCGGCATGGGGCGGGGGAGAGGTGATGCCACAAAGATATACTGCTTCAACAAGGTATGCATCTGAAGTTCTGAAAACAGAGCCTACATTGTGAAGGCTTCTTACGTTATCCAGCACTACAATTAGTGGCGTTTTCTGTTGGTTTTTGAATTCTTCTGTGGTCAGTCGGTTGAGTTCCGTTATTTTTAGTTTTCGCATATGTTTGCAGTCAGATAATAATCGAAGCAAAATTAATAAAATCTACTTAAATATTTCACCGATAGCCTTTTCGATTATGGTGTCATATCCTCTTGCCTCTGCTTCGGCATTCATATTTACCTGAATATCAGGTTTAATTCCCCATTCAATATTCTGCATATCGGCATCGTACATCGGGCTGCTTGAGAATCGAACCATCCATCCGTTGGGCAGCTCACTCGAGAATGGAAGTCCGCCTCCACCTCCTGTCTGGTCGCCGATGATAGTGGAGTTTGGAGCATATTTCATAATGTTGACAAAACCATTGGTGGCGCTGTACGACATTCGGTTTGTTAATATCATTACTTTTTTATTCCATTTGACCTTGTCGTTGGGTTCAATATAAAGCGGAGTTGGAGTTGAAAAGTCAGAGTGACCTTTTCCCGTTTTGTGACTAAGATAGCCTGTGAGTGTTTTTTTATCGAAAAAGTAAGAGGCAAGCTGTTCAGCATAGCTTAGCATTCCGCCTCCGTTGTTTCGTACGTCAACGATTATTCCCTGACATGACGAGAAGCTATTGAAAATCTGGTTTATGTTTTCATTCGAAAAGCTGTCCGAAAAACTTCCGTAGTAGATGTAACCAACTTTTCCGTTTGCTATTTTTTTATAGCGTAAACTTCCGGCTATCCGGTAATCAGCACCTAAATAATGAGGTTTAAACAAAACTTCAGAATTGAAATTTGACGGATAATCCGTGTACCAGTTCCAGTATCTGCTTCTGTCGAAACTGGAGTAGAGATTGACATGTCCATCCTTCAGCGTTGCCAGCATTTCGCCCATCACATCAAAGAGAGAAAAATTACTTGAAACAGTATCGATTTTGTGTGAATATTCCGTGTAAACAGAATCCCAATTAATTTGCTTATAGCTCAGGTAACAATATCGTGTATCAATGATCTCCCAGAGCGCGTTGAAATTTCCACGTGGAGTGTCTGACCGAAGATCAGGTTCATTCATACATGCCTGAAGTATCACCATCAAAAAAAGCGATATGATAACATATATTTGTTTCATAAGTAAATACGTTGTTACACTTTACGGTTATTCATATGCGCTGACGAAATTTGAAGGCACTTTATTCTTCCTGCCCGAAAATGTGTACATGTCAACCAGATAACCAACAGAGAATGCCAGATTCTTTTTATGAAATATCATTTCATTCGCCGAATATTGCATTAATTCATGTTGAATTCCCAGTCGTATAGTTGTGTTTTTTAACGGTAAATCGAGTCGGAAATTTTGCAAAATGCCTCTTTTGTTGTGTAAACTGCTAAAATGAATAGAGTTGCTCATATTGCTCAGCGTAAAAAGTTCGTAATACGAAGCTCCCTGCATAGGCACAAACATAGATCCTACCACTGGTGTTTGAAATCCATAATGCAGTTGCAGGCTCTGATTTTTTAACTTGAATCTGTAAAACAGTTCAGCTGTTGCATTCAGATTTGTGTATAGATCAAGCGAAAAAGGATTATTGACATTGCGGCTGATGTATTTCCCGCCAAGATCAATGTCCCACGAACCACCAACTAATACCAGAAAATTTTTATGTGGTCGTATATGATAGTTTATCCCAAGATTATAATTGCCGTTGAACATCAGCATCGAATTGTTTTTGCTTGGATGATTACCCGATCCGAATGAGAGTGATTTTCTGCTGGTGTACGAAATCAGAGTATCGATAGACGGCAGTAAACGTCGGTTTTCTTCGATAAAGCCTATCTGAAATCCACTGTATTCATATGGCGATAAATATGGATCGAGAATATTAGTGTTCCCAATATCCAGGGTTTTCACAGAGGTGGTCAGCGGAAATCGTTTATTGGTGAAATCCTGTGCCTGCATAGTCAGAAAGGAGAAAATGAAGAGATGCAGAATGTATGCTTTTTTCATCTGATATGCTGTTTACGGTTGATAATAGTACAAAAATATAAAAAATAAAAGAAGTCAGTTCTGTTTTTAAAAAAAGAACTGAAAGATTTGTAATTTTACAGCATTAAAATTTAATTTGAACTGCTAAAAAATGAACAATGATGAACAACGAAAAACTAACTTTATTGGGGAAAAAAACCGAATATAAAAATGAATATGCTCCTGAAGTTTTAGAAGCGTTTGATAATAAACACCCGAATAACGATTATTGGGTAACTTTTGAATGTCCGGAATTTACGAGTTTGTGTCCCATTACAGGACAACCCGATTTTGCAACAATCCGTATTAATTATATACCGGATATTAAAATGGTCGAAAGTAAAAGTCTTAAGTTGTATTTGTTTAGTTTTCGGAATCATGGCGCTTTTCATGAAGATTGTGTAAATATTATTATGAGTGATCTTATCGAACTCATGACTCCAAAATATATAGAAATTACAGGGATTTTTACTCCCCGGGGTGGTATTAGTATTTATCCTTATGCTAATTATGGACGTACAGGAACTAAATATGAACATATGGCTGAGCAAAGATTGTTTAATCATTCATTTCCGGTGAAATAAATATAGATATGTATAATAAAAAGAAATTGGTCGTTTTGACCGGAGCCGGAATGAGTGTTGAAAGTGGACTCAGTACATTTCGCGGAGCTGGAGGCATGTGGGGACAGCACCGGGTGGAAGATGTGGCTACGATAGAAGCGTGGTATCGCGACAAACAGAAAGTGCTGGATTTTTACAATATCCGTCGTAAAGAATTGCTGGGTGTAAAACCAAATTTAGGACATGCGGTGTTGGTTGAACTCGAAAAAGATTTTGACGTGAAAATCATCACCCAAAATGTTGATAATCTTCATGAGCAAGCCGGCAGCACTCATGTTTTACATTTGCACGGTGAGTTGATGAAAGTACGATCGTGCGGACCGGGTGCTGAAGTTTATGATCTTTCACCCGACAATTATGAAACAAGGTTAGGCGATACCTGTCCCAAAGGATATCAGCTGCGCCCTCATATCGTGTGGTTTGGTGAAGCTGTTCCTGAAATGAATATTGCAATTGATATTGTCGAAAAGGCTGATATTTTTCTGATTATCGGCACGTCCCTGCAAGTATATCCAGCTGCCAGTTTGCTGCGTTATGTTCCTGCGGAAGTGTCTGTTTATATGATAGATCCGAATGAGGTGAGTGCAAATAACCGGGAAATAAACATCATTAACAAGGGTGCCGGTGAAGGCATGCTGGAATTGAAAGAGAAACTCAGAAAATATCTTTGATTTTAGTAAAAATTTAATTTGAATGCTAAATCATTTGGAATTCACATTTGATTTCATATCTTTACAAAAAAATATTGGTTTCGATTGGTGATTGTTTCCATTATATATTATGAAATATAGCATTAGAAAAGCATTGCTTGTTTGTTTGCATTTGTTATTGTTTGTTTTTCTCAGCCCTTTATCCGCATACTCCGTAGTTAATCAGGGTCATGAACTCACTATATACATTATGCCCACCCTGAAACCGCTCGACTGGGCCAGTCCGCGCGATTTATATAAAAGTACAGTTAGTTGTTTTTTGAAGACCTTCACGAAATCAGATAATTATCTGTTAGGTCACGTTGCTGTGAAGTTGGAGACATCTCTGCTGGACAAACCATTACTAACTGCACAAACTTCATGTGGCATGAAAGAGAAATTAAGTCTTATTTATAAGCAAAAAGTAGGACTTGGTATGTTGGGATTGGCTATTCAAGGTCGTATGGAACCTTCGGAGGAACTCATTCGGAAACTAAAAATATATGCCAAAAGAGAAAAACTTACATTTATCCGTTACAAGATAAATGAAAAAGCAGCCAACAGATTGATTCAGTTTGTCAAACAGTATGCCATGATAAGAGAAAATTCATTTGCATCTTGTAATTATTATGGAGGAGCATTTTGGCCGCGATATCAGGATGAAGGTGCTGGATGTTCCGCGTTTGGGATTGCAATGATGGAACTTGCTGGTATCAAACCGGTCGAACCTGAGAAATGGATTGTAAATGTAAAAATACCGATGAACTTGGTTGGGGGGCAACTGAATAACGGCAAGAAGATAAAAATCAGTGAAATAAAAACAACCAAAAAATGGTATGAAAGTAACGGAACTCCAGATATTGATTTTATCAGCTATAGCGTGTACGAACCCAGTCTAATGTTCGACTGGGTGGAGAATAAGATAAAACAGAAGTCTTTAGGATACGATATTATTGAGGAAGATGGTGTTCTGGGTTTACTGATTGATGCTACAAATGCAGAGATAGATGAAAATGAACCCTTGTTTTTACAAAACATGAAGCCCAACCAATTTATCAACTATCATATTCAGAAGATTCATAATAAAATTCAGTTGGACACGGTATTAAATATTACTCAGAGCCTGAAAATACCCGAATATCTGTTTATGCCAGTTATACCAACAACAATAAAAAATGTCGATCCTTCAAAGATAGTTTTCTGAAAAAATAGAAGAAAAAACTAAGTAATAAAAACTATTTTTCTTTTTGCTATTTAAAAATGATTGTCTATCTTTGCAGTCCTATTTCGAAATAACAAATATAACATATTAAATAAGAAATTATTATGATTGTAGTACCTGTAAAAGAAGGCGAAAACATTGAAAAAGCTCTGAAAAAATTCAAACGTAAATTTGAAAAAACCGGTGTAGTAAAGGAATTACGTCGTCGTCAATGCTTCGATAAACCTTCAGTCGTAAAGCGTGAAAGGAAAATGCACGCCGTTTACGTGCAACAAATTCAAAGAACAGAAGAATAAGTAAAAATATTTTTACTGAAAACTTGGCATTCTGACAATAATTATATAACTTCGTTGTTGAATTTTTACAACGAATTTGTCAGGTATGATCAACGATTTTATTCAATATTTACAGTATGAGAAGAATTATTCATCTCATACTGTTTTGTCATATCATACCGACCTAATTCAGTTTTGCGATTTTCTACAAATTGCTCCTGATGATTTTAATCCCAAAGAAATTCATACTGATATTATCCGCCAATGGGCGCTAAAGCTGCTCAATGATAATAATACGGCAAGATCAATTTCACGTAAAATATCTACCCTCAAATCTTTCTGGAAGTTTTTGCAATTGCATGGACTGGCAGAACAAAATCCCACTTTAAAAATTGTTTTACCAAAAACAAAAAAGACGCTTCCTGCGTTCTATAAACAACATGAGATGGAGCAGATCTTAGCCGAAAATGAAGTGTTGCGTGGTTATGAACAGGTTCGCAATCATTTGATTATTCGAGTGTTGTATGAATGCGGACTGCGCGTTTCCGAACTTGTATCGCTGGTTGATCAGGATTTCGAAGTTGAATCTCAACAAATAAAGGTTTTGGGTAAAAGAAATAAACAGAGGATCGTTCCACTCAGCAATGAATTGAGTGAAAAAATATCAGAATACAAAGTTTTGAGAAATAAAGAACTGGTAAGGTGTGATAATTCGCTTTTTGTGCTTATCTCAGGCAAACCGATGTACACAAAAGCTGTATATAATATTGTACACAGAGAAATGAGTAAGGTAAGTACTCTTCACAAGCAAAGTCCGCATGTACTGCGTCACACTTTTGCAACTTCATTGCTAAATAATGGAGCCGATATTAATGCGGTAAAAGATTTACTTGGGCATAGCAGCCTTGCTGCAACTCAGGTATATACCCACGTTACATTCAGCGAGTTAAATAAAATTTATAAACAAGCCCATCCAAGGGCAAATAAAAAAGGAGGTAACTTATGAAGGTCATGATTCAATCCATCAATTTTGATGCTACTGAAAAATTGGAAGATTACATCAATAAAAAGACAAAAAAAGTAGAAAAATTCTTTGATGAAATCAGAATTGTTGATATTTACCTGAAAGTTGTAAAGCCGGAGACCGTAACCAACAAACAGGCTGAAATAAAAGTTACGGCTCCCAATGTGGAATTTTTTGCATCCAAAACCTGCGATACATTTGAAGAAGCCGTAGATTTGGCATTAGAAGCAATCGAAAAACAAGTGATAAAATATAAGGAAAAAGTTTCTAAAAAATAAAATTTTGGTAAATATATTTTGTATATCAAAATAATTTCGTATTTTTGCAAGCCGTTTGAATAGCGATATTTGAACGGCTTTTTAGCCCTCAAAAGCTATTAAAATGGATTTTGCCTCTTTAGCTCAGCTGGCCAGAGCACGTGATTTGTAATCTCGGGGTCGTTGGTTCGAATCCGACAAGAGGCTCAAAAAGCAAACAACGTATCAAAAATGACATTAAAAAGAGCGTTTTTTAATGTGAGATATGAAAATAATTTTGAACAATGGGCAGTTACCAGAGTGGCCAAATGGGGCTGACTGTAACTCAGCTGTCTTTCGACTTCGGTGGTTCGAATCCATCACTGCCCACAAAAATGGAAATTTGAAATTTTAAAATGGAGAATCTATTTTTCTGTGTTCAAATTAACTTGCGGAAGTAGCTCAGTCGATAGAGCATTAGCCTTCCAAGCTGAGGGTCGCGGGTTTGAGCCCCGTCTTCCGCTCTTTTTGCTGTTGTAGCTCAGTGGTAGAGCACTTCCTTGGTAAGGAAGAGGTCATGGGTTCAACTCCCATCAACAGCTCAAAATAAAGTATAAAGCTTTCATAAACATATAAATTACTAAATTGTTAAAAATAAACTTTGAGTTATGGCAAAAGAAAAATTTGACAGGTCGAAGCCGCACGTAAACGTAGGTACTATCGGACACGTTGACCACGGAAAAACAACTTTGACCGCTGCAATTACACAAGTACTTGCAAAAAGAGGACTTTCTGAAATTCGTTCGTTCGATTCTATCGACAACGCTCCTGAAGAAAAAGAACGTGGTATCACTATCAATACTGCCCACGTTGAATATCAGACAGCTAATCGTCACTATGCACACGTTGACTGTCCGGGTCACGCTGACTACGTTAAAAACATGGTTACCGGTGCTGCTCAAATGGACGGAGCTATCATTGTAGTTGCTGCAACTGATGGTCCTATGCCACAAACACGTGAACACATCCTTCTGGCACGTCAGGTAAACGTACCACGTCTGGTTGTATTCATGAACAAATGTGATATGGTTGATGATGAGGAAATGTTGGAGCTGGTAGAAATGGAAATGCGTGAACTGCTTTCATTCTATGAATTTGACGGTGACAATACTCCGGTAATCCGTGGTTCTGCTCTTGGAGGATTAAACGGAGTTGCAGAATGGGAAGATAAAATCATGGAACTTATGGATGCAGTAGATACTTGGATTCAATTGCCTCCGCGTGCTATCGACAAACCATTCCTTATGCCGGTTGAAGACGTATTCTCAATTACTGGTCGCGGTACAGTTGCTACTGGACGTATCGAAACCGGAGTTATAAATACAGGCGAAGAAATTCAAATCATCGGTCTAGGCGCTGAAGGTAAAAAATCAGTTGTTACTGGAGTTGAAATGTTCCGTAAAATCCTTGACAGAGGTGAAGCTGGTGATAACGTTGGTTTATTGCTTCGCGGTATCGATAAAGATGAAATCAAACGCGGTATGGTTATTGCAAAACCAAATTCGGTTAAACCGCATGACCATTTCAAAGCTTCAGTTTATATCCTGAAAAAAGAAGAAGGTGGACGTCATACTCCATTCCATAACAAATATCGTCCTCAATTCTATATCCGTACACTGGACGTTACCGGCGAAATTTCTTTACCAGAAGGAACTGAAATGGTTATGCCAGGCGACAACCTTGAAATTGATGTAAGATTGATCTATCCGGTAGCTTGTAGCGTAGGTTTGCGCTTTGCTATCCGCGAAGGTGGACGTACAGTTGGTTCAGGTCAGATTACTGAATTACTTGACTAATCAGCCTCAAAATTCCCTGTAAGGGAATAAAAGTAAAAACAAAGCCCTCGATTCCTTTTTAGGAATTGAGGGCAATATACGGGCGTAGCTCAGTTGGTAGAGCACTGGTCTCCAAAACCAGGTGTCGGGAGTTCGAGCCTCTCTGCCCGTGCAAATTCTATTTAAGTATGAAGAATAATTTTTTAGCAAAAGTTGGAAACAGCTTTAAAGAATCTTATACCGAACTGGTTCATAAGGTTTCCTGGCCATCGCGCTCGGAGCTTACAAACAGTGCAGTTGTCGTATTGATAGCTTCCATCATTTTGGCGCTGATTGTTTGGTTAATGGACTATGCGTTTGAGTCTATAATGACATTTATTTACGGATTGTTTTAACCATTAATAATTGGAGGTAGAGATTGTGACTGAGACTACTAACATGAAGTGGTACGTTGTGCGTGCCATTAGCGGAAAAGAGAACAAGGTGAAGGAATACATTGATGCAGAAATCAAAAATTCTGATCTTGGTCAGTATGTTGCTCAGGTATTGATTCCTACTGAAAAGGTTTTTCAGATTCGTAACGGAAAGAAAATTACCAAAGAACGTAGTTATCTTCCCGGTTATGTCCTTGTAGAAGCGAACCTGACAGGTGAAATTCAACATCGTTTACGGAACATTCCCAATGTACTTGGTTTCTTAACAGAAAAAGACAACAGCCCTATTCCAATACGTCAGTCAGAGGTAAACAGAATTTTGGGTACGGTTGACGAATTGCAGGAAACTGGTGAAGAAATGCTCACGCCTTTCTATGTGGGTGAAAATGTAAAGGTCATCAATGGACCGTTCAGTGGTTTTAGTGGTCTGATAGAAGACGTAAACAATGAGAAAAAGAAACTGAAAGTTATGGTATTGATTTTCGGGCGTAAAACACCGCTCGAGTTAAGCTTCACTCAGGTAGAAAAGGAGTAAGAGATTTTATTGTTACAAAAGTCTCTAACTCGATATTAACTTCAAATAAAATAAACAATTATGGCAAAAGAGATTGCTGGACTTATTAAATTGCAGATAAAAGGAGGTGCGGCAAACCCATCTCCACCTGTTGGCCCTGCGTTGGGATCAAAAGGTATCAACATTATGGAGTTTTGCAAACAATTTAATGCCAGAACCCAGGAAAAAGCGGGAAAAATTTTGCCCGTTATCATCACCTATTATACCGATAAATCATTTGACTTTGTAGTAAAAACTCCACCTGTTGCAGTTCAGTTAATTGAAGTTGCAAAAGTGAAAGGCGGATCTGCAGAACCTAACCGCAAAAAAGTGGCTGAAATCACTTGGGAACAGGTAAAACAGATAGCAACAGACAAAATGGTCGATTTGAATTGTTTTGAGTTGGACTCTGCCATGAGAATGGTAGCAGGTACTGCTCGAAGCATGGGTATAGCCGTTAAAGGCGAATTTCCAAGTAATAATTAATTAAACTTCAATTAGAATGAGTAAACTGACAAAAAATCAAAGGTTAGCTTTAGAAAAAATTGAAGCAGGAAAGGCCTATTCTTTGGCAGAAGCTTCTGCATTGGTAAAAGAAATTACTAATGCAAAATTTGACGCTTCTGTTGATGTTGACGTGCGCTTAGGTGTTGACCCCCGTAAAGCTAACCAGATGGTACGTGGCGTGGTGTCACTTCCAAATGGTACTGGTAAACAAGTAAGGGTTCTTGCATTATGTACTCCCGATCAGGAAGCTGCTGCAAAAGAAGCTGGAGCTGACTATGTAGGGCTTGATGAATATATTGAAAAAATCAAAGGCGGATGGACCGATGTTGATGTAATCATTACTCAACCGGCTATCATGGGTAAGATAGGAGCTTTAGGACGTGTATTGGGACCTCGTGGTTTGATGCCAAATCCGAAAAGCGGAACTGTTACTACCGAAGTTGGTAAAGCAGTAAAAGAAGTAAAACAAGGTAAAATCGACTTTAAAGTTGATAAATACGGTATTGTTCATACTTCTGTAGGAAAAGTTTCATTTACAGCTGAACAAATTGCTCAGAATGCAAAGGAATTCATAACTACACTGATTAAACTGAAACCAACCACTGCCAAAGGTACGTATGTTAAGAGCATTTATCTTTCGAGCACAATGAGTGCAGGTATAAAAATTGACCCTAAAACGGTAGAAGATTAATAATCAAGGTTATGAAAAAGGAAGATAAAAGCACAATCATCAAACAGTTAGAGTCAACGATAGGTGAATACGCTCACTTCTATTTGGCTGATATTGGTGGATTAAATGCCACACAAACCAGCGAACTCAGAAGAACATGCTACAATCAGGATATTAAATTGCTGGTTGTAAAAAACACCCTGCTCAGAAAAGCTCTTGAAAGCTCAGATGTGGATTTTAGTGAATTATATGGTACTCTGAAAGGAGAAACTTCATTAATGTTGTGTAACACTGCGAATGTTCCTGCTAAAGTGATAGAGGACTTTAGTAAGAAAAACAAAGCAAAAAAACCAGTGTTAAAAGCAGCATACGTTGAAGAAAGTTTCTACATTGGAGAAAATCATCTTGATGCACTTGTACATATCAAAAGTAAATACGAACTTATCGGCGATATCATTGCATTACTGCAATCACCTGCTAAGAACGTTGTGTCCGCACTCCAATCAGGAGGAAATACTATTCACGGCGTGTTAAAGACACTTGGTGAAAGACAATAATAAATAAAATAAAAAAATAAAATTATAAAATTATAAAAAAAATGGCAGATTTGAAAGCTTTTGCAGAACAATTGGTTAACTTAACAGTAAAAGAAGTTAACGAGTTAGCCCAAATTTTGAAAGACGAATACGGTATTGAACCAGCAGCTGCTGCAGTTGCAGTTGCCGCGGGTCCTGCTGCCGCAGGTCCAGTTGTTGAAGAAAAAACATCTTTTGATGTTGTATTGAAAGCAGCCGGAGCTAATAAATTGGCAATCGTTAAATTAGTAAAAGAACTTACAGGTCTTGGCTTGAAAGAAGCTAAAGATTTAGTAGATGCTGCACCATCAAACATTAAAGAAGGTGTTGCTAAAGACGAAGCCGAAGCCCTCAAAAAATCACTTGAAGAAGGCGGAGCTGAAGTTGAACTTAAATAAAATTACCTGATAATCAGGTTTTTGGTTTAGTTTCCCTCGATATGAGGGATTCTAAACCTTTTTCTGTCTATACTAAATATTCAGTTCTTCGCACTAAACAATACAAAACCTCTTTGACAATGTCTTCAAATAATAATCAAAGAATAAATTTTGCTTCCATCAAAAATCAAATGGAGTATCCTGATTTTCTGGAGGTACAATTAAAATCTTTCCACGACTTTTTTCAAATGGACACGGCGCCCGAAAAAAGGAAAACCGAAGGTTTATATAAAGTTTTTACCGAAAACTTCCCAATTGCCGATACACGAAACAATTTTGTATTAGAATTCCTGGATTATTTTATTGATCCTCCCCGTTATTCCATCGAAGAATGTTTCGAACGCGGTTTGACATACAGTGTCCCCCTTAAGGCAAAACTGAAATTATACTGCACCGATCCTGATCACGAAGATTTCGATACTGTTATTCAGGATGTATATCTGGGACCTATTCCATATATGACCCCCAAAGGCACATTTGTAATCAATGGTGCCGAACGTGTTATTGTATCTCAGCTCCACCGTTCGCCGGGTGTATTCTTCGGTCAAAGCATGCACGCTAATGGTACAAAACTTTATTCTGCGAGAATAATTCCATTCAGAGGTTCGTGGATTGAATTCGCCACCGACATCAATAACGTCATGTATGCGTACATTGACCGTAAGAAGAAATTACCGGTAACAACTCTGTTACGGGCTATTGGTTTTGAAAGTGATAAAGACATACTCGAAATATTCAATCTGGCTGAAGAAGTAAAGGTTAACAAGACAAATCTTAAAAAGGTCGTAGGCAAAAGACTTGCAGCCCGTGTGTTGAAAACGTGGAACGAAGATTTTGTTGATGAAGATACCGGTGAGGTAGTAACCATCGAACGTAATGAGGTGATAATTGACCGTGAAACTGTTCTGGAAAACAACCACATTGAAGAAATTATAGAATCGGGAACACAAGCTGTTCTTATACATAAAGAGGATGTAAACCAATCGGATTATGCAATCATTTACAATACTCTGCAGAAAGACCCGAGTAATTCGGAAAAAGAAGCTGTGTTGTATATTTACAGACAATTGCGTAATGCCGAACCTGCTGACGACTCTTCAGCAAGAGAGGTAATCAATAATTTGTTTTTCTCCGAAAAGAGATATGACCTTGGTGATGTGGGACGTTTCCGTATTAACCGAAAACTGAACCTATCAACTAATTCGGATATCAAGGTACTGACAAAAGAAGATATAATCGAAATTATCAAATACCTGGTTGAGTTAATCAACTCGAAAGCAGAAGTTGATGATATTGACCACTTAAGCAACCGTCGTGTACGTACCGTGGGTGAACAACTTTACAATCAGTTCGGAGTTGGTCTTGCACGTATGGCACGTACCATTCGTGAAAGAATGAATGTACGCGATAATGAAGTATTTACGCCTATTGACCTGATTAATGCAAAAAGCATATCATCAGTAATAAATTCATTTTTCGGAACAAATGCTCTTTCTCAGTTTATGGATCAGCAAAATCCGTTGGCTGAAATCACACACAAACGTCGTTTATCAGCCTTAGGTCCTGGTGGTCTTTCACGTGAACGTGCCGGTTTTGAGGTACGCGACGTACACTATACCCATTACGGACGCCTTTGTCCTATTGAAACTCCGGAAGGTCCAAATATCGGTTTGATATCGTCACTTTGTATTTATGCCAAAATTAATGAATTAGGCTTTATTGCTACACCGTATCGAACTGTTAATAACTCAAAAGTAGATTTAACTCCAGAAGGTATTAAGTATTATACCGCTGAAGAAGAAGAAGATTTAGTAGTAGCTCAGGGTAATGCTCCACTTACAGATGATGGTGGTTTTATCCGTAAAGTTGTGAAAACGCGTCTTGAAGCAGATTTCCCTGTAGTACCACCATCTGAAGTTAATTTGATGGATGTTGCACCTTCACAAATTGCATCTATTGCAGCCGCATTAATACCTTTTCTTGAGCATGATGATGCTAACCGTGCGTTGATGGGCTCCAACATGATGCGTCAGGCTGTGCCATTGCTACGGTGCGATGCCCCTATTGTAGGAACAGGAATCGAAGGCCAGTTAATTCGTGACTCACGTACTCAAATTACAGCTGAAGGCGAGGGAGTTGTTGAATTTGTGGATGCTACGACCATAAAAGTTCGCTATACGCGTACCGAAGAAGAGGAGTTTGTAAGCTTTGATACCGCAGTGAAAACCTATAATTTGCCAAAATTTCAGAAAACAAACCAAAATACCACAATTGACCTTCGTCCTATTGTTACAAAAGGACAAAAAGTTAATTATGGTCAGATAATGACTGAAGGTTATTCCACTCATAATGGTGAATTAGCTTTAGGTAAAAACCTTAAAGTGGCATTCATGCCATGGAAAGGATATAATTTTGAGGATGCCATTGTAATCAACGAAAGAGTAGTACGCGAAGATATTTTCACCTCCGTACATGTTGTTGAGCAGTTGCTGGAAGTTCGTGAGACAAAACGGGGTATTGAAGAATTCACTTCAGATATTCCTAATGTAAGCGAAGAAGCTACAAAAGATTTGGATGAAAATGGTATTATTCGAATTGGAGCACGTATTGAACCCGGTGATATCATTATTGGTAAAATCACTCCAAAAGGGGAATCTGATCCTTCACCCGAAGAAAAACTGTTGCGCGCTATCTTTGGTGATAAAGCCGGTGATGTTAAAGATGCTTCATTGAAAGCTACGCCATCGCTTTCAGGAGTAGTTATAGGTAAACGATTATTCTCAAAAGCACAAAAGAATCGCAAATCCAAATTAGCAGACAAAGCTGTTTTGCCCAAATTGGATGAAGATTTTGAAGTACAGTCAGCTTCGCTGAAAGAAACACTGATAGAGAAATTACTAGTTATCATTGAAGATAAGACTTCAGCCGGAGTAAAAGACTTTTTAGGTTCTGACATCGTATCCCGCAACAGCAAATTTACTGCTGAACGTTTGCGCGAAATTGATTTCACCACTATTCAATTGGGAAAATGGACATCGGATAATCATAAGAATGATTTGATTCGTCAGTTAATACTGAATTATTTACATAAGTATAAAGAACTGGACGCCCAGATCAAACGCCAGAAGTTCAATATTACCATTGGTGACGAACTTCCAAATGGAATTGTTCAAATGGCTAAAGTTTATATTGCCAAAAAACGTAAAATCCGTGTGGGTGATAAGATGGCAGGTCGTCACGGTAATAAGGGTATCGTTTCGAAGATTGTACGTCAGGAAGATATGCCTTTCCTCGAAGACGGAACTCCTGTGGACATTGTGTTAAATCCGCTTGGTGTACCTTCACGTATGAACCTTGGTCAGATTTTTGAAACCGTACTGGGATGGGCCGGAAAAGAATTGGGTTTAAGATTTGCAACTCCGATTTTTGATGGAGCATCACTCGATGACCTGGACCAATGGTGCGACAAAGCAGGGGTACCGCGTTACGGTAAAACATATCTCTATGATGGAGGTACCGGTGAACGGTTTGATCAGACTGCAACGGTTGGTATAATCTACATGCTTAAACTTGGTCATATGGTTGAAGATAAAATGCATGCTAGATCCATCGGTCCATATTCACTTATAACTCAACAACCACTCGGTGGTAAAGCACAGTTTGGTGGTCAGCGTTTTGGTGAAATGGAGGTATGGGCGCTTGAAGCTTTTGGTGCATCACACATTCTGCAGGAAATCCTTACTGTAAAATCGGATGATGTTATGGGTCGTGCACGAACCTACGAAGCAATCGTGAAAGGTGATCCAATGCCTACACCCGGAATCCCGGAATCACTCAATGTATTATTGCATGAATTGCGTGGTTTAGGATTAAGCATAAATTTAGAATAATCTGAAAAGCCCCCTAACTTTCTCACTGAGTGAAAATTATGGGAAAATCAATTTAGAGAACTTTTTTTACAAACGTGAGAAAAGTAATTTGTAAATAAATAAATTGTCAATATAAAACATGGCTTTCAAAATCGATAATAAATCAAAGAGTAGTTTTAATAAAATCTCTATCGGGTTGGCATCGCCGGAAGAAATACTCCGACTTTCGAGTGGAGAAGTGCTGAAACCTGAAACCATTAATTACCGTACCTACAAACCCGAGCGGGATGGATTGTTTTGCGAACGAATTTTCGGTCCAACGAAGGATTTCGAATGTCATTGCGGAAAGTATAAACGTATCCGTTACCGTGGCATTGTTTGTGACCGCTGCGGTGTGGAAGTAACAGAGAAGAAAGTCCGTCGTGAACGAATGGGACATATTCAACTGGTTGTTCCCGTAGCACATATCTGGTATTTCCGTTCATTGCCTAATAAAATAGGTTATTTGCTCGGTATGCCTACCAAAAAACTGGATGCAATCATCTATTATGAAAAATATGTGATTATTCAGGCGGGTGTTCTTGATAACGGCGAAAATATTGTAAATAACGAACTGCTCACTGAAGAAGAATATCTGAATTTGCTGGATACACTACCACGTGAAAATCAAATGCTGGACGATAGTGATCCGAACAAATTCATTGCAAAAATGGGTGCTGATGCTATCTATGATTTGCTCACAAGGCTGGATTTGGATACACTTTCTTATGAGTTGCGCAACAGAGCAAATACAGATACTTCACAACAACGCAAAACTGAAGCCCTGAAACGTCTTCAGATCGTAGAATCATTCCGGGCATCTAAAAACCGGAATAAACCGGAATGGATGATCGTGAAGATTGTTCCGGTTATTCCACCAGAATTACGTCCGTTGGTACCACTGGATGGTGGTCGTTTTGCCACTTCCGACCTCAATGATTTGTACCGTCGTGTAATAATCCGCAACAATCGTCTGAAACGTTTGATTGAAATTAAAGCTCCGGAAGTAATTTTACGTAACGAAAAACGTATGCTTCAGGAAGCAGTGGACTCGTTACTGGATAATTCGCGTAAATCAAGCGCTGTAAAAACTGATGCCAATCGTCCGCTGAAATCATTGTCAGATAGTTTGAAAGGTAAACAAGGACGTTTTCGTCAGAATTTGCTGGGTAAACGTGTTGACTATTCTGCACGTTCGGTAATTGTCGTTGGACCTGAACTGAAAATGCACGAATGTGGTTTGCCTAAAGATATGGCAGCCGAACTCTATAAACCATTCGTTATCCGCAAATTAATTGAACGCGGGATAGTAAAAACTGTAAAATCTGCCAAAAAGATTATTGACCGAAAAGATCCGGTCATTTGGGATATTCTGGAATACGTGATGAAAGGACATCCTGTATTGCTTAACCGTGCCCCGACACTTCACCGTCTGGGTATTCAGGCATTCCAGCCAAAAATGATTGAAGGAAAAGCAATTCAGCTCCATCCGCTCGCTTGTACAGCTTTCAATGCTGACTTTGACGGTGACCAGATGGCTGTTCACCTACCACTTGGTAATGAAGCAGTTCTCGAAGCTCAAATGTTGATGCTGGCATCACACAATATTCTTAATCCATCGAATGGCGCTCCTATTACCGTACCATCTCAAGACATGGTATTGGGATTATATTATATCACTAAGCCACGACCGGGATCAAAAGGAGAAGGACTTATTTTTTATTCACCTGAGGAAGCAGAAATTGCATATAACGAGGGTGTTGTGTCTCTCCACTCTTTAATTAAGGTAAAAACCAGAGATTTGGATGAAAATGGAGAATTGACAATTCGCCTGATTGAAACTACTGTCGGACGCATACTGTTCAATAAACATGTGCCTGTAGAAATGGGTTACATCAATGAACTGCTATCGAAGAAATCTTTGCGTGATATCATCGGTCGGGTAATTGATGCTTGTGGTGTTGCGCGTACAGCACAATTTCTGGATGATATCAAAGACCTGGGATATTACATGGCGTTCAGAGGAGGTCTATCCTTTAACCTGAGTGATGTAATAATACCAAAGGAAAAGGAAACACTGGTTCAGGAAGGTAATGCAGAGGTGGAAGAAATCATGAATAACTACAATATGGGTTTCATCACTCCCCGTGAACGTTATAACCAGATTATCGATACATGGACACATGTAAATACAAAGTTGTCAAATGTATTAATAAAACAGTTAGCAGAAGACCGTCAGGGTTTCAACTCCATGTATATGATGCTTGACTCCGGTGCCCGTGGTTCTAAAGAACAGATACGTCAGCTGGCTGGTATGCGTGGTTTGATGGCTAAACCGCAAAAGTCAGGTGCTGAAGGTGGACAAATCATCGAAAATCCTATCTTATCAAACTTTAAGGAAGGACTTTCGGTACTTGAATACTTTATTTCCACTCACGGTGCCCGTAAAGGTTTGGCCGATACAGCTCTGAAAACAGCAGATGCTGGTTACTTAACCCGTCGTCTGGTAGACGTTTCTCAGGATGTAATTATCAATGAAGAGGATTGCGGCACATTACGCGGATTGATTGCTACTGAGATTAAAAATAACGAAGATGTAATTTCATCCTTGTATGAACGTATACTGGGACGTGTTTCTGTTCATGATATCTATCATCCGTTGACCGGTGAACTTCTTGTTGCTTCAGGCGAGCAAATAGTTGAAACTGCCGCTAAAAAGATTCAGGATTCTCCTATTGAACGTGTTGAGATACGTTCTGTATTAACTTGTGAATCGAAGAAAGGAGTTTGTGCAAAATGTTACGGACGCAACCTGGCAACCGGTAAAATGGTTAATCAGGGCGAAGCTGTTGGTGTTATTGCTGCTCAGTCTATTGGTGAGCCGGGTACTCAGCTGACACTTCGTACGTTCCACGTCGGTGGTATTGCATCAAACATTGCTGCAGAATCAAAAATTACGCTACGTTACGATGGCCGTCTTGAATTTGACGAACTTCGTACTGTGGATTCGATTGATGAAGAAGGTACAGAATGCCGGGTAGTTGTAAGTCGTTTGACTGAACTTCGTGTCGTAGACCCCAATACAGGAATTGTCCTTACCACTCAAAATGTTCCTTATGGTTCAAAACTGTATGCAAAACATGGTGATTTAGGAAAGAAAGGTCAGTTTGTATGTAGCTGGGACCCATTCAACGCTGTAATTATCGCGGAAGCTGAAGGTAAAATCGAGTTCGAAGATGTAATAGAAAATGTTACCTATAAAACTGAAGTTGACGATGCTACCGGACTTCGTGAAAAAATTATCATAGAATCTAAAGACAAAACAAAGGTACCAAGTGCTAATGTTGTTGATAATGAGGGTAATATAAGAAATTATAACTTGCCTGTAGGAGCTCACCTTGTACTTGATGACGGAAGTACTATCAAGGCTGGACAGATGCTTGTTAAGATACCACGTGCTGTAGGTAAAGCCGGGGATATCACAGGTGGTCTCCCACGTGTAACTGAATTGTTTGAAGCCCGTAATCCATCCAATCCTTCAGTTGTTGCTGAAATTGATGGTGAGATTAACTTCGGCAAAATCAAACGTGGTAACCGGGAAGTATCAGTAACTTCGAAGACAGGTGAAGTTAAGAAATATCTTATACCACTGTCAAAACAAATACTTGTTCAGGAAAATGACTTTGTTCGTGCAGGTACTCCGCTTTCTGACGGAGCGATTACACCCGCCGATATTCTGGCAATTAAAGGTCCAACTGCTGTACAGGATTATATTGTGAACGAAGTTCAGGATGTTTATCGTCTGCAGGGTGTGAAAATTAACGACAAACACTTTGAAGTTATTGTACGCCAGATGATGCGTAAGGTCGAAATTGATGATCAGGGCGATACCCGCTTCCTTGAAAAACAGATCGTTGATAAAAACGAGTTTATGGAAGAAAACGACCGTATCTGGGGTAAAAAAGTAATTATTGACGCCGGAGATTCTGATACTTTGAAACCCGGACAGATTATTACTGCCCGCAAACTGAGAGACGAAAACAGCGTATTGAAACGTAAGGATCTCAAACTTGTTCAGACACGCGATGCCGTTCCTGCTACATCAAGCCAGGTGTTACAGGGTATAACACGTGCTGCATTGCAGACAAACAGTTTCATGTCGGCCGCTTCATTCCAGGAAACAACAAAAGTACTGAATGATGCTGCAATCAATGGAAAAATCGACAAGCTGGAAGGATTAAAAGAAAACGTGATTTGCGGTCATCTAATCCCTGCCGGAACCGGTCTGCGAGAATATGAAAAAATTATTGTAGGTTCGCGTGACGAGTACGAGAAAATGATGGATGCACGTAAAAACGTTTTAGATATCAACCGAGAGGATGAAATGGAAGTAGAATAAACTTCTAAATTTCATTATAATAAAAAAACAAATGGCACATTCTAAATGGATTGTGCCATTTGTTTTTCTGTTTGAAACTTCTTATAAATGTCAGATTTGACGAAAATAAAACAAGGATTTAATCATCTTACGATTTTTGTCTCAATTTATTTTAAAATCAAATTGAAATTCCTGATTTCAAAAATGGTGTGCTCTGATTTAAGTCCTCACTTGCTCAATACAAAAAAATAGTGTAATTTAGTGCGGAGATTTTGAATAAAGTATTTATCTGAAAATCATAAATATATGGAAAATAATTATTGCGTAATTATGGCCGGTGGGCTTGGCTCCCGTTTCTGGCCTTTCAGCCGGAATGATAAACCCAAACAATTCCTCGACTTTTTTGGCACCGGACGATCATTAATACAAATGACTTATGATCGTTTCAGGGCTATAGTTCCCGCTTCCAATATTTTGATCGTTTCAAATTTAATCTACAAGGATCTTATTTTGGAACAACTGCCTGAGATTAAACCCGAGCAGGTGCTTCTGGAGCCTGCGAGACGTAATACAGCCCCGTGTATTGCCTATGCAATACAACGGATCAAAGCGACAACTAAAAAAGCAAATATAATAGTAGCCCCATCCGATCATTTAATAATGAAGGAAACCGAATTCCTGAATACAATCAGAGAAGGTTTAGATTTTGTTGATAAAAACGATAGTCTGCTCACTTTAGGAATTAAACCAAGTCGCCCGGAAACCGGATATGGCTATATTCAGGTTGAAGAGGGGACTACAAATCCGCGTAAGGTAAAAACCTTTACGGAGAAACCAAATGCTGAACTGGCACAAGTATTTTTAGAAACCGGAGAATTTTTCTGGAATTCAGGTATCTTTCTTTGGAATTTGAAAGCTATCGACAACGCCTTTAAAATGTATTTACCTGATGTGGCTAATAAGTTCAACGAAGGAGAAAAATTCTATAATACCGATAAGGAGCAGGATTTTATCAATGAAATGTATCCTTCGTGTCCGAATATATCCATTGACTATGGAGTTATGGAAAAAGCTGAAAGTGTATATGTGCTTTGTGCAGATTTCGGATGGTCTGACCTCGGTACCTGGGGCTCTCTGTACGATCTGTCCCAAAAGGACGATATGAAAAATGTGACTTTGAAGTGTGAAGCAATTTTTTATAATAGTGAAGACAATATTATTGCGCTTCCTAACGGAAAATTGGCTGTAATTCAGGATTTGAATGGATATATAGTAGCCGAATCCGATAATGTACTGCTGGTTTGTAAGAAATCAGATGAGCAACGTATACGCCAGTTTGTTAACGATGCAAATGTGAAATTCAATGGAAAGTACTCCTGAAGATTATGAAATTTTACATTTCTGCTGTCAGGTCTTATGTAATTTGTAAGGTGTATTATGTATGCTGAATAGTTGATATTTAGCAGAAAATCCAAACTTAAGTAATAATAAATTAAACATGCCAGTTTTTGTTCATGAAAGAAAATCTGGTCATGTAAGTAAAAAGAATGTCAGATATAATACATTTATTACCGGATTCAGTAGCCAATCAGATTGCTGCAGGTGAGGTAATTCAGCGGCCGGCATCAGTTATTAAGGAATTGGTGGAAAACTCCATCGATGCGGGAGCAAAAAATATTCAGGTACTGATAAAAGACGGTGGAAGTACTTTGATTCAGATTGTTGATGATGGAGTGGGGATGAGTGAAACAGATGCCCGGATGTCGTTCGAACGGCATGCAACATCAAAAATAAAAGACGCAGCTGATTTGTTTACACTTCGAACAATGGGATTTAGGGGTGAAGCCCTGGCATCAATAGCTGCTGTGGCTCAAGTGGAGTTGCGTACACGTAAGGAGGCTGATGAGCTTGGAACATTGATTGAAATAGCAGGTACACGTGTTTTTAGCCAGGAATCCGTGCAATGCGATAAGGGCACTAACATAGCTGTGAAAAGTTTGTTCTTCAATGTCCCTGCCAGAAGACGTTTTCTGAAATCTCCTTCAACCGAGATGACACATATACGTAACGAATTTTACCGGATTGTACTGGTTCATCCCGATATAAGTTTCTCATTGTATGATGGAACTCAGGAACTGATGTCGCTGCCTGCAACCTCCCTGAAAGCCCGAATTGAACATGTATTCAACGGTGTTTCAAAGAAAAAACTTGAACAACAGCTACTGCCTATAGAGACTAATACCAGTATTCTGTCAATCACAGGTTTTGTCGGACGACCCGAATATGCTCAGAAATTAGCTAATCAGTATTTCTTTGTGAACGGACGATATATGCGTCATCCGTATTTTCATAAAGCTGTAATGGTTGCATATAATCAGTTGATTAAGCCCAATGACAATCCGAATTACTTCATTTATTTTGATATAGACACACAATCAATCGATGTAAATGTACATCCTTCAAAAACGGAAATAAAGTTCGAGAATGAGCAGGCAATCTGGTCAATACTCCTGGCATCCGTTAAGGAAGCACTTGGCAAGTTTCAGGTAATGCCTCCGCTCGATTTTGATCAGGATGGTTCACCTGAAATACCGGTACTAGACTCGCATACTGCTATCAGACCCCCTGGAACACATTTCGATCCGAGTTACAACCCTTTCAGAACAAGTTCTCAACCGAAACGACAGCAACTTGATTGGGAACAATTGTACGGTGAATTCAAAAAAGAAATATATCAACCCGATCAACAGTCAGTTCAACCGGAAGCAGATGCTCATTTCATGACGCGAATAGAGCCTGAACAGCCTACACTTGACCTTGCTATTAACTCAATGGAATTTTACCAGTTTAAGAATAAATATATACTTACCGCAGTCAAGTCTGGTTTGATGATAATTGATCAGCACAGAGCTCATAAAAGAGTTCTTTTCGACCGTTTTATGAAGAAAACCGAAAGCCAAAAAGGAGTTACACAGCAAGTTCTGTTTCCCGAAATTCTTGAACTCAGCAAAGATGAATTCGGTGTAATGGAACAAATACTGCCTGATCTGAGCTGGGTAGGTTTTGATATTGTTCCTATTGGAAAAAGTGAATACGCTATCAATGGAATTCCTTCAGAGATTGAAATGACTTCCACGTTGCAACTATTGAAAGATCTGATTGCAACTGTAAGTGAAACGGAAATTACAGTGAAAGAATCAATAAAGGAAGAAATTGCCATTCAGATAACTCGACATACAGCAATACAGTATGGACAAACCCTGAATTTAACTGAAATGAGGGAATTGTTCGATAATTTGTTTACCTGCGAAAACCATATGTATACCCCCGATGGCAAATTAATTCTTTCGATGATACAAACAGAAGACATTGAAAACAAATTCAAAGACACTGTCCAAAAGATTGTGTAAATGAAAAACTACAGGAGCAAGATTCTTGTAGTTTTTTCTTTTCAAACCCCTCGTTGATTTGTGAGAGGGGATTCGAAAAGAAAAAACAAGATTAGTGATT
>Ga0316605_10000158_pt1 | contig 62293 bp, 58 predicted proteins | sample OWC_soil_day20_n_FD_207666 | JGI IMG/M metagenome (GOLD analysis project Ga0316605, IMG submission 207666) | Wetland soil microbial communities from Old Woman Creek delta, Ohio, United States - OWC_soil_day20_noCT | ecosystem: Environmental > Terrestrial > Soil > Wetlands | place: USA: Ohio...
GGCATGCACCACGATCAGGACATCCGCAACATGGGCGGCCTGCGCAAGTACATGCCGATCACCTGGATCACCTCGCTGATCGGCTCGCTGGCCCTGATCGGCACACCATTCCTGTCCGGTTTCTATTCCAAGGACTCGATCATCGAAGCGGTCGCCCTGTCCCATATCCCGGGTTCCGGTTTCGCCTACTTCGCCGTGATGGCCGGTGTCTTCGTTACCGCCTTCTACTCCTTCCGCATGTACTTCCTCGTTTTCCACGGCGAGGAGCGTTTCGGCAAGGCGGATGATGCCCATCACCACGAACACGATGGGGATCACGACGACGAAGAAGCCTCGCACGACCACCATCATGGTCTGGCGCCGGGCCAGAAGCCGCACGAGACGCCGTGGGTGGTCTGGCTGCCGCTGGTCCTGCTGGCCATTCCGTCGGTCGCCATCGGTTTCATCGCCATCGGCCCGATGGTCTTCGGTGACTACTTCAAGATGGTCATTCCGGGTACCAACGACATTCCGGTCATCTACATCGATTCCGTCGCCCACCCGGCCATGGCCCACCTGGCCGAGCACTTCCATGGTGCTTCCGCCATGGGCGTGCATGCCCTGACTACGCTGCCCTTCATCTTGGCGCTGTCCGGTGTGGTGCTCTCCTGGTTCTTCTACATGAAGCGTCCGGATATTCCGGCTGCCATCCAACGCCGCTTCTCGGCCATCAACACCCTGTTCGAGAACAAGTACTACTTCGACAAGTTCAACGAGGTGGTATTTGCCGGCGGCGCCCGCGTCCTGGGCAAGGCCCTGTGGCGCGGTGGCGATGTGGCGGTCATCGACGGCATCATCGTCAATGGCTCGGCCAAGGTCGTTGGCTGGATCTCTTCCATTACCCGTCTGTTCCAGACTGGTTACGTCTATCACTACGCTTTCACCATGATCATCGGCGTCTTCGTGCTGATGACCCTGTGGATCAACCGCGCCTAGCCGTGAATAGTTCGCAGAAAAGCAAGGAATAACATGTCGACTTACCCGCTGCTATCTCTCGCCATCTGGATTCCGATCGTTGCCGGTCTGGTGGTGCTCACCACCGGCTCGGACCGGAACGCGCCGCTGGCCCGGATGCTTGCCCTGTTCGGTGCCATCGCTGGCTTCCTGGTCACCATTCCGTTGTGGACCGGTTTCGATATCGCCAATGGCGGCATGCAGTTCGTCGAACTGAAGACCTGGATTCCCCGCTTCAACATCAACTACCACCTGGGCGTTGATGGCATTTCGATGCTTTTCGTCGTGTTGAACGCCTTCATCACCATCATCGTCGTCGCCGCTGGCTGGGAAGTGATCCAGAACAAGATCGCCCAGTACAACGCCGCCTTCCTGATCATGTCCGGCCTGATGAACGGCATTTTCACCTCGCTCGACGGCGTGCTGTTCTACGTCTTCTTTGAAGCCTCGTTGATTCCGCTCTACCTGATCATCGGTGTCTGGGGCGGTCCGAACCGGGTGTACGCCGCCTTCAAGTTCTTCCTTTACACGCTGTTCGGTTCGTTGTTGTTCCTGCTCGCCCTGATGTATCTGTTCATCAACTCCGGCGGCAGCTTCTCCATCCTCGAATGGCACAAACTGCCGATCGCCCTCGGCCCGCAGATCTGGCTGTTCCTGGCTTTCCTGATCGCCTTCGCCGTCAAGGTGCCGATGTGGCCGGTGCACACCTGGTTGCCGGACGCCCACGTCGAAGCGCCGACCGGCGGTTCCATCGTGCTGGCCGCCATCGCCCTGAAGCTCGGCGCCTACGGTTTCCTGCGGTTTTCGCTGCCGATTCTGCCCGATGCCTCGCATGAATTGTCGACGCTGGTTCTCGCCCTGTCGCTGATCGCCGTGGTCTATATCGGTTTCGTCGCCCTGGTTCAGGAAGACATGAAGAAACTGGTCGCCTACTCGTCGATCGCCCACATGGGTTTCGTCACTCTCGGCTTCTTCATGTTCAGCCCGATGGGGGTCGAAGGTGCGTTGGTCCAGATGGTCTCGCACGGTTTCGTCTCCGGCGCCATGTTCTTCTGTATCGGCGTCATGTACGACCGCGTGCATAGCCGCCAGATCGCCGATTACGGCGGTGTGGTGAACAAGATGCCGAAGTTCGCCGCCCTGTTCATGCTGTTCACCATGGCCAACGCCGGTTTGCCGGCCACCTCCGGCTTCGTCGGCGAATTCATGGTCATCCTGGGCGCCGTCAAGTTCAACTTCTGGGTTGCCTTCGCTGCCGCCAGCTCCATGGTCATCGGTGCCGCCTATTCGCTGTGGATGTACAAGCGGGTGATCTTCGGCGACGTCGCCAATCATCACGTCGAAGAGCTGACCGACATCAACAAGCGCGAGTTCGCCATTCTCGGCGTGCTGGCCATCGCCACCCTGTGGATGGGTCTCTACCCGCAGCCTTTCACGGAAGTCATGCACGCTTCGGTCACTGACCTGCTGCGTCACGTCGCCATCAGCAAGATTCAATAAACGGTAGCCGACATGTTCGACAATTTCGTTGTTCCCGACCTCCTGCCCGCCGCCCCGGAACTCTTCCTGGCTGCGATGGCCCTGGCCATCCTGATGATCGACCTGCTGGTCAAGGATAGCCGGCGCACCGTCACCTTCGTGCTGACCCAGGCGACCCTGATCGGCTGTGCCGCCATCCAGTTCTACACCAGCACCGGCGAGATCGTTTACACCTTCAGCAACATGTTCGTCGACGATCTGATGGCCGACCTGCTGAAGCTGTTCCTGTACATGACGGTGATCATGGTCATGTTCTACTCGCGCGGCTACATCATCGACCGCGAGTCGATGAACAAGGGCGAGTATTACGTGCTGGCGTTGTTTGCCACGCTGGGCATGATGGTGATGATCTCCGCCAACCACTTCCTGACCATCTACCTCGGTCTGGAACTGCTGTCGCTGTCGCTCTACGCCATGGTCGCCATGAACCGTGACTCGGTGGTGTCCACCGAAGCGGCGATGAAGTACTTCGTGCTGGGCGCCCTGGCTTCCGGTCTGCTGCTCTACGGCATGTCGATGATCTACGGCGCCACCGGCACCCTGGAAATCACCGGCGTTGCCGAGCGCCTCTACGGCGGCGGCGTGAACAAGACCGTGCTGGTCTTCGGCTTGGTCTTCCTGGTCGCCGGCCTGGCCTTCAAGCTCGGCGTCGTTCCCTTCCACATGTGGATTCCCGACGTCTATCACGGTGCGCCGACCTCGGTCACCCTGTTCATCGGTTCCGCACCGAAGCTGGCTGCCTTCGCGATCGTCATGCGTCTGCTGGTCAATGGCCTGATCACCATGGCCGCCGACTGGCAAGCCATGCTGATCATCCTGTCGGTTCTGTCGATGGCCATCGGCAACCTGGCCGCCATCGCCCAGACCAACCTCAAGCGCATGCTGGCCTATTCCGCCATCTCGCACATGGGCTTCATGCTGCTCGGCATCGTCACCGGCGTGGTCAATGGCGACGCCCGTTACGCGCTGAACGCCTACAGTTCCTCGATGTTCTACGTCATCGCCTACGTGCTGATGTCGGCCGGTACCTTCGGCATGATCCTGCTGATGGCCCGCGCCGGTTTCGAAGCCGAGGAACTCGACGACTACAAGGGCCTCAACAAGCGCAGCCCGTGGTTCGCCGGCATCATGCTGATGCTGATGTTCTCGATGGCAGGCGTGCCGTTCTTCATCGGCTTCTTCGCCAAGTTCTCTGTGCTGCAGGCCGTCATCGCCGCCGGCTACACCTGGCTGGCCATCGTCGCCGTGCTGTTCTCGCTGATCGGTACTTTCTACTACCTGCGCGTCGTCAAGATCATGTACTTCGACGCCCCGGTCGACGAAACCCCGCTCAGCGCGCCGCTCGACATGCGTATCCTGATCTCCGCCAACGGCCTGGCCGTGGCGTTCCTGGGTATTTTCCCGCAGGTGATCATGTCGCTCTGTGCCTACGCCTTGCTCCGCTCGCTCTAAGCAACGCGCTACGCCGCTTCAAACAAAACGCCCCGTTGATCGGGGCGTTTTCCATTCCGGAAGGCCACCATGATCCACGATACCCATCTGATCGAATCCGAAATCGCCAGCGAAACCGTGTTCAAGGGCTGTCTGCTCGAAGTGCGCAAGGACACCGTTCGTCTGCCCAACGGCAAGGACTCGGTGCGCGAATACATCGTTCATCCCGGCGCCGTGGTCATCCTGGCTCAGTTGGACAATGGCAACCTGCTGTTCGAACGCCAGTTTCGCTACCCGTTGCGCCGCGTCTTCCTTGAACTGCCGGCCGGCAAGATCGATCACGGCGAAGCGATAATCGACACCGCCCGGCGCGAACTCAAGGAAGAAACCGGCTACGTCGCCAGCGACTGGGAATACCTCGGGGTGATGCATCCGTGCATCGGCTACTCGGATGAACGCATCGAAATCTTCGCCGCGCGCGGCTTGCATCTGGCCGGCGACAAGGAACTCGACCACAACGAATTCCTCGACGTCATCGAAATTTCGCCGGCCGAGGCCCGGGCCGCCGTCCTCGACGGGCGCATCACCGACGCCAAGACCATTACCGCGCTGTACTGGCTGGAGCGGCCGTAACAGAAATTTGGCCATTCGCTGCGGTCGACCGCAGCGAATGCTTATTTTTCCTTGCTGGCAGTCTTCAACTGCGCCGGCGACTCCGCCAAAGCGTAGATGTCGGGGTAGACGACGGTTGTCAGTTCGCCACCCGCAGCGGTGACATCGGCCAGCGAATATTCGATATAAACCGGCGTCTTGCGCACCCGTTCGCGAACGGTGTCGCCTTGCTCGACTTTCCGGCGGATATTCTCCCCCGGCTTGTCGGCAATGAACGCCGCCAGTTCCTCCCAGCGCTCGACGCGGATACAGCCGGACGATTTGGCCCGACTGGTGTTGGCGAACAGGGCGCGGTCGTTGGTGTCGTGCAGGTAGATGTTTTCCGTGGAGTCCGTCTCGAATTTGAGCAGGCCCAGCGCATTTTTCCTGCCAGCCGGCTGATAGATACGCCATTGCGCTGAATACTCTTCGGCAGTGATTTCGGCGGCGCTTTTTTCAACGCCGCCCGGTCCCCTGGCCAGCAGGCCGTGGTGCTCGAACCATGCGGCATCCTTGCCGAGTCGCGGCAGAACGTCGTTTTTCAGCACCACCTCGGGCGGTGTCCAGTCCGGGTTGTATTTCAGGCCGACGATATGCATCCGGCCGATCGGGGTCGGGCGCTCCGGACGGCCGACCACGACCGCGCTGCGCACGACGGTCTTGCCCGAATCCAGATCGATCGCGCGCAAGGTAAAGGTCGGGACGTTGATCACCACCATCTTGCCGAACCCTTCGCTCCGCGCCTGATGTGCCAGTTCCTCCAGCCGGAAGGCCCAGCGTTCGGCGCGCGCCTGCCGTTCACCAACCGAACTCCCCAGATTGGCATAGAGCACCGGGCCGGCCACCCCGTCCTGCTTGAGACCAAAACGTGCCTGTAGTCGCTTGACCGCGCTCTCATGCTCGGCGCCGAAGAGCAGCGGGTCGCTCGGCGGTACGGCGAGCTCGCCGGCCTGAGCCAGCAACTGGCTGAGTTTGGCCACCGATTGCCCGTTGTTGCCCTTGCGCAGCGTCGGCAGGGACTTGATCTCCGCCGCCAACTCGATGCCCGGTGCCGAGGCCGCCGCCAGCTGCCGGGAAATTTCCAGCGGCTCGGCCCGGGCCGTCGAACACAGCAGGGCGAGGAGCAGGGGGGTATGAAGGGGGATGGCCGAGGTTTTCTTCTGCTTGTTTTTTGGGCTGGTGCGCACGGGGCTGGAAGTTAGGAAAGGATGTTGGGATACGCTGGATTTTAGCCTGAGCCGTGGGGCTGTCGTTGGCTTTAAGACGACAGACAGATGTCTTGGCGCAGGGGGGCGAAGACCGGTGGCTTGCAGTCGACGGTGAAAAAGTGGCGATAAATTGGAATGTCTCTGACCCCTATCGTCCAATAAGGCTCGCCAAGTACCTTGATCCAGTTAGGCCATGTCGGTTAATCGGCACTACATGACAGCCTTGCGAGAATTTCAAACGCAAACAACCAATCATGGAGCGACCGATATGGCCGTCGGAGTCCTTGATGCATTGCAATGCATTTATTGCATGGGAAAGGAAATGTATCCCGTACCAAGCTTGTCCAGCCTCCGTCACCGTGCGGTCATGTTGGCGGCTGCTCTGGCAGGAATTTCGCAGATACGAAACTGGTACGGCATTTCTGATAATCCTTGGTTGTCCCTGGCGCTGAGACATTTTCCTCAGATGCATAGAGTGATTCACGTCCGATATATCCATATCCGTTGGCCATTGGCTCGACGGCTGTCCACTGTTGATCAGCACTACCGAATGCTCAGCGGGCCAACTGCTGTCATCGCCAGGGCGATACTCGAAGAGGTTGAGCTGGCACGCTTTGACGCGGACTATGTGGGGTTGCGCCTGGTGCTGAACAAAGCGGCGCGGTGGGTTGGCGAAGGCGAGACGGCTCTCAACTTGTATGTTGGCACCGTACGCTATTACTCCGTGGCATTCACGCTGGGAATGGATGCTGGCCAACCGCTGATTCTGGTGGGGGCGATACAAGGATCGAATGTCGAGGGTAACAAACAAGTTTATCGCGCCATGACCCATGCATTTCACGGCATGCGGCCGCGCGATCTGCTCGTCGACATCATCAAACTATTGTGCAAGCAATTCGGGATCAGCCGAATCTGGGCAATCAGCAATGCCTGCCGCTACAAGGTCCATGCCGATTATGACCAGATATGGATGGATCACGGGGGCAAATTGCTCGGCAACGGCTTTTTCGAAATCCTGGCTGAGTTCAAGCGGCACCAGCCAAGCGGGGTTATCTCGCAAAAGCACCGCAGGTACCATCGGCGTTATCAAATGCTGGAAAGGCTTGCCGCGGGCATTGTCTCGGCCTGTGCAGATGGAGGCATCAAGGACAGCAAATAGGGGACACGTTTTTGTCGCGTTTTCGACCGTCGACCGCAGGATTTTGCCGGAAGAGTAAACGAACCCTGTTGAACGTGTGCGGAGGCAAGAAAACCGTGGTCTGTCCTTGAGGTTTCCCTGGCGGTCGACGCGGGAAAACGGGTGAAAATGGGGGCAGTTTCCGTGTCGTGGCTTCGTTCGAGGTTGTTTTCCGCCCTTGCGGGGCGTCTTACTTTCTTTTGCTTCGCCAAAAGAAAGTAAGCAAAGAAAAGGCGACCCCGGGTTGCGCGGTCGGCTACGCCGACTCCCCTGCGCTACTCGAAACCGGCGGGGGCTGCGGAACTCGGGCTACGCCCTCAGACAGTCCTCGCCCCTTTTCCGCCGGCTTCTGCGTTGCTCGGCGCTCCACACGGGGACCCGGAAAAGCGTCGCCGCGGAACCCACAAGACTCGTTTTTGGCTGTTTTTCCCTGTCGACCGCAAGAAGCCGGCATTTCCTGGGCTGAGCCGTCTTTCCGTGACGCTTTTCGGGTCCCCATGAGAGGCGCTGAGCAACGCAGGCGGGCCGGGGGCAGTCGGCTTGCCTTGTTTGAGCCGCAGGCGAGTTCAGGCAAGCCGCCCGGGCCGTCGAGTAGCGCAAGGACCCCGAAGGGCGCCGACCTTGGGGTCGCCTTCTTCTTTGGCTACTTTCTTCTTGGCGAAGCAAGAAGAAAGTACGCCCGCCCGCAAGGCGGAAAACAGCGTTAAAACGCGGGCTGGCCTATAGCGTTAAGTGGTACCCCGATTGGTCCCTGACTAGTTTTGTGAGTTGGTTCATGGCCTGAACGGTATCGATGAGGGGACAATTTTTTCAGCCAAGGTAGGCTTATCCTTTTTCCCCAATATCCTTCTGACTGCATCTGCTGCAAGCGCGGTAGAAGTGGTTGGGCCTAGGATGATTCTTTCAACTATCTTTTCAAATGATAGGTCTTGACCAAACAAGCCTTCGAGTGGCTTTATTTTTAGCTTTAGCTTAGGTTCCGCTCCGCGCTGGGTAATGGCGTAACCACGCATTTCTTTGAGTGTTTCCTGAGGGTCTCGCTCATTCATGTAAACGATTCGCCATTCCTCTTCTTCACGAAATCCAATGTGCTTTGTAAAAAGAGCGAAGGTCTTCAGACGCTCAATCCAGTGAAATGCTGCATGAAAGAGATCGTCGTCACTTAGAAGTTGGCCGTTCAAAATGTCAGCTAAAGATTGCACTTTTTCGGATATCCATGCACGGCGTTCCTCGCATGTTCCGTATTTAACGTGGCCCACAATAAGCGGTGATGCTTCATTTGCTTCTATTTTTGCTGTGTCAAATACGATGGCTATGCCACCACCGCCTGCTCCATATCCCCGCCACATCGATAAACGGCCATCGTTGTCTTTGGGGTCGTGTCTAGAGAGACACATGATGTACGTGTGAAATGCATGCTTGGTGTCAAACTCATTGAATAATTGGTCAAAATAGCAAATGAGTTTTTCGTGTTTAGCGTCGTCGGATAGTGAATTCCTGAGGGCAACATTTGATCGGAACGCATTTGCTCCTTCGAGCATTCCAAAGCGGAGTTCCTCTAAATCGTTCATGTATAGAGGGTTCGAGAACCAGACTTCGTCGTTCGCCATCATTTGTTCAAAGACAGCGATAGATGTGTAGTGCGCTAACAAAGGGCGAACGTTGGGGAAGCTGTTTTCAGCATCGAAGTCCGCCCACATCGCTGATTTCAGAGTTTCTTGGAGTTTCATTCGAAACAGTGCTCCAGTTAGGAGTGGCTAACAGTTATTGATATTTAGGTTATCCAAAACAAAAACGCCCCGGAAATCCGAGGCGTTTTCTTAAGTCCATCAGCCCTTAACCGCAGCTCCCCACCACCCCACAAGCGGTACAGAAATCACACCCATCCTTCCGAATCATCGTGTGATTCCCGCATTCACCGCACAGCTTGCCCTGGGTCGGCAGCACCTTGTTGCTGGTGGTGTCTTCCGGCGCTTCCAGGATGCCCATCTGCTGGAGCGGGAAGCCTTCCTCGTCGAGGATGCCGAGCATGGCGTAGCGGTGGATGATCAGGTTGGCGATGTAGGCCACCGTCGACGGGTAGGTCTGCTGTTTGCGCGAGCCGGGGACGAAGGCCATGAAATCGCCGAGCGGTTCCGGGTAGTCGAGCAGCTTCCGGAGCTTCATGCCGATCCACGCCGGGTCGAGCACGCGCATGTCGAGCGACAGAAGCTTGCACAGGCCGTCGAGGGCGCGCGGGTAGTTGCCGGCCAGCCACATCGAGTAGGGGCGGGTGACGCCGTCGGGCAGGGTGATTTCCTTGAGTCCGAGGACGAAGTCTTCGCCGCTCGACGGGTTGGTGACGTCCACCGTCCACGACAGCGTGCCGTCGGTACCGGTCTTCGGTTCCTTGGCGCTGAACAGGGCGTCCTTCACCGGGGTCGGGCCTTCATGCTTGAAGGCGCCGAGCTGTTCGCAACGCCAGCGGATGATCTGGGCCATTGCGGAGACCACCGACGGCATGCGCTTGTGCTCGCCGTGCGGCGGCATCGGCAGTTCGAAGGCGTCGCCCGGCGTTCGGGCCAGGGCGTCCAGCTTCATTTCCAGCCAGCCGGCGTCGTTGGCGCGCATGTCCATGGACAGGGTCTTGGCGACGGCGCCCAGGCCGCGCGGTTCGGCCGGGCCGTTGGCCCACACTTCGAACGGCCAGGCACGGCCTTCCGGTTCGACGTGGCCGACGAACAGCGCGAACTTGCCGATCGGCGAGTCGAGCATGTAGGTCCAGCACATGTTGCCTTCCGGCAGGTTCGGGCGACCCGGCCAGCGCAGGCTGGCCAGCACCGGGGCCGGCAGGTTCTTGATCGACAGGCGGCGGTTGGCGTCGGAGACGAAATCCTGCGGTGCATGGGCGTCGACCGCAGGCGTTTCGGTCTTGGCCGGTTCGCTGGCGACGGAGAGCACGGAGCCGAGCACGCTGTTCGGACGGTAGGTGGCCAGGCCCTTGAGGCCGGCCTTCCAGGCCTGCATGTAGAGGTCCTGGAAGTCTTCGTAGGGGTAGTCGCCGGGGACGTTGACCGTCTTCGAGATGGCGGTGTCGATATGCGGGGCGACGGCGGCCACCATGTCGGCATGCGCCTTGGCGGAGATTTCCAGCGCGGTGACGAAGTAGTCCGGCAGCTTGGAGACATCGCCGCCCTGGTGCTTGTACAGGCGCCAGGCGTAGTCCTCGACCGAGTATTCCTTCAGCGTGCCGTCCGGCATGCGCTTCTTGCGGTTGTAGGTCCACGAGAACGGCGGTTCGATGCCGTTGGAGGCGTTGTCGGCGAAGGCCAGCGAAATGGTGCCGGTCGGCGCGATCGACAGCAGGTGCGAGTTGCGCAGGCCGTGCTTGCGGATCTCGGCCTTGACGTCGCCGGGCAGGCGGGAAGCGAAGTTGCCGCCGGACAGATACAGCTCGGCGTTGAACAGCGGGAAGGCGCCGCGTTCCTTGGCCATTTCCACTGAATACAGGTAGGCGGTGTCGCGCATGTGCTCGGTGATGCGGGTGGCCATGGCGCGGGCTTCCGGCTTGTCGTAGCGCAGGCGCAGCATGGCCAGCGCATCGCCCAGGCCGGTGAAGCCGAGGCCGACGCGGCGCTTGTTGGCGGCTTCCTGCTGCTGGCGTTCGAGCGGCCAGTGGGTGGCGTCGAGCACGTTGTCGAGCATGCGGGTGGATACGCGGCAGACTTCGGCGAAGGCGTCGAAATCGAATTCGGCTTGGTCGGAGAAGGCGTTGCGGACGAACAGGGTCAGGTTGATCGAACCCAGGCAGCAGCAGCCATAGGGCGGCAGCGGCTGTTCGGCGCAGGGGTTGGTGGCCTCGATCACTTCGCAGTAATTGAGGTTGTTGTCCTTGTTCATGCGGTCGAGGAACAGGATGCCCGGCTCGGCGTGGTCGTAGGTCGATTTCATGACCTGGTCCCACAGGTCGCGGGCGCGCACCTTGCGGTACACCCACAGGCCGTCCTCGCGCTGGTAGGCGCCGGAGGAACGCATGTCGGTGTTCGGCTCGGCACGGTGGGTCAGTTCGACATCGGTGTCGGCATCGACCGCTTCCATGAAGGCGTCGGTCACGCCGATCGAAATGTTGAAGTTGGTCAGGTCGCCCTTGTCCTTGGCGTGAATGAATTCCTCGATGTCCGGATGATCGCAGCGCAGCACGCCCATCTGGGCGCCGCGACGGGCGCCGGCCGATTCGACGGTTTCGCAGGAGCGGTCGAAGACGCGCATGTAGGAGACGGGGCCGGAGGCGCGCGACTGGGTGCCCTTGACGCGTGCGCCCTGCGGACGGATGGAGGAGAAGTCGTAGCCGACGCCGCCGCCGCGACGCATGGTTTCAGCGGCCTGGGCCAGTGCGGTGTAGATGCCGGGCTTGCCGTCGGTGTTCTCGACGATGGAGTCGCCAACCGGTTGCACGAAGCAGTTGATCAGCGTGGCCTGCAGGTCGGTGCCGGCGGCGGAGTTGATGCGGCCGGCCGGGATGAAGCCGTTTTCCTGGGCCCACAGGAACTTGGCTTCCCAGTGGGCGCGGTCCTTTTCCTGCTCGATCTGGGCCAGGGCCCAGGCGACGCGCTTGCGCACGTCGTGCACGTTGGTTTCCTTGCCCTTGGCGTACTTTTCGATGAGCACTTCGCCGGAGATTTCCTGCTCTTGCAGCGGGGCGAATTGCGGCGGGGCGGGGATGTCGGTCAGTGACAGTTGTTCGGCGACTGGGCTCATTTTTTGCTCCTCACTGTAGATTTTATTTAGCATTCGCTAAATTTTTCAATGGCCGTAAATCTACTGTATTTAGTGTTGCGTTGCAATGCGTTGACTAAATGTAGGGTTTTGTGCCGGAGCGAAAACTGTTTTGTCATGGGCCGGAAAAGCCCGAAAAAACAAAGCCCCGGCACCTTTCGGGGCCGGGGCGGCGGGCAAAAAATATTTTTGTTCAGAGGGCGAGCAGGGTCTGCGTGTGGTGCGCCATCATCCATTCTTCATTGGTCGGAATGACCAGCACATCGACGCTGCTGTTGCCGGCGCCGATATGCAGATCGTGGCGGGCATTGGCTTCCGGATCGAGGCGGATGCCCAGCCATTCGGATTGCAGGCAGACGCGGCGGCGGACCTCGGCGGCATGCTCGCCGATGCCGCCGGTGAACACCAGCGCATCGAGACCGCCCGCGGCGGCGGCCAGCGAGCCGAGTTCGCGGGCGATGCGGTAGCAGAACAGATCGACCGCCTGCTGCGCTTCCGGCTTGTCGCTGGAGAGCAGGGTGCGCATGTCCTGGCTGATGCCGGAAACGCCGAGCAGGCCGGATTCCTTGTAGAGCATTTTGGTCATGTCCTTGACCGTCAGGTTCTTGGTCTCCATCAGGTGCAGGATGACGCCGGGGTCGAGGTTGCCGCAGCGGGTTCCCATCATCAGGCCGTCGATGGTCGAGAAGCCCAGCGTCGTAGCGACGCACTTGCGGTTGACCATGGCCGCCATGCTGGCGCCGTTGCCGAGGTGGGCGATGACGACACGGCCGCTGGCCCGGCTGGAGTGCTGCGGCAGGGCGCGGGCGATGAATTCGTAGGACAGGCCGTGGAAACCGTAGCGTTTGATGCCTTCTGCGGTCAACGCCCGCGGCAGGCCGAAAGTCTGCGCCACCTCCGGCTGGCTGCGGTGGAAGGCGGTGTCGAAGCAGGCGATCTGCGGCACGGTCGGCAGCAGGGCCTGCAGGGCGATGATGCCGGCCACGTTGTGCGGCTCGTGCAGCGGGGCGAGCGGGATGAAGCTGGTCAGGTGGCTGAGCACGGTGTCGTCGATGAGCGTCGGCTGCGAATAGCGCTCGCCGCCATGGACGACGCGGTGGCCGACGGCGACGATCTGCCAGCCGGCGTGGCTGGCGGTGAACCACTTGAGCAGGGCGTCGAAGGCCTGGGCGTGGCTGACGTTGCTGCCCTCCAGCGTCTGGTCGGTGATCCGTTCGCCGGCCCGGTTCTTGGCCACCATCTTGGTGACTTCGGCGCCGATGCCGTCGATCTGGCCGGAGACTTCGGCGTCGGGAGAGATCGGGTGGTCGAGCGGAAAGAGGGCGAATTTGATCGACGAGGAACCGGCGTTGATGGTCAGAATGCCTTGTTTCATGTTCAGTTGCTTCCCTTGTTGCGATTGGCGTGGGCGATCAGTGCGGCGATGACGCAGGAGGCGGTGCGGGTCTCGGCCGAGTCGGCGCGGCTGGTCAGCACGATGGGCACGCGGGTGCCGAGCACGATGCCGGCGGTCAGCGCGTTGGCCAGGTATTCGAGCTGCTTGGCCACCATGTTGCCGGATTCGAGATCGGGCACGACGAGGATTTCGGCATGGCCGGCCACTGCCGACTTGATGCCCTTGGTCTTGGCGGCAACGATGGACACGGCGTTGTCGAAAGCCAGCGGGCCATCCAGGATGCCGCCCTTGATCTGGCCGCGGTCGGCCATCTTGCACAGCGCGGCGGCATCGAGCGTGGACTGGATTTTCGGGTTGACCGTCTCGACGGCGGACAGGATGGCCACTTTGGGTTCCGGGATGCCGATGATGTGCGCCAGGTCGATGGCGTTCTGCACGATATCGACCTTCTCGTCGAGGCTCGGCGCGATGTTGATCGCCGCGTCGGTGATCAGCAGCGGCCGGTGGTAGGTCGGCACGTCCATGACGAAGACGTGGCTGATCCGGCGCGAGGTGCGCAGGCCGTTGGCGCGTGACACCACTTCGCCCATCAGCTCGTCGGTGTGCAGGCTGCCCTTCATCAGCGCCTCGGCGTCGCCGGTGCGCACCAGCGACACGGCGATGGCCGCCGAGTCGTGGCTGTGCGCGGCGTTCACAATGCGGATGCCGTGCAGGTCGATGCCGAATTCCTCGGCGACGGCGCGAATCTTCGATTCCGGGCCGACCAGGATGGGTTCGATGATGCCGGCCTGGAAGGCGATGACCGGGCCTTTCAGCGATTCCAGGTCGCAGGGGTGGGCGACGGCGGTGGGGATCGGTTCGAGGCCTTTGACCCGGGCCAGCAGTTGCTGGTAACGCTCGCGTTTGTTGTCGAAGCTGAAGCCCGGGATATAGACCTCCTGCATGTGGGCGACCTTTTCGGTCGGCGCCAGCACCTCGGCCGTGCCGCGCACGACTTGCAGGCCTTCCTGGTTGGTGCACATGCAGTCGAAGGTGACATGCTTGTTGTGGTCGAACTTCTGCTTGGCGGTCACCGTGATGGTGATGCTGTCGCCGATGGTCACCGGTCGCGAGAAATGCAGCGACTGGTCAATCAGGATGGTGCCCGGGCCGGGAAACTGGGTGCCGAGCACCGTGGAGATCAGCGAACCGCTCCACATGCCGTGGGCGATGACTTCGCGGAACAGGCCGCTTTCGGAAAACTGCGGGTCGACCACCGACGGATTGACGTCGCCGGTCAGCACGGCGAACAGCTTGACGTCTTCCGGCATCAGCGTGCGGGTCAGGCTGGCCGAGTCGCCGACCTGGATTTCGTCGTAGGTCTTGTTGACCAGATAACGTTGTTCGCTGGTTTCATGCATGTTTCAGCTTCCTTGAGTAACTAAGGTATTCAGGCGCGCGCCGCCGTCCGGCGGTCGTGGACGGTGGCCGGCGAGGGAATGTCGATGTCCAGCCCCGGGCGCAGGGCGAGCAGGCTGTCGAGCACCCAGGGATTGGCTTCGTAGGTGAATTCCCGTGCTTCCAGCGGCGCGCCGGACACGGCCTCGACGAACAGCGCGACGGCGGCCGAACGGCTGACCCCGTATTCGCAATGCACCATGACCGACATCTGGAACGGTGCGGCCTGGATTTCACCGACGAAGGCGTCGATGCGCTGGGCCATCGCCCGGTCGAACAGGCCGGGCAGGGCCGGCTGGTATTCGTCGGCCGGCACCGCGTCGAAAAAGGACAGGCGCAGCACGTGACGGAACAGCGGATCGAGGCGGGCTTCCGGCGTGGTCGGGTCGGTGATCGAAATGACCGCCATGTAGGGATTGCCGGCCAGCGATTCGGCCAGCTTGCGGGAGGTGAAGAAAACCTTGTTGATGGTCATTTGCTTGCGGTCGACGGGGATTTTTCGGGGAATTTCATTCCATGAACACCGGATCCGAGAACACCAGCGTGCCGTCCTTGCGCATCATCAGGTTGTCGGACTTGATCAGGTCGGGCAGGGCGCCGTATTCGCTGGAAAATTCCTCCAGCGCCTTCAGCGACTGCTGCACGGTATCGGTCCACCCCATCGGCGTCACCACCAGATGGTGCAGCGCGATCCGTCCCATGTCCTGGGCCAGGTTGCGCCACATCAGGCAGGCGTCGAAATAGGAGGTGGAAATCTTGGTCGCTACCTCGGCGGCATCGCCGGCGCCGGGCAACGGGTAGAGCTTTTCCACTTCGACGATATGGAAAGGAAAGCCGCGACTGGAGCGCCCCGCCGTGCCATGGTCGGCGAACACTACCGGGAAGTGCCGGCCAGTAGGTCGGTCGTCGGCGGTGTAATAGGCATAGTCGGTGGGCGACGACAAGACCTTGAATACCCGCTCCTGGCCGTCCACCACGTCGCCGTCGAGGACGATGGTGTTCTCGCCGCGGCCGATTTCCTTACGGCCGTTGAGCAGGGGGTGATCGGGTACGGGATCGGTGATGATCGGGGCGCAAGTGGTTTCCATGAGCGGCTCCGCCAGGCTGGCCTAAAACGACAGCATACCGCAAAGACACGGTCAGGCCGTGTCTTCGCGGGCTTGGCAAGGATCAGGCGACGATGTGGGCGCCGGCGTCGACGTAGATGGTCTGGCCGGTCATGCCGGAGGAACCGGCGGTGCACAGGAAGGCGGTCAGCGCGCCGACTTCGTCGATGGTCACGGTGCGGCCGAGCGGCGCCTTGTCGGCGTCGGATTCGAGCAGCTTGTTGAAATCGTGGATGCCGGAGGCGGCGCGGGTCATGATCGGGCCGGGCGACACGGCGAAGACGCGGATGCCCTTGGGGCCGAGGTCGTAGGCCATGTAGCGCACTGCCGATTCGAGCGCCGCCTTGATGATGCCCATCACGCCATAGTTGCGCACGACGCGCTCGGCGCCGAGATAGGACATGGTGATCAGCGAACCGCCATGGGCCATCAGCGGCTCCAGGGCCTTGGCCATGCGCAGGAAGCTGTGGCAGGAGATGTTCATTGCCGCATCGAAGCCGGCTTCGGTGGTGTCGATGACGCGGCCGTGCAGGTCGTCGCCGTTGCAGAAGGCCATCGAGTGGATGGCAAAATCGATTTCGCCGAATTCCTTGCCGCACTGCTCGATGACCGATTCCAGGCTGCCTTCCTCGGTGACATCGAGTTTCAGGAACAGCTTGGCGCCGAGGGCTTCGGCCAGCGGCTGGGTGTATTTGGCGGTCTTGTCGTTCTGGTAGGTGATGGCGATTTCGCCGCCCAGTTCACGAATGGCCTTGGCCACCGCGAAGGCGATCGACTTGTCGTTGGCGACGCCGGTGATCAGGCCCTTCTTGCCGGCCAGCGGCAACAGCGGGTTGGCTTGGGTCATGGGGGTGTTTTCGTTGATGGCGTTCATGCTGTTCTTCCTTCAAAAAGCCGGCAATTTATTGATGCATTGCACAAATTCGTGGTGGGTGTCCTGAATTGACGGGTTGTGGCTTATGTTGTGATGCAGCATTATTGTTGCACAATCAGATTGCCGTTTGTTGACAGTTGAGCAACCAGATGCCAAATGATCGCGTTCATACCTTGATCTCGCGCAAGAACGCGTAACAATTTGGTGCTACGCTTTCCTCCGTCATAAGCAGTTTTGGGGAGGTTGTCGTGACACTGAACGAGATGCACGCCGAAGCGGTGGCCGGGATTGTCGACCGCGTGGTGGCCCGCTACCGGCGCGACCCCAGTTGTATGGTGCAGATCCTGCGCGAAGTGCAGGAGGCCTGCGACTGGATTTCACCGGAGGCGATCGACCGCCTGCAATCCACGCTGGGCGTGCCGCGCACCAAGATCGAAGGGGTCGCCGGCTTCTATGCCTTCTTTTATACCGAGCCACGCGGCAAATACCGGGTGTTGTTCTCGGACAACATCACCGACCGCATGCTGGGCAGCAAGGCGATGATGGATCGCCTGTGCAACAACCTGTGGATCGAGCGCGGCAAGGTGTCAGAGGACGGCCTGGTCAGTGTTGCCCAGACGGCGTGTACCGGCATGTGCGACCAGGGGCCGGCCATGCTGGTCAACAACTACGCGATTGCCGGGCTGACCGCCGAACGCGTCGACCAGATCGCCGAGCTGATTCGCGACAAGGTGCCACTGGCCGACTGGCCGCCCGAGTTTTTCAAGGTCGAGGACAACATCCGCCGGGCCGACATTCTGCTCGGCAGCGACCTGAAGCCGGGCGATGCGCTGCGTGCCGCACGGGCGCGGACGCCGAGCGACGGCCTGCATTCTTCCAACATGCGCTCCTGGCGCGAAGGGCTGCCCAGCGGCATCGGCGGGCCGGCGGCGCTGCTCGACGAAATCAAGCGGGCCAACCTGCGCGGGCGGGGCGGCGCCGGCTTTACCACCGGCCTGAAATGGGAGGCCTGTCGCAATGCGCCGCTGAAAGCGGGCCAGCAGCGCATCGTCGTTTGCAACGCCGACGAAGGCGAACCGGGGACCTTCAAGGACCGCGTCCTGCTCAGCAAATTCCCCGATCTGGTGTTCGAGGGGATGACCGCCGCCGCCTATGCGGTCGGTGCGACCCGAGGCTTCGTCTATCTGCGCGGCGAATACCGTTACCTGCTCGACCACCTCAATGCCGTGCTGGCCCATCGCCGGCGCGAAAAGCTGCTTGGTTCGGACATTCTCGGCATTCCGGGGGCGGATTTCGACATCGAGATCCATGTCGGGGCCGGCGCCTACGTCTGCGGCGAGGAATCGGCGCTGATCGAATCGCTCGAAGGCAAGCGCGGCACGCCGCGCAACCGGCCGCCGTTCCCGGTGACCAACGGTTATCTGGACCAGCCGACCATCGTCAACAACGTCGAAACCTTCGCCGCTGCCGCGCTGATCGCCCTGAACGGTGGCGAGTGGTATGCCGCCATCGGCACCAAACAGTCGGCCGGCACCAAGATCCTGTCGGTCTCCGGCGATTGCGCGCGACCGGGCATCTACGAATACCCGTTCGGGGTCAGCATCCGCCAGGTGCTGGAAGACTGCGGCGCCAGCGATACCCAGGCGGTGCAGGTCAGCGGGCCCTCCGGCATCTGCGTCGCCGAGAACGAGTTCGACCGTGTCATCGGCTTCGAGGACATTCCGACGGCCGGTGCCTTCACCATTTTCAACCACAGCCGCGACATGTTCGAGGTGGCGCGCAACTACGTGCATTTCTTCCAGCACGAAAGTTGCGGCTTCTGCACGCCGTGCCGGGTCGGCACCTCGCTGCTGAAGAACCTGATGGACAAGCTGCACAACGGCCATGGCTCACCCTACGATTTCGCGGAAATCGAGAAACTGAACCATCTGCTCCAGGCAATGAGTCATTGCGGCCTCGGCCATACCGCCTGCAACCCGGTGCTCGACACCATCGCCAAGTTCCGGCCGGCCTACGACCGGCGCATGGAACACGATGACTTCACGCCGGCTTTCGATCTCGACCGGGCGCTGGCCGCGGCGCGCCAGATGACCGGGCGCGACGATCCGGCGGCGCATATCACGACCAAATCCGGGGAGGCAGCATGAGTTCGACCTTTACCCTCGACGGCAAGACCATCCCGTTCGACGACGGGCAAACCATCATCCAGGCCGCCACCAAGGCCGGCGTGTTCATCCCGCATCTCTGTTACCACCCGGAATTCAAGCCGCACGGCTCGTGCAAGCTATGCACGGTGAAAGTGAATGGCCGCCACACCGCTTCATGCACCATGCGCGCTTCGGCCGGCATGGTCGTCGAGAGCGATACCGAGGAAATCAACGCCGAACGGCGGGCGCTGACCCAGATGCTGTTCGTCGAGGGCAACCATTTCTGCCCGTCGTGCGAAAAGAGCGGCAACTGCCAGTTGCAGGCCACCGCCTACCATCTGGGCATGATGAGTCCGCATTTCGACCACTTTTTCCCGAATCGTGCGGTCGACGCCTCGCATCCCGAGGTTTTGCTCGACTTCAACCGCTGCATCCTCTGTTCGCTGTGCGTGCGGGCCAGTCGCGATGTCGACGGCAAGAATGTGTTCGCCTTGTCCGGGCGCGGCATCAAGACCCATCTGATCGTGAACGCCAAATCCGGTCAGCTGGCCGATACCGATTTCACGCCGGACGACAAGGCGGCGCAGGTTTGCCCGGTTGGCGTCATCCTGAAGAAACACAAGGGCTTCGCGGTGCCGATCGGCGAGCGCAAGTACGACAAGGCGCCGATCTCGGAAGTTACCGAAACCACGGAGGGCCGCTGACATGAGTTCGCCCAAGAAAAAACTGAAGGTGGCGACCACCTCGCTGGCCGGCTGTTTCGGCTGCCACATGTCCTTTCTCGACATCGACGAGCGGCTGTTCACGCTGCTCGAACACATCGAGTTCGACCGTTCGCCGCTGACCGACATTAAAGAGGTCAGCCCGGACTGCGATATCGGCATCATCGAGGGGGGGCTGTGCAATGCCGAGAACGTGCATGTGCTGCGTGACTTTCGCCAGAACTGCAAGATCCTGATCGCCATCGGCGCCTGCGCCATCAACGGCGGCCTGCCGGCCCAGCGCAATCATTTGCCGCTGACCACCATCCTCGAGGAGGTCTATCACACCAGTCCGGGACTGGCCAACGGCCTGATCCCGAACGATCCGGAATTGCCGCTGCCGCTCAACCAGGTGCACCCGATCCATGAAGTGGTGAAGATCGACTACTTCATCCCCGGCTGCCCGCCGTCCGGCGACGCCATCTGGAAGGTGCTGACCGATCTGCTGGCCGGCAAGGAGCCCGAGTTGGGCCACGGCCTGATGCATTATGATTAATCGAGGTAGAAAATGACCTACCAGCTTGAAACCGCCGCCAACCCCGAAAAACTGCGCCGTGTGGCGATCGACCCGGTGTCCCGCGTCGAAGGCCACGGCAAGGTGACCATCCTGCTCGACGACCAGAACAAGGTGCATCAGGTGCGCCTGCACATCGTCGAGTTCCGTGGCTTCGAAAAATTCATCCAGGGTCGGCCCTATTGGGAAGTGCCGGTCATGGTCCAGCGTCTGTGCGGCATCTGCCCGGTGTCGCACCACCTGGCTGCCTCGAAGGCGCTCGACATCATCGTCGGCGCCAAGAAACTGACGCCGGCCGCCGAGAAACTTCGCCGGCTGATGCACTACGGCCAGATGCTGCAATCGCATGCGCTGCACTTCTTCCATCTCTGTTCGCCGGATTTGCTGTTCGGCTTCGACAGCGATGTGACCCAGCGCAACATTGTCGGCGTTGCCGCCGCCCATCCGGAAACCGCCAAACGCGGCGTGCTGCTGCGCAAGTTCGGCCAGGAAGTGATCCGGGTTACCGCCGGCAAGCGGGTGCATGGCACGGGGGCGGTGCCGGGCGGCGTCAATAAGTCGCTGACCATCGCCGAGCGCGACCTGCTCTTGAAGGACGTCTACACCATGGTCGCCTGGGCGCGCGATGCGGTGCACCTGATCCAGAAGGTGCATACGCAGGATCCGGGGCTGTACAACAGCTTCGGCATCTTCCGCTCCAATTTCATGTCCATCGTCGGCCACAACGGCGACCTCGATTTCTACCACGGCACGCTGCGCGCCCGCGACGACAACGGCAAGATCATCTTCGATGGCGTCGATTACCAGCAATACGACAAGTACATCGAGGAAGAGGTCAAGCCGTGGAGCTACATGAAGTTCCCGTACCTGCGCTCGCTCGGCAAGGAGCACGGCTGGTACAAGGTCGGCCCGCTGGCCCGGGTGCAGAACTGCAACCAGATCTCGACCCCGTTCGCCGAACATGAACGGCGCGAATTCGTCGATTACGCCGGCGGCTCGCCGATGCACGCGCCGCTGGCCTACCACTGGACGCGGATGATCGAAATGCTGCATGCCGCCGAGCAGATCAAGGAATTGCTGCACGACGACGACCTGCTGTCCGACGATTTGATGGTGCAGGGCGAACGGGCGATGGAGGGGGTCGGCGTCATCGAGGCGCCGCGCGGCACGCTGTTCCATCATTACCGGGTCGATGAAAACGACCTGGTGACTATGGCCAACCTGATCGTGTCCACCACCAACAACAACCAGGCGATGAACGAAGCGGTGCGCCACGTCGCCCGCCGCTACCTGCATGGTCGCGAAGTCACCGAAGGGCTGCTCAATCACATCGAGGTGGCGATCCGCGCCTTCGACCCCTGTCTGTCCTGCGCTACACATGCGTTGGGCAAGATGCCGCTGGAAGTCGAGTTGGTCGATGTCGAAGGGACCCAGATCCATTCGCTGAGCCGCGCATGACCGCGCCGGTCGTCGTCTTCGCCGTTGGCAACCCCAGCCGCGGTGACGATGCGCTCGGCCCGGAACTCTGCGGTCGACTGCAGAAATGGCTCGAAAATCAGGGCCTGGCCGGGCAGGTCGAACTGATCGAGGATTTTCAGCTCCAGATCGAACACGCGCTGGACCTCGAAGGCCGCCAGCTGGCCTTGTTCATCGACGCCGGCCACGCCACCCCTGGCCCGTTCACGCTCGAACGCGCGCACCCCGCGCCACTCACCGGCCACAGTACGCACGCGCTGGAACCCCAGGCCGTGCTCGAAGTGTTTGAACGTACCTTGCACCAGCCCCCGCCGCCGGCCTACATCTTGTGCGTGCGTGGCGAAACCTTCGAACTGGGCGAGGGCTTGAGCGCGGCGGCCGAGGCCAACCTGTGCCAGGCCTTCGACCTCCTGTGCCGGTTGCTCGTAGCGCCGCGCCTGGCCGATTGGGAAGCCATCGCCACCGGCGGCTAAACGGAAAGCCTTGGCGTCTTGGCCGCTTGGTGCTTGAATAGGTCAAGAAACGGCTGGAAGGAGGAGCGATGGTTGCGCAACTGAAAAATGCACTGATCTTATGCGGGCTACTGTTGTTGACGGGCTGCGCCAGTTACGGCGGGCATGGCCTGCGCCCCGGCGAGTCAACGATAGCCGAGGTGGTGGGCGTGATGGGCGAGCCAGTGATGCGCTGGCGCGATGCCGATGGCAGCGAGCAACTGGCTTACCCGCGTGGGCCGGCCGGTATTCATACCTTCATGGCCTTCTTCGCGCCGGATGGCCGCCTGCTGCGGCTGGAGAATGTGCTGGAAGAGCGCCACTTCGCCCGCATCAGGCCGGGCGAGGATGACCAGGCAGCGATACTGCGCCTGCTCGGGCCGAGCAACCCGGTGTGGACGACCTATTACGCAGCACGTGACGAACTGGTCTGGGAATGGCGGTTCTGTAACGACTGGAGCCGTCTGGCGCGCTTCGATGTGTTGTTCGATGCGACTTCCGGTCGGGTGAGGAGCGCTTACCAGCGTCCTGAGTTGCGCGGGCGGGATGGTGTCGAACCATTTTGCAGTCGCTAGCCGGATGGGGTCGAATGCTGCGGTTGACCGCCCCATTCGACCCAAAAACCTTTAACGGTAAACCAGTACCGGTACCTTCGAGTGGGTCAGCACCTTGTTGGTTTCGCTGCCGAGCAGGAAGCCGCTGATACCGCGACGCCCGTGCGAGGCCATGAAGATGAGGTCGCAGCCAGCGGTCTCGGCGGCTTCGATGATGGCTTCGTAAGGGATGTCACTGGTGGCGCTGACCGTCGAGCAGGGGACGCCGGCGTCGGCGCAGGCTTTCTGGACTTCGCCCAGATATTCGGCAGCCTGCTGTTCGGCCAGCTCGGCGAATTTTTCCGGGGTGGTCGGATCGATCAGGGCGCCTTCGCCGAAGTAGGCAATCGGGTATTCCGGCTTGGCGAAAAATACCGTGATGCGGGCGCCGGCCTCCTTGGCAAAGGACACGGCACGCTGGGCGGTGGCGCGGGACAGTTCCGAGCCGTCGGTCGGAACGAGAATATGTTTGAACATGCGGGGCCTCCTCTGGGTTGTCGCCGGTGCTCCATGCGGCTTTCTAAAGGTCATGCTACGCCAACTCAGATGTAATGCAAACCTCCTGCCGGCGGGCGCTGGCTGTGATATAAAAGCATTACGATAATTCGGGAGGAAGCAGTCATGGCGGGGACCACCACGCACAATCAAAACGGACTCAACATGACCGAGGTCAGTCCGCTTGAGTCCGCGTTCAAGGCTGTCAGCAAGGCGGTCGACCCGTTCGGTGTGACCACCTCGCTGCTCAATGCCCAGATGGCCTGGATGATGCACCCGCAAGAGCTGATGCGGGCGGCGAACGGGCTGTCGGGCGATCTGCTCGCCCTCCAGTCGCACATCGCGCGGCGGGCCATGGGTGTGCCATCCGAGGATGTCATCACGCCGCATGCCGACGATGCCCGCTTTGCCGCTCCGATCTGGACCGATTCGGCGAGCTGGGACATCATCAAGGAGTGGTATCTGGCCTTCACCCGGCGCTTGCAGGACATGTATTTCGAAACGCCGGGCCTGTCGGACAAGGAACGCCGGCGGGCGGCCTTCTGGTTACGCGAATGGCTGAACATGGCGGCGCCGACCAATTTTTTCTGGCTCAATCCGGTGGCCATGGAGCGCTTTGTCGCCACCAACGGCGAGAGCATGAAAAAGGGCTGGGAGAATTTCCAGCGCGATGCCAAGGCCAAGAATATCCAGATGGTCGAGCCGGATGCCTTCACGGTGGGCCAGGATCTGGCGACGACGCCGGGCAAGGTGGTGCACCGCAACCGGCTGCTCGAACTGATCCATTACACGCCGACCACCGAGAAGGTGCGGGCGACGCCCATCGTCATCATCACACCGTGGATCAACAAGTACTACATCCTCGATCTGACCCCCAAGAAGAGTCTGGTCCGCTATCTGACCGACCAGGGCTTCTCTGTATTCATCACCAGCTGGAAAAACCCGACGCCGGACATGTCCGAGGTGCGCCTCGACGATTATCTGCTCGAAGGGGTCAATGAAGTGGTCCAGGTGGTCACCGAATTCTGCAAGGTGCCGCAGGTCCATCTGACCGGCTACTGCATCGGCGGCACCCTGGTGTCCACCTACATGGCCTGGGCCAACAAGCATTTCGCGGCGGACAAGATGCCGGTGGCGCACTGGACACTGTTCACCACGCTGACCGATTTCTCGCACCCGGGCGATATCGATGTCTTCATCGACGAAGCCTGCATCGGGGCGCTGGAAGAGTCGATGGCCAAGAAGGGCTATCTGGACGGCAGCGAAATGGCCACCTCGTTCCGCTTGCTGCGCTCGAATGGTCTGATCTGGCACTACTGGGTGCATAGCTACCTGCTCGGCGAGGAGTTGCCTCCGTTCGACGTACTGTTCTGGAACGTCGATTCGACGCGCATGCCGCAGGCCATGCACGCCTTCTACCTGCGCGAGATGTATCTGAACAACAACCTGATCAAGCGCGACAAGCTGACCATTGCCGGCGAATCCATCGATCTCGACCGCATCGTCCAGCCGCTCTACGCGGTGACCGCCGAGGACGACCATATCGCCCCGTGGAAGCAGTGCTACCGCATCCGCAAGGGGATCAACGTTAACGCACCGATGCGTTTCGTGCTGTCTACTTCCGGTCATATTCTCGGCATCGTCAATCCGCCAGCCAATCCGCCCAAGCGGGCTTACTGGATCGCCGAGCCGGAACGCAACGAGCACTGGGAACACTGGCTGGACCGGGCCGAGAAGAAACCGGGTACCTGGTGGGAAGACTGGACGCACTGGCTGGGCGAGCGCTGCGGTGACCTGGTTGACGCCTATCCGGCGGCCAGCCGCAAGTTCCCGGCCCTGGCCGATGCGCCGGGTACCTACGTCCTGGAAAAGTGAGCGCGATGACAACCGCCCTGACCGTGGCTGCCAAGCCGGGTGCCGGTGCCGACCTGCTGCGTATCGTGCGCATCAACGAGGAAATCAAGAAGGTGGTCGGCGTCGCCTTCAAGATCAACATCATGGCGCTCAACGCCATCTTCCTGGCTAAGCGGGCCGGCACGGCGGCGCTTGGCTTTGGCGTGCTGTCCAATGAACTGCGGGTGTTTTCGCAGGATTTGCGGACCTGCATGACTTCGCTGACCGCGCTGATCCACGGTTGCGTCAATGAAGTTTCGGTGGTCCTCCAGGACATCCGCTACACCCGTCTGTTGCGGGCGGCCGCCACGCTGGCCCCCGATTCGGCGGCGGCAAGCGTGCTGCGCCAGCGCGAACAGGCCAACGAGGCGCACGCGCAGCAACTGGCCAGCTTGCGCCGGCAGTTGAAGCGGGCGCTCGAAGATGCTTTCCAGATGGTCGAGCTGGGCGGCGTACTGGCCAAGTCGGCCAAGATCGAAGCAGCTTACGGCCAGAGTTTTGCCGGTTCGTTGGCCCAGGTTTCGGGCGAATTCGACGGCATCGTCGAGGAAATTCGCACCTCGCTGGAGTCGTTGCGTCGTTCGGCGTTTTTTACCGGGCGCTAGGCCCGTCGGGGGGATATGAAAACAACCAAAACCATTTTCCAGGAAGGCTCCCACAAGTGGGTGGCCATCGTGCGCGATCCGCAGCGGCCGAATTACCTGATCGACACCAACGAATACCTGGTCACCCATGGCGACCAGGGCATCCTGCTCGATCCGGGTGGCGCCGAGGTCTTCCCGGCGGTGTTCTCGGCGCTGTCGGCCGAATTCGACCCGTCGGCGCTGACCGCGATCTTTGCGTCGCACCAGGACCCGGACATCTGCTCGTCACTCGCCCTGTGGCTGGAATTCAACCCGCAGATGCGCTGTTATATCAGCTGGCTGTGGAGCAGCTTCATCCCGCATTTTGGCGGCACGGCGGAAACCTTCGTGCCGATCCCGGACGAGGGCATGGACATCTCGCTGGCTGGTCTGCCCCTGCAGGCACTGCCGGCACATTACCTGCATTCGTCGGGCAATTTCAATCTCTACGACAAGGTCGCCAAGATCCTGTTTTCCGGCGATGTCGGCGCGGCATTGCTGCCGGCCGGCCAGGACGGCCTGTTCGTCGAGGATTTCGACAAGCACATCCGCCATGCCGAGGGTTTCCACCGGCGCTGGATGGGCTCGAACGAAGCCAAGCGGCGCTGGTGCGAGCGGGTGTCGCAACTGGACATCGACCTGCTCTGTCCGCAGCATGGCGCCATCTATCGCGGTGCCGACGTGCAGCGTTTCATCAACTGGTTCGACGGCCTGCAGGTGGGGATCGTCAAAGCCTGATTGTTGGAGATTTGACGGCGGTCAAGGTGGCCGCCGGGTGGCTACCCCGAGAATGGGGCCATTCCCCAGCCCCGAGTTTGCCATGACAACGATACGCAGTTTTATGACCGACGATCATCGCCATTGCGACGATCTGTTTGCCGAAGCCGAACAGGCCATCGGCCAGAACAACCGGGAGGCGGCGGCCGCCGCCTTCGGCCATTTCCGGGTGGCCATCCTGGCCCATTTTGCCAGCGAGGAAAAGACCCTGTTTCCGACGTTCGAAGCGAAAACCGGCATGAGCATGGGCCCGACCCAGGTCATGCGCATGGAACACGAGCAGATGCGCGCGCTGCTCGACGAGGCCGGCGATGCGCTGGCAGCCGGAGAAATCGACGACTATCTCGGTCAGGCCGAAACGCTGCTGATCATGATGCAGCAACACAACATGAAGGAAGAGAACATCCTCTATCCGATGTGCGACCAGCATCTCGAGGGCGAAACCCCCGCCTTGCTGGCCCGTCTCGAAACCGAACTGGCCGAAGCATGACCCACCCGAAAACCCCGCATGTCGTCGACGCCCGCTTCATGGAGCCGCCCGAGCCGTTCGTCAAGACCATGGAAATGCTCGATACGCTGCAAAAGGGCGAGAAGATGCTGCTCCTGCTCTACCGCGAGCCGCATCCGCTGTACAAGGTGCTGCGCCAGAACGGCCATGTCTACGAGACCGAACTGGTCGCCGATGGAACCTTCGAAATCCTGATCACCTGCTGAGCAGGCCGGCATGCAAGCCCTGTTGTCCTTCGAAAAGGCGCCGCCGCTGGCAGCGCCGTTGCGCTTCTTCCTGACCGCGCCGCTGTTCGCCATGCTGGCCGGCTTGCTGCTGCTGGTCGAGGGGCCGGGTCTGTTCGCTTCGCGCTGGTCGCCGGCGACGCTGGCAGCGACCCACCTGATCACCCTCGGCTTCATGCTGCAAATTATGCTGGGGGCGCTGATCCAGATCCTGCCGGTAGTCGCCGGGGCCAACCTGGCCCGGCCGCTCGCTGTCGCCAGGGTGGTTCATCCCGGTTTGACCTTGGGCACGCTGGCCCTGAGCGTCGGCTTCCTGTACGGGCAGCCGACCCTGTTGCTCGGGGCGGCGGCCTTGCTGGTGTCGACCGCCGGCTTTTTCCTGTGGGCAACCGGGCGTGCGCTGTTGGGCGTGCCATCGACCAGCCCGACCATCCGCGGCCTCAAGCTGGCGTTGGCTGGCCTGGCGGTTGCCATCGGGCTGGGTGCCATGCTCGCCCTGGCGTTGGCGAAGGGCTGGCCGCTAGCCTTGCCGACTTTGACCGACCTGCACGCCGGCTGGGGACTCGGTGCCTGGGCCGGGGTGTTGCTGGCGGCAATGGCCTATGTGGTGGTGCCGATGTTCCAGTTGACGCCGGGTTATCCGGCCCGGCCGAGCTGGTGGTTCCCGCTGGCCATGCTCGCGCTGCTGCTGCTCTGGAGCGCCGCCGCGCTGTTCGAGATAGTGGCCGGGCAACGCCTGGCGCAGGGCCTGCTGGCCGTCGTCGGCATGGCGTTCGCCGGGCTGACGCTGAAACTGCAAAACCAGCGCCGGCGGGCGCGCAGCGACGCCACCTACCGCTATTGGCAACTCGGCCTGGGTTGCGTGATTTTTGCCCTGTTCCTGCTGTTGACCGCAAGCGTCTGGCCGGGTCTGGCCGAGGCTCCCGGCTGGCCGCTGTTCTTTGGTGTCGGCCTGCTGGTCGGCGGCTTCATGTCCTTCATCGTCGGCATGCTCTACAAGATCGTGCCTTTCCTGTCCTGGCTGCATTTGCAGAATTGCGGCCAGGCCAAGGTACCGGCCCCGGCCATGAACAAGATTCTGTCCGACCTGGCCATGCAGCGGCAGATGCATACCCATGCCGCTGCCTTCGTCCTGTTGCTGGCGGCCGTACTGTACCCCGACTGGCTGGCCCGGCCGGCCGGTCTGGCCTTCGTGCTGGCCAACGGCTGGCTGCTGGCCAACCTGCTCGGTGCCATGCGCGCCTATCGCCGGCATGCCGCCGAGATCGCCGCGAAACTGGCCGCGCTATGAGCTATCTCGCCCTCAAGCACCTGCATGTGATGTGCGTCGTGTTGAGCGGCCTCGGCTTTTGCCTGCGCGGCTGGTGGATGTTGCGCGATTCGCCCTGGCAGCGACACCAGCTGAGCCGCATCTTGCCGCACGTCATCGATACCCTGCTGTTGGGCAGCGCGCTCAGCATGGCCTGGCTGAGCGGCCAGTATCCCTTTGTGAACGGCTGGCTGACTGCCAAGCTGTTCGGTCTGCTCGCCTACATCCTGCTCGGCAGCCTGGCCCTGAAACGCGGCCGGACGCCGGCCATCCGCGCCCGCTGTTTCGGGCTGGCCATCCTTGCCTACGCCTACATCGTCGGCGTCGCCCTCAGCCGGAGCCCCTGGCTGGTTCTGTAGCCAGCCCCTCGCCCGGCTGGCCGGGGAGGGCTGTCCTTCGTTTTCCGCCTACATCCGTCCCAGTTTGCGGTACAGCGTATTGCGGCTGATGCCGAGCTGGCGGGCAGCGGCCGAGATGTTGCCGCCGGCGGCCTCCATGGCGCGCAAGGCGGCCTGCCGACCGATTTCGTCGAGACTGTTGCTGCTGTCGAGCGGCGCTGCCGCCCACGGATCGTAGCTGGCCGGGGCAGCGGCGGCGCTCGGGATCAGAGGGGCGGCCTCGAACAACTCTTCGGGCAGGTGACTTTCGCTGATCAATGTTTCGTCGTCGTCGAGCAGGGCGATGGCCACCCGGATGACGTTGAACAATTGACGGATGTTGCCCGGCCAGCCGTAACGCTCGATGGCCTGCAGGGCGCTCTCGGAAAAACGTACCTGGGTGCTGCGACTGGCCGCTTCCTGGGTGGCCAGCTTGGCGACCAGGGCACGCAGGTCGGTGCGTTCGCGCAGGGCGGGCAGGGTGACGCTCATGCCGTTCAGGCGGTAATAGAGGTCTTCGCGGAAGGTGCCGCGCGCCACTTCCTCGCGCAATTTGCGGTGAGTGGCGCAGACCAGCGAAATGTCGACCTGGATGGCGCGTGTGCTGCCGAGGGGGGTCACGCAGCGCTCCTGCAGCACCCGCAGCAGGCGGGCCTGCAGGTTGAGCGGCATGTCGCCAATTTCGTCGAGGAACAGCGTGCCGCCGTGCGCCTGCTGGATCTTGCCGGGGGCGCCTTCCTTGCGGGCGCCGGTGAAGGCGCCGCCCTGGTAGCCGAACAGTTCGGATTCGATCAGGGTTTCCGGGATCGACGCACAGTTCAGCGCGACGAAGGGGGCGTCGCGCCGTGGCCCGCTGTTGTGGAAGCCCTTGGCGAACATTTCCTTGCCGGCGCCCGATTCGCCCTGGATCAGGATGGGGATGTCCTTGCCGAGGATGCGGCGGGCCCGGTCGATCGCCGCCTGCAGGCGGGCATCGCCGGTATTCAGGGTGTCCAGGGTCAGGCTCGGGGCCGGGGCGCTTTCGCTGCGCCGCGGGCTGCGCGGTGCCGGCAGTTCGTCGAAGACGCGGCCGGCCATGGCCTGCGGCGGCAGTTGCCCGCGTAGCTGGACGTGGATGGCGCGGCCATTGACGTTGAGTTCGCAACTGCCTTGCGGGTGGTGGCGCAGGCGGTCGACCAGACTGGCCAGGTTGCTTTCGAAAACAATGGAAAAATCGCGGCGCACCGCATCCACCGGGCGGATGCCGAGCAGTTCGGTGCCGTTGCGGTTGATGGCCAGCACCTGACCATCCGGCGACACGGCGGCCAGGCCTTCCTTCGGGCTGCCCAGATAGTCCGGCCGGCTGTGGAAACAGACCAGGATGTCGCGGGCGTGCACCGACTCGAACAGGCGTTTTTCGACGATGGCCGATGACAGGCGGACCAGGCCCAGTGTGTGGCGCTGGTGGCTGCGGTAATCGCCGGAAATGTCGAGGACGCCGATCAGCCGGCCGTCCGGTCCGAAGATCGGGCTGGCGCAGCAGGTCAGGAAGCCATTGTGGTCGAAGAAGTGTTCGGCGCCGAGCACGGCGACCGCGGTTTCTTCGGACAGCGCGGTGCCGATGGCATTGGTGCCGCGCTGGATTTCGTCCCAGGAGGCACCGGCCGACAGCGCGACGCGGTCGGCCCGGTCGACGAAATCGGGGTCGCCGACGGTTTCCAGCAACAGGCCATTGGCGTCGGCCAGGATGACCATGCTGCCCGACTCACGGATCTGCTCGTAGACGTGTTCCATGATCGGCCGGCCCTGGCTGAGCAGATAGCGGTTGCGCTCCTGTTCCGTTTTCAGGGCAACGCGGTCGAGCGCATCGGCGACCGGCAGGTAGCTGTTGTCGCCCAGCCCGAAACGCCGGCAGCGCTCCCAGGAGCGGACGATCAGCGGATCGACCAGGCCGTCAGGCAGGTCGCCCTGCTCGAAGAACAGTTGCCTGGCCTGTTGCAGGCGCTCGCCGTGCATATCGGCCAGTAATTGAATTTGTCCCATCTCTCCTCCGGTTTTCCCAGAATTTTTAGTTGTTCTTGTGTTGTTTCATAACGTAACACCTGCACTTTTTAGAAGCAATGCACCGGGTGCAGCGCTGCTCCTTTGAGCAAGGGGCATGCCAGAGTTGGCGAACTCCTCTTTTTCTCCTGCTTCCGTCCAGGCATCCGGCGGGCGCGCCGTTGGCGGTGCTTCGCCTTGCCTGGCACAGGGTTTGCAGAAGTCCTGCCACACAAGCTGCAACCCGTACTCAAACAAGGAGACATCGTGAAACATCCGTTCCGCCATCTCGGCGCCATCGCCGCCGCCCTTCTGATCAGCTTCGGCAGCCAGTCCGCCTTCGCCCACGGCGATGTCGTGCCGCAGGCGGTCGACACCACCGGCCTGAAGAACGTTGGTGTCGAATTCCTCAAGAGCAACCCTTTCCGCAAGGATAAGACCGCGATACGCATCGGTGATTCCGCCTATAACCAGAATTGCGCCCGCTGCCACGGCCTGGGCGCCATTTCCGGCGGCATCGCCCCGGACCTGCGCTACCTGCCGCTTGGCGACGAAGGGGACGAAGTCTTCCTGCAACGCATCCGCAAGGGCGCCGTGCGCGACGGCCGCGTCTACATGCCGCCGTTCGAAGGCACCCTGAGTCAGGAAGCGATGTGGGCGATCCGCACCTGGCTGGAGACCGTTCATGAAGACTGATCGCCGCCGCTGGCTGAAGGCATGCGTGGCCTGGCCCTTGGCCGCCGCCCTGCCAGCCCTGGCCGACGGGCTGGCCGAGATTCGCCAGCGCGGTCGCCTGCGCATCGCCGTCTATAACGATTTTCCGCCTTACGCCATGGCCGGCGGCCAGGGCATCGATGCCGACATCGCCCGCGCCATCGCGGCCAAACTGGGGCTGACCGCCGAGGTGGTCGGCTATACCGCCGACGAGGACATGAACGACGACCTGCGCAATATGGTCTGGAAAGGCCATTATCTGGGGACGCCGCCGGCCGACGTGATGATGCACGTGCCGGTGGACGAATACCTGGCGCGTGCCAACGACAAGGTCCGCATCTTCGGCGCCTATCATCGCGAAACCCTGGCCCTGGCACGCCTTCAGGAACGCCTGCCGAAGCCGCTGGCCGGCTCGGCGGCGGTGGCACTGGAAGTATTTACCCGCGAAAAGATCGGCGTCGAAACCGCTTCGCTGGCCGACTCCTTCCTGCTCTCGGTGCTCAACGGCCGCCTGCGCGACAACGTCGTGCATTTCAAGACCGTGGCCGAAGCGGCGCAAGCCATGGCCGACGGCAAGGTGGCGGCGGTACTGGCGGCGCGGGCCGAACTGGAGGCTGCCGTACGCGGTCAGACCAGCGTGGCCATCGACAGCGCCAAATTTGCCGAGCTGAAGGTAGACAGCTGGCCGCTCGGCGTTGCCGTCAAGGTCGAGGAACAGGCGCTGGCCGAGGCCATCGGCGCTGCGTTGGGCGAGTTGCGGCGCGATGGCAGCATTGCCGCCATCTTCCAGCGGCACGGCATTTCCCATTACCCGGCCTGAGCGAAATCATGCACCCGCACAAATTACTTGTTGTCGCCCTGTTCGCCGCCTGTACCAGCCTGGCCAGCGCTGCTCCGCTGGCCTACGTGCCGAACGAAAAGTCGGCAACGGTCAGCGTCATTGATACTGCCACCGACCGTCGTCAGGCCGATTTTGCGGTCGGCCAGCGGCCGCGCGGCATCGCCGCCGGCGACGGGCGGGTGTATCTGACCGATGGCAAGGGCGGCAGCCTGCTTATTGTCGATAGCACCGACGGCCGGCTGTTGCAGACGGTAAAGGTCGGCGATTCGCCGGAAGGCGTCAGTCTGTCGGCCGACGGCCGCCTGCTGGCGGTGGCCGTCGAGGACGACAACAGCATCGTCCTGCTGGCCGTGCCGGAAGGGCGCGAGCTGGCGCGCATCAAGGTACAGGGCAAGAATCCGGAGCACGCCGTGTTCAGTCCTGACGGTCGCTGGCTCTACGTCAGCGCCGAAGAGGCGGAGCAGGTGGATGTCGTCGATGTGGCGGCGCAGCGCCAGGTGGCCAGTATCCCGGTCGGCAAGCGGCCGCGCGGCATCGGCTTTCTCCCCGACGGCAGCCGCGCCTATGTCGCCTGCGAGGTGGCCGGCAAGGTGTACGCCATCGACGTCGCCCGCCGCCAAGTGCTCGCCGAGATCGTCGCCGGCCAGTACCCGAACGGGGTGGCGGTCCATCCCGACGGACGGCGGGTCTTCGTGTCGAACGGGCGCGACGGCTCGGTGATGGTCATCGACACCGGCAGCAACACGGTGCTGGCCAGCATCGCGGTCGGCCAGCGGCCGTGGAACATGGCGTTGACGCCGGATGGCGCCAAGCTCTACGTCGCCAATGGGCGCTCGGGCAGCGTCTCGGTCATCGACACCGCCAGCTACCGCAAGCTGGGCGATATTGCCGTCGGCGAACTGCCCTGGGGCGTGAGCATCCGATGAACGGCCCGCGCTATTCCTGGCCGGCCATGCTGCTGCACTGGGTGCAGGCCGTCGTCGTCCTCTGGCTGCTCTGGCTGGGCTGGACCATGCTCGATCTGCCCAAGGGTGCCGAGCGCAGCGCCGCCTATGGCCTGCACAAGTCGCTCGGTCTGCTCGCCCTGCTGCTGGTGCTGGCCCGCCTGTACTGGCGTCGGCGCCAGCCGCCACCAGCAGCGCTCGGTAGCGGCTGGGAGGTCCGTCTGGCCACTGCCACCCATCACGCCTTGTACGCCTTCCTGCTGCTGGCTCCGCTGGCCGGCTACCTGGCCTCGTCGTTTACCCCGTATGCGTTGAGGTTCTTCGGCCTGGAAGTCGTCAAGGCCGGTTGGCCGGACGAGTCGCTGAACGCCCTGTTCAAATCGGCACATGTGGTCCTGGTCTGGGCCGGGGCCGGCCTGATTGCCCTGCATGTCGCTGGCGCACTGAAACATGTGTTCAAACGCGATGGCACCCTGCAACGCATGTTGCCCGGCGGACTGTTCAAAAACTGAACAACTGTTGCGCCGTGAAGCAATGTTGCTCTGACTAAAGTAATAGACAATGTTTGCGGTCGACGACTAATACAGGCCAGAAATCCGGCCAACCGCCTGATGCGCGCGGCCAGTTCCCCCCGGCTGGCGGTGCCAAATCCATTCCGGAATCCTATAATGGGATGGAAACTGCCGGTGATGGGCAGGATGCGCCAAAAAGGGGGGGCAATGCGGGAGTGGTATGCACAGCTGTGCCGTATGGCCAGCGGGGCGGGACGCGGTCTGATCCTCTTCCTGGTCGCCGCCTGCCTGCTGCTGGCCCGGCCGGTCGTTGCCTCGCCGGAAGGCGAGTTGACCTTCGGAGTGGTGCCGCAGTTCGAGCAGCGCAAGTTGTTCGCCATCTGGAAGCCGATTGTCGATGAATTGCGTCGGCGTAGTGGCGTCGATATCCGGCTGGCCGTGACCCTGACCGTGCCGGAGTTCGAGGTAGCACTGGAAAAGGGAAGCTTCGATCTGGTCTATGCCAATCCTTACCATATCCTGCGGGTCAGCGAGGGGCAGGGTTACATCCCGCTGGTGCGCGACCAGGAAGCCCTGCGCGGCATTCTGGTGGTGCGCCGCGACAGCCCGCTGCGCGATGTGCGCCAACTGGCCGGCAAAACGCTGGCCGTACCTTCGCCCAACGCACTCGGTGCCAGTTTGTTGTTGCGGGCCGACTTGGAACGCCTGTACGGCGTGCGGCTGACCATGGTCAATGTGCGGACCCACAGCTCGGTTTATCTGAATGTGCTCAACGGCTTGACCGATGCCGGCGGCGGTGTCGAAAAAACGCTGGCCGAGCAGGATCCTGCGATCCAGGACGGCTTGCGCATTCTCTATACCACCCGGAGCATGCCTTCGCATCCGGTGGCTGCACATCCGCGCCTCAAGCCGGATATCCGCGAGCGGGTCAGGAAAGCCCTGCTCGACCTGGCGGCTACGCCGGCCGGTGTAGCCTTGCTGGCCGAGGTGCCAATGAATTCCCCGGTTGCCGCCTCGCTCGACGATTACCTGCAGATGCGCCAGTGGGGACTGGACAGCTACTGGGTCGGCGAGCGGAAATAAGATGGCCATGTCCCTGCGCTGGAAACTCCTGTTACCCCTGGTGCTGGCCAGTGTGGTCGCACTGGCTTATCTCAACCTGGTATGGAGTCCCCGTTATCTCGAAACCCAGAAGGCCGAATATCTGCACGAACTCGACCATCATCTGGACAGCGTCATCGAAGGCCTGATTCCGCTGATGCTGGCCAGTCAGCTGGATATCATCAACGAGAACCTGGGGGAACTGAAAAAGAAGAACCGGGACTGGAAACAAATCCAGCTTGTCGACGAACGCGGCCGCCAGCTTTATCCGCTACGCCTGGCCCAATCGGTGCCGGCGAGCACCGCACCGGGCTGGCTTGCCGTGGACAAGGACATCGCCTATCTGGAACAGCCACTCGGCCGCCTCAGCGTCCACCTCGACCTGTCGCTCTGGCTGGCCACGCGCCACGAGCAGCACCGCCAACTGACCTGGTTGTTTGGCGGCATCGTCTGCCTGCTCGCGCTGATCTGGATCGGCATGGTCGAGGGCGTCGTGCTGCGGCCGTTGCGGCGCTTGTCGGTGGCGGCCGAGGCGCTGGCCCGGCGGCGCTTCGACACGGCGCTGCCGGCTGCCGGCCACGACGAGGTGGGGGCGCTGATCGGCAGCTTCGCCGTCATGCGCGAGGATTTACGCGTCTACCACGACGAGTTGCTGGGCGAAATCGACGAACGACAGCGGATCGAGGAGCAACTGCGTGAACATCGCCAGCATTTGGAAGCGGAAGTCGCCGAGCGTACCGCAGACCTGTCGCAGGCCAAGGCCCAGGCCGAGGCAGCTAGCCGGGCGAAGAGCGTCTTCCTGGCCAACATGAGTCACGAGATCCGCACGCCGATGAACGCCGTTCTCGGCCTGACCCACCTGCTGCGCGGCGAGGTCGGCCCGGCCCAGGCCGAACGGCTGAACAAGATCGACAGCGCCGGCCGCCATCTGTTGTCGATCATCAACGACATCCTGGATGTCTCGAAAATCGAGGCCGGCAAGCTGCAACTCGAACAGAGCGATTTCCCGCTCGGCTCCATCCTCGACCATGTGCGCTCGATGGTGTTCGACTCGGCCCAGCGCAAGGGTTTGACCGTCGACGTCGACGGCGACGACGTGCCGCTGTGGTTGCGCGGTGACCCGACCCGCTTGCGCCAGGCCTTGCTCAACTACGCCAGCAATGCCGTCAAGTTCACCGAAAACGGCAGCATCGCGCTACGCGCCCGCTTGTTGGAGGACGATGGCGAGCAGATACTGGTCCGTTTCGAGGTCGCCGACAGCGGCGTCGGCATCGCCCCGGAAAAAATGGCCTGCCTGTTCCATGCCTTCGAGCAGGTCGATGCGTCGACTACCCGCAAGTATGGCGGCACCGGTCTTGGCCTGGTCATCACCCGCCGCCTGGCCGAGCTGATGAGGGGGGAGGTGGGGGCGGAAAGCCGGCCGGGTGTCGGCAGCACCTTCTGGTTCACCGCCCGCCTGCAGCGCGGCCGCGGCATCATGCCGGCGGTGCCCAGTGCCGAATTCAGCGACGCCGAGGCGCAGCTCCGCCAGCACTGCGTGGGCTGCCGCCTGCTGCTTGCCGAGGATAACGCGATCAACAGCGAAGTGGCGCTCGAACTGCTGCATGCGGTCGGTCTGGCGGTGGATGCTGCGGTCGACGGCGTCGAAGCCCTGGAAAAGGCCCGCCACCAGGACTACGACCTGATCCTGATGGACATGCAGATGCCCAACATGGACGGCCTGGAAGCCACCCAGGCCATCCGCGGCCTGCCCGGTCGGGAGGCGGTGCCCATCCTGGCGATGACCGCCAATGCCTTCGACGAGGATCGGCGGGCCTGCGAGGCGGCGGGGATGAACGACTTCATCGCCAAGCCGGTCGATCCGGCCATCCTCTACGCCAAATTATTGAAATGGTTGCCTCGGTCCCGGGCGCTGTCGGTTGCTGCGGCTGCCGGCGAGCCAGCCGCGGCGATGGACGAGGACGTCGGCGCGGCGGTGTTGGCCAGCCTGGCCGGCCTGCCCGGACTCGATCTGGATCACGGTCTGGCCGTCGTGCGCGGGCGCCAGGCCAAGTACCTCGAATTGCTTGCCCGCTTCGTCGATTCGAACCTGATTGCCGTGCGGCAACTGGCCGCCAGCCTGGCGGCCGGTGATCTGGAAGCCGCGCGCCACCAGGCGCACAGCCTGAAAGGCGTGGCGGCCACGCTGGGGGTGAGCGCCATCGCCGAGCAGGCTCTCCAGTTGGAGACCGCCCTGCGCCAGCCGTCGCCACCTGACCCGGACAGCCTGCGGCCCGCCCTCGACGATATCGAGCAGATGCTAGGCCGGCTGCACGCTTCCCTGGAGCAGGCGGTCGTCGACGAAGCGCTCGTCTAGAAGGGCTGGTTTATTCAGGAAATGCGACGCCGCCCCGGTGGTGATCCAGAACGTCAAAGCACTGGATTACCGTCGGCGTGCGAATGACGAATCCTCGTCTATCGCATGGCGGCCTGGAGGCCTCGGCTTATTCGAGGGAAAGCACCCAGTTGATAGCCGCCTTAAGGTCATCGTCGCTGATCTTGTCGGCCGGGTGGGGAATCATCGGCACTTCGCCCCAGATGCCGGCTCCGCCGTGGCGGACCTTGTCGAACAGTTTGGCCGGGGCGCCGGTATCGCCGCGGTACTTGGCGGCGACATCCTTGTAAGCCGGGCCGACCCGCTTCTGGTCGACGGTGTGGCAGGCGACGCAGCGTGCCTTCTTGACGATGGCTTCGGAGGCGCCGGCCGGGCCGGCCAAGGTGGTGGCGGCCAGCAGGGGCAGCAGCAGGAGGGGAAATTTTCGTTTCATGTTCATTCCTTGCGGTTTCAAACGAGGCCGGCGGCTTGCAGCTCGGCCCATTCGCCATCGGTAAACAGTCGCGACCGGGTATGGAACGCTTTGCCGGTGTTGCCTTCGAGCGAGAAAGTGCCGCCCGAGCCGTCGATGACGTCGATGATCAGTTGGGTGTGCTTCCAGTATTCGTATTGCGACTTGCCGATATAGAAGGGCACGCCGCCGATGTCGCCGAGATGCACGTCGTAGGGACCGATGGTCAGGTCGCCCGGCAGGTAGCAGTTGGCGGCGCTGTTGTCGCAGCAGCCGCCGGACTGGTGAAAGATCAGCTGCTGGCCGTAGCGGCTCTGCAGGAGGGCGATCAGTTCGAGAGCGGCGGGGGTGGCAGTGACGCGGTCGACCATGGTTTTCTCCAAAAAAACGGGGCGGTTGCCCGCCCCGCAAAATATCGCTCGCAAGCGACCAGAGAAGAGCAATCGGTTAGAAGAAGCCCAGCTTGTTTTCGCTGTAGGAAACCAGCAGGTTCTTCGTCTGTTGATAGTGGTCCAGCATGACCTTGTGGGTTTCGCGGCCGATACCGGATTCCTTGTAGCCGCCGAACGCGGCGTGTGCCGGGTAGGCGTGGTAGCAGTTGGTCCATACGCGACCGGCCTTGATGGCGCGACCCATGCGATAGGCGACGTTGCCGTTGCGGCTCCAGACGCCGGCGCCGAGGCCGTACAGGGTGTCGTTGGCGATGGCCAGGGCTTCGGCTTCGTCCTTGAAGGTGGTCACGGCCAGCACCGGCCCGAAGATTTCTTCCTGGAAGATGCGCATCTTGTTGTGACCCTTGAACAGGGTCGGCTGGATGTAGTAACCGCCGGCCAGGTCGCCTTCGAGCTGGGCGCGGGCGCCGCCGATCAGGCATTCGGCGCCTTCCTGCTTGCCGAGTTCGAGGTAGGACTGGATCTTGGTCATCTGTTCCTGGGAAGCCTGGGCACCCATCATGCAGTCGGTGTCGAGCGGGTTGCCCTGCTTGATGGCGGCGACGCGCTTCAGCACGCGTTCCATGAACTTGTCGTAGATCGATTCCTGGATCAGGGCGCGGCTCGGGCAGGTACACACTTCGCCCTGGTTGAAGGCGAACAGCACCATGCCTTCGATAGCCTTGTCGAGGAAGCCATCATCCTTGTCCATCACGTCGGCGAAGAAGATGTTCGGCGACTTGCCACCCAGTTCCAGCGTGGCCGGGATCAGGTTGTTGGCAGCGGCTTGAGCGATGACACGGCCGGTGGAGGTGGAGCCGGTGAAGGCGATCTTGGCGATGCGTTTCGAGGTAGCCAGCGGCATGCCGGCTTCGCGGCCGAAACCGTTGACCACATTCAGGACGCCCGGCGGCAGCAGGTCGGCGATCAGTTCGACCAGGATCAGGATGGAGATCGGGGTCGATTCAGCCGGCTTCAGAACCACGCAGTTGCCAGCGCCGATGGCCGGAGCCAGTTTCCAGGCTGCCATCAGGATCGGGAAGTTCCAGGGGATGATCTGGCCGACGACGCCGAGCGGCTCGTGGTAGTGGTAAGCGACGGTGTTTTCGTCGATGTCGGACAGGGCACCTTCCTGCGAGCGCAGGCAGCCGGCGAAGTAACGGAAGTGGTCGATGGTCAGCGGGATGTCGGCGTTCAGCGTTTCGCGGATGGCCTTGCCGTTATCGACGGTTTCGGCGTAGGCCAGGGTTTCCAGATTGGCTTCCAGGCGGTCGGCAATCTTCAGCAGCAGGTTGGAACGTTCGGCGACACTGGTCTTGCCCCAGGCATCAGCAGCAGCGTGAGCGGCGTCGAGGGCCAGCTCGATGTCTTCGGCGGTGGAACGAGCGGCCTTGGTGTAAACCTTGCCGGTCGTCGGGGTAATCACGTCGAAATAGTCACCCTTGGTCGGAGCAACCCACTTGCCACCGATGAAGTTGTTGTACTGAGCCTTGTAGGCGATCTTGGCGCCGGCGGCGCCGGGAGCTGCATAAATCATGGTTGTCTCCAGTATTCTTGAACGAAGTTGCGAACGGGTGAAGGGAGTCGGTGCTTGCCTGCCACCGTGTCTCGTGCCAGATAGTTCGCATGCCGTGTGCCAGCCGGCCGGATGGCCTGGTTGAATCGATGAAGTCCATAAAAATCAATGGCCTGTCGATTGGCTGGCAAGGTGGATTGGCGCCGGGTGTTACCCCCGGTTGGTCCATTCATCAACAACTGTTCAAAGCTGGAGCAGTCGGGCGCCGGGCAGGCCGGCGCAGTCGCCGGCGAGCCCTGGTCAGACGCGTCTGCGCTTCTTGATGAGCGGCGGGGTGGCCGGCGCTTCAATCTCGGCCAGACGCAGTCCCTGGGCGGCCAGTTCGTCCATAACAGCCGCTTCGCTGCTGCCCGATTCCAGTGCGGCGGCGCGCACCGGGGCCAGGCCGTCGGCATTGGCGTCGAAAGCGACCGAGCAATCCTTGCGTCCGCCGCACATCACCGACCTGGCCAGCAGGCCGACGAAATCCATGTCGAAGGGAAGGCTAAACAAGGGAATGCTGATCGCCGCCCCGGCCAGTTGTTCGGGGCTGCCCCAGATGGTCTGGACCAGTGCTGGAAGACGGCGGTCGATCCGGCTGGCGACGGCCGCCGCCCGGTCGTCGATGCCCTCTGTCGGGGCGTGGGCGAGCAGGCATTGGATGCTCAACTGGTTGGGCGCATACCAGCAGGCCCAGCGCGGACCGCCGATATTGGCCAAGGCGCCGGTCGAAACGGCAAGAGCGGCCAGCATCGACAGCAGGCGAACAAGGTGGCGAACAACGTACATGGGGAACTCCCGGCAATCCCGCTATCGTGGGGCCAAGCTTGCGCTGGCCCGGTAGACCGGAGACTTTGCGACCCCGCCTTTCGGTCGGGTGTGCCTTTTTCGGATATGGACGAATCCAGGACGTTGCCTGAACCCCTCCGCGCTATGGCATTTTTATAAGGACGGCGCCATGGGCTGGAGTTTCACCATAAATTTGATCCAAGTCAATAACTGTTCGTTTATTTCCCAGTCCTCGCCTTTGCGTCTCCGCACCTCCGGCGTTTTGTGTTATCACCGGTGGCCGGCTAGGCTGGAACTCGCCGCGACGGACGGCCCCCATTGAACAACCGCTTGCGATCGCCCACATGAATTCGACCACGCCCCTTCTCGACTGGAATGATTACCTCAAGACCGGCATCGACATTGTCGACCAGCAGCATCGCGGGCTGGTCGACCTGGCCAACGAAACGGCAGTCAAGCTGAGCGCTGGCGACGGGCTGAGCATCGACGAGATGCGTACCTTGCTCGGTTTTCTGACCGACTACGCAGCGACCCATTTCAGTACCGAAGAAGCGCTGATGGCCTTGAGCGGCGTCGATGAGCAGCACGTCATGCATCACCGGCAGTCGCATGCCCGCTTCCTGGAACAGGTCAATGCGATGATCGACGACCTGGTCGGCGGCGAGTTGAGCGGTGAGCAGTTGATGGAGTTCCTCGGCAACTGGCTGATCTATCACATGCTGGGCGAGGACCAGAAGCTGTCGCGCCTGCTGAGCAAAGAGCCGGCTGCCGCCGAGTTGCCGGCCGGCCAGCCGCCGGCCCTGAACGCGGCCAACCGCTCGCTGGCCGGGCTGTATGACTTCATGGCCGAGCGCAATCGGCAATTGCAGGCCACCGAGCAGGCGCAGCGTCAGCGCAGCAGTCAGATGACCGAACTGGTCGCCGAACAGACCGCAGAACTGGCCGCCAGCGAAGAACGTTTCCGCGCGCTGTTCCAGAACGGGGTAATGCCGATCATCATCATGGGCCTGGCAGCGGATCTGATGCCCGGTCCGATCGTCGACGCCAATCCGGCAGCCTGCCAGTTGCTCGGCTATGCGCCAGCGGAAATGCTCAGCCGGTCGCCGCGCGACCTGGTGGCGCCCGATGAGATCGCCCGTTTTCCGCTGCTGATCAGCGAATTGCTGGTGACCGGGCGGTTCGCCTGTGAAATGGGCCTGGTCAACAAGGCCGGGCAGCATTTGGCGACTCAGGTCAGCATGGCCCAATTCGTCATCCACGGCCAGCCGGTGGTCATGGCCGTCATTCAGGAAATGCCGACCCAGCGGGCCGCCGAACTGGCCCAGGAAGAAATCCGGGAGCAGGCCCGGCACCTAGCCGAAATCCGCAGCGATTTTCTCTCGGGCGGCGTTCAGGCCGGCGGTCGGCCGGTCGGGGCGTCGTCGGCCGCCGCCGGCGAGCCCATGGGGGCGAAACGGATTGCCGCAGTCCTGGGGGGGCACCCGCTGTTCAAGGACCTCGCCCGCAAGGAAGTGGTCAAGCTGGCCGCGGCCAGCTGCGGTCGACGGCTGGACAAGGGGGAAATCCTTTTCGCCAAGGGCGAGCGGCCGGCCGCCCTGTACCTGGTCGCCGGCGGCCAGATACTGCTCGCCGTTTCATCGCCGCAAGGCGGCAAGAAAGTGCTCGGCCTGTTCGGCGACGGGCAGAGCATCGGCGAAGCGGAAGTGGTCATGGACTGCCCCTATCCCTATTACGCCGAAGCGGTCGACGAGGCCGAGGTGATCGAAGTCGGGCAAAGCGCCTTGCTGGCCCTGCTCGACAAGGACAAGGCGTTCTGCCGCCGCCTGCTGCACTGCCTGGGGGAACGCCAGCACGACCTGGTGTACAGCGTCGAGTCCTATACCTTGCGCACCGGTGCCGAGCGGGTTATCGGCTACCTGCTCCAGCACGCCATCATTCAGACGGGCGGCCGGCTGATCGTCGAGTTGCCGGCGACCAAGCAATTGATCGCCTCGTTGCTCAACATCACGCCGGAAACCCTGTCGCGCATCCTGCGCGATCTCAGTGACGCCGGCCTGATCCAGGCCCGCTCGCGGCATATCCAGATTCCCGATATCGACCGGCTGATTGCCTATCGGGGTTGAGCGACGGCGGTGGTGAACGAAAGAAAGCCGGCTGACCACAGCCGGCTTTTTGCCGAATGCCGGCTTATTCCCGGTAAAAGCCGACGCCGAGCAGGCTGCCGTTTACGCGACGGATGAAAGTGCGCTTCTTTTCCACGGCATTGGTCACCGCGTTGCGCCAGACGTAGTCCACGGTGCCCTCGCCCTTGGTCTTGGCGAGTTCGAGCATTTCCCTGACCAGCGGACGGCCCTCGACGTCGTGCAGGTCGCTGGCATCGGTGCCGGTCCATTTCGGATTCATGCCGTGCGCCTCGAACTTGCCGCTCGCCAGGTCGATGGCGAAGACATAGAGGTCGTCATGGACGAAGGGGCCGCGCGGGTCGTTGAAACTGGCCATGGCCTTGCTCTTGCCCTCTTTTTCGAACCGGGCGGCGGCTGCATCGAGCAATTTTTTGGCATCGTCGGCGGTCGACCGCGGGGCGTAGTAGCCGACGCCGAGAATGTAGTCGCCTTCGCGGTGCAGCCAGGCGAACTTGGGCTGCACCTGATTGGTCTTCCTGTTCAGCCAGACGTAGCGGATGCGCGCTTCCTGCTGTTTCTCGGTAACCGCGATCATTTCGCGGAACAGCGGGCTGCCGGCGGCATCGACGCTGTCCAGCACCTTGAGGCCGATCAGGCTGTCGGGGGCGGCGCCGTTGGCGACATAGGTGCCCTGGCGGTCGATGACGTAAACATAGAGGTCCTTGCTGACGAAGGGGCCCTGGCGATCGTTGAAGGCGGCCCAGGCCTTTTCGGCGCCGTTGTCTTGCAGGAACTTGACCGCCTGGTTGAACAGTGCGCGCGCTTCGCGCGGGGTGGCGTGGTCGGTGGCGCTGGCCAGTCCGGACAGGCTGATGGCGATGGCGGCGATGCCGAGGCGGATGAGTCGGTCGTACATCTGATTCTCCTTTTGGTCTTGGCGCTGGCCGAAAGGGCGAGGTGCCGAAGCACCCCGCCCGGTTCGGACTTAGCTCTTATGCAGCTTGAACACCCACACGGAACCGCCCTGCTCGAGGAAGTTCACGCGCTTGGCCACGTCGCCGCCCCACAGCGGTACGGCGCCGCCCCAGCCGGTGGTCACGGCGATCATCTGCTCGCCATCCTGTTCCCAGGTGACCGGCGGTGCGACGATGCCGGTACCGGTCTGGAAGGACCACAGTTCCTTGCCGGTCTTGGCATCGACACCCTTCAGGTAGCCTTCCGGCGTACCGTAGAAGACCAGGCCGCCGGCGGTGGTCAGAACGCCACCCCACAGCGGGGCGTAGTTCTTGTTTTCCCAGACGACCTTGCCGGTGGCCGGGTCCATCGCCCGCAGCACGCCGATGTAGTCGTCGTTCAGCGCCTTGATGGTGAAGCCGGCGCCCAGGTAGGCGGCGCCCTTCTTGTAGGAGACCGGTTCGTTCCAGATGTCCATGCCCCATTCGTTGGCTGGCACGTAGAACAGGCCGGTCTGCGGCGAGTAGGCCATCTGCTGCTGGTTCTTGCCGCCGAGGAAGGACGGGGCCGAGAAGACAACCTTGCCCTTCTTGCCATCGACGCCTTGCGACGGGTCACCGGGGCGGCCTTCCTCGATGTAGTTCGGACGGCCGGTTTCCAGGTTGATGCCGGTCGCCCAGGTGATCTTGTTGACGAAGGGGAAGGCGTTCAACAGCTTGCCGTTGGTCCGGTCGTTGACGAAGAAGAAGCCGTTGCGGTCGGCCTTGCCGCCGGCCTTGACCAGCTTGCCGCTCTTCGGATCCTTGTAGTCGAAGGAAACGAATTCGTTCACGCCGTCAAAGTCCCAGCCGTCGTGCGGGGTGTTCTGGTAGTGCCAGGCGATCTTGCCGGTGTCGGCGTCGATGGCCACGGTGGACGACGAGAACAGGTTGTCGCCGGGGCGCAGATGGCTGTTCCACGGAGCCGGGTTGCCGGTGCCGGCGAAGATCAGGTTGGTTTCCGGATCGTAGGTGGCACCGTTCCAGGTCGCCGCGCCGCCGGTCTGCCACAGGTCGCCGGACCAGGTGGCGTTGGTGGTGCCGGAGATGCCGTTCTCGATCTGCTTGCCGTCCTTGTCGTAGGCATAACCCATGTGGCCTTCGACGGTCGGGCGGGTCCACACCAGCTTGCCGGTCAGCGGGTCGCGGGCGTCGATGCGGCCGACGGCGCCGAATTCACCGCCGGAGATGCCGGTGATCAGCTTGCCCTTGGCGATGATCGGGGCGGCGGTGGCGGAATAGCCGGCGGCGTAGTCGCCGAGCTTTTCCTTCCAGACGACCTTGCCGGTGTCCTGGTTCAGCGCAACCAGCTGGGCGTCGAGCGTGGCGAAGATGACCAGGTTGCCGTACAGCGCGGCGCCGCGGTTGATTACGTCGCAGCAAGGCATGATGCCGTCGGGCAGGCGGTGTTCGTATTTCCACAGCTTCTTGCCGGTCTTGGCGTCGATGGCAAACAGGCGGCTGTAGGAAGCGGTGACGAACATCTTGCCGCCGGCGATGACCGGTTGCGATTCCTGGCCGCGCTGCTTCTCGCCGCCGAAGGACATCGACCAGGCCGGTACTAGGTTCTTGACCGTCTTGGTATTGATCTGGGTGGATGGGCTGAAGCGCTGGCCCTGGGTGCCTAGGCCGAAGCTGACGACATCGCCGGGGGTCTTGGCGTCGTTGAGGATGTCGGCGTCGGTGACGTCCTTGGCCTGAACCGGGCCGGCGAAAGCGGCGGCGGTCAGCAGGGCAAGGGCGAGAGCGCTCCGCCGGAATGGGGTATGACTGTGCATGGATTGTCTCCTTGATTGTCCGATGGTTCCGTCCCGGCCGGCCGTGCCGGGCACGGGCTGACGGGGCGGAGACATGCCGGCGAACGGTGTTCCATTCCCTGAGTCGGTCGCCGGCAGGGAAGCCGAACTGCAAGGCGTATGCCAAGCACGGCCAAACGGCCTCACAGTCCGCTGGCTGGAACGAAAAGGGATGTTTTCGCTGGCTTGGAGTGCCGCCGTGCACTGCGCCGGCCGGCTGCTGCAATTCGTATCAGCTGCTCCAAACTTGCACAGCCCGATGGATCAGTGTCCATGACGGCACCGTAGGCGATGGCGCAATCGCCCGGCTGGCCGGCCCTGGCGGCGTCGGGCGTGGTTTTGGCACGGCGTTTGCAGACTCCTTGTCCGAACAGACCCGGATGGGCGAGAGGAGCGAGACGACATGAAATTTCCCTTGAGCGTGGCAGCGATTGCCCTGGCCGCCCTGATGCCGGCCGCCGAAGCGGCTGCCTTGCAGGATGGCGGCGATCCGCTCGCCTCGGCACGCTGGGCCGACATGGCGAAAACCCTGCTTGCCGGCCAGCCGCTGCTGTTCGATCCGCGCGTCAAGGTGCTCGCCCCGTCAGTTGCCGAGAATCCGATGCAGGTGCCGGTCACCGTCGATGCCACGGCCTTGCCCGGCGTCCAGGAGGTGGTCGTCTTCGCCGACTTCAATCCCATCGTCCAGGTGCTGCGCTTCTTCCCCGAAGGCGCCTCGGCCTTCCTCGGCTTTCGCGTCAAGCTGCAACAATCGACACCGGTGCGCGCTGCGGTGCGCACCGCCGACGGCGTCTGGCATGTCGGCGGCGTCTGGGTGAATACCGTCGGTGGCGGCTGCACGGCGCCGTCCGCCGCCGCCGGCTCGACCGAGTGGCAACAGCGCCTGAACGAAGTCAGCGGCCGCCAGTGGAGCGAGGGGCCGAATGCCGGGCGGCTCCGCCTGCGCATCGTGCATCCGATGGATACCGGGCTGATCGCCGGCACGCCGGCCTTCCATCTGGAGGAAATCACCCTGACCGACGCCGCCGGCCAGCGCCTGATGCGCGTGCAGCCTTACGAGCCGGTCAGCGAGAACCCGGTGTTTACGCTGCATCGCGCCGGCACCGCCGGCCCGGTCGAGGCGCGCGGCCGCGACAACAACGGCAACGCCTTCGTGGCGCGGATCGCCCCATGAAACGCCTGCTGCTGTCATTCTTCGCCTTGCTGGCTGGCAGCAGCGGCGCAGCCGACTTCGACTACGGCCTGAAGGCGCAACCCCTCGCTGCCGACGTCTACGCCTTCATCGGCAAGAGCGAGGATTTCACCCTGGCCAACGGCGGCAACATCGTCAATAGCGGCTTCATCGTCGCCCCGGAGGGGGTCATCGTCATCGACAGCGGTCCGTCGCGGCGCTACGGCGAACAGATGCGCCAGGCCATCGCCGGGGTGACGGCCAGGCCGACGCGGCTGGTCGTCAACACCCATCACCATCCCGACCACTTCCTCGGCAACCAGGCCTTCGCCGGCCTGCCCATCGGCGCGCTGCCGGCCACCAGCCAGGGCATCGCCGCCGACGGCAACGCCTTCGCCGAGAACCTGTTCCGCCTGACCGGCGACTGGATGAAAGGCACCGAGGTCGTCGTCCCCAACCGGCCGTTGTCCGCCGGCATCACCGAAATCGCCGGTCGCCGGCTGCGCCTGATCGCGCTCGACGGCCATACCGGCGCCGACCTGGCGGTCTACGACGAGGCCAGCGGCGTGCTGTTCGCCGGCGACCTGGTGTTCAACGGACGTGCCCCGACCACACCGCATGCCGACCTCGGCCACTGGCTGGCCGCCCTCGACCGGCTCGAAGCGCTGACCCGCGAACCCGGCTTCACGATCTTGGTGCCGGGGCACGGCGCGCCGAGTTCCGACGCGACACCGATCCGCCGCACCCGCGCCTGGCTGCTCTGGCTGGCCGGCAGCCTGCGCGCCGCCGCCGAGGCCGGGCTGGACATGAACGAGGTGCTGGCCCGGCCGCTGCCGCCCGAATTCGCCGATCTGCCGGTGGCGGCCAGCGAATATCGCCGCTCGGTCGGCCACCTGTTTCCGGCCATCGAGCAGGCCGTGCTGGCGGGCAAGCCATGATGATGCCTGCGGTCGACCGTCGGTTTGCCGCCATTTTCGGCCTGTCGCTGGCCGTCCATGCGCTCGCCCTGGCGTGGACGCTGGGCGCCGCCAGCCGGCGTCCGGTCGATTTGCCGGCCATCGTCGCCACCCTGCGCCAGATTGCCGTGCCCCAACCCGAAGTCGTCGCCAGCCCCGTGCCGGCGGCGCTTCCCCCGAAGGTTCGGCCGCAGGCGCCGCGCGCGGAGTCCCGTCCGGCAGCGCGCGCGGTGGCAGCGGCCGAGCCGGCCAATTCGCCGGCAGCGGCGACGCCGGTCGCCGCCGAGGCGTCGGTCCGGCCGGCCAGCGTGGCCGAGCCGACGCCACCGCCGCCGGCCCGGCCGCAAAGCGAAGTACTGGCCGCCTATCGCCAGCGCCTGGGCGAACTGTTCGCCAGCCGCCAAGACTACCCGCGTGTCGCCGCCCTGCGCGGCTGGGAAGGCGAAGTGCGCCTGCGCCTGAAAGTCGCCCGCAAGGGCAACCTGCTCGGCGTGCAGATCGACCGCTCCAGTGGCTTCGAGATCCTCGACCGCCACGCCCTGGCCATGCTCGAAGGCCTGCCCGGCCTGCCGCCGCTGCCCGACGCGCTGGACGACAACGAAATCCAGATCGTCGTGCCGATCAATTACAAACTCAGAAAAACAACATGAGCCAACACCGGCCACCCAGCCTGATCGCCTTGACCCTGGCCAGCCTGTTCGCCCTGCCGGCCGGGGCCGAGCCGGCCCTGCTGCTGCCCACCGTCGACATCGTCGGCAATACCCCGCTGGCCGGCGTCGGCGTGCCGCGCCAGCACCTGCCGGCCAATGTGCTGTCGGTCGGCAGCCAGCAGCTGGAAGCCCAGGAAAGCCTCAACCTGCCGGAATTCATGACCCGCCAGCTGCCCAGCGTCAATGTCAACGAAGTGCAGGGCAATCCCTTCCAGCAGGACGTCAATTACCGCGGCTTCACCGCCTCGCCCCTGCTCGGCACGGCCCAGGGTCTGTCGGTCTATCTCGACGGGGTGCGCATCAACGAGCCGTTCGGCGACACCGTCAACTGGGATCTGCTGCCGCATTCGGCCATCGCCGGCATGGACCTGATACCCGGTTCCAATCCGGCCTTCGGCCTCAATACGCTGGGCGGTGCCCTGGCCATCCGCACCAAGAACGGCTTCAGCCAGCCGGGCAGCAAGTTCGAACTCTCCGGCGGCAGCTTCGGCCGGCGCAATGTCGAGGTCGAGCATGGCGGCCACGCCGGCTCGCTCGGTTGGTACGTCGCCGCTGACAGTTTCCGGGAAGACGGCTGGCGCGATTTCTCCAAATCGGAGGCGACGCAATTCTTTGGCAAACTGTCGCACAAGAGCGCCGCCGGCGAGGCCGACCTCAGCCTGAGCCGGGCGGTGACCAGGATGGTCGGCAACGGCCTGCTGCCCGAATCGATGTATGCCGCCCGCCGCGACCAGATCTTCACCCATCCCGACCAGACCCGTAACGCCCTGACCCAGCTTGCGCTGAACGGCCGCCTGTGGCTGAGCGATACGCAAAGCCTGTCGGGCAGCGTCTACCATCGGCGCAGCCAGACCCGCACGCTGAACGGCGACGCCAACGACGATTTCGAGGACGGCCCGTTCGACGGCCTGTCGAATACCGATTCCGGCGCCAACAACCGCACCCGCACGCGCCAGCGCGGCAGCGGCGTCGCCGGCCAGTGGAACCTGAGCAGTGAACGCCAGCAACTGGCCGTCGGCGCCTCCTTCGACCATGCCCGCATGCACTTCAAGCAGACGCAGCAGATCGGCGTCATCGATCCGACGCGCGGCGTCGGCAGTACCGGGCCGGAGACCGACGAGAACTCGCTGCGCGGCACGACGCGCACGGCCAGCCTGTTCATCAGCGATACCTATGCGCTGACCCCGAACCTGCACCTGACCGCCTCGGCCCGCTACAACCTGAGCCGGGTCACCACCTTCGACGAGCTGGACCGCACGGCGCCCAACCTCGACGGCAACCACCGCTACCAGAAGCTCAACCCGGCCCTCGGCCTGAGCTGGCAGGCGCTGCCGACGCTCAATGCCTACGCCGGCTTCAGCCAGGGCAACCGGGTGCCGACGCCGATCGAACTGGGTTGCGCAGACCCGGCCAACCCGTGCACCCTGCCCAACGCGATGGCCGCCGACCCCTACCTCAAGCAGGTGGTCGCCCGCACCGTCGAGGCCGGCCTGCGCGGCAAGCTGGTCGGCGATATCGACTGGAACGCCGGCGTCTACCGCACCGTTTCCTCCGACGACATCCTGTTCGTCGGCACCTCGACCAGCGCCGGCTATTTCACCAATTTCGGCCAGACCCGGCGCCAAGGGCTGGAGCTCGGCCTGAGCGGCCGCCAGCACCGCGTCGACTGGTTCGCCAACTACAGCTACCTGCACGCCACCTTCCAGTCATCCGCCTGCCTGCTCGCCGAGAACAACAGTTCGCGCGGCACCGCCGCCGAATGCACGGGCGGCGGCCAGGACGACGAAATCTACGTGAAGAAGGGCAACCGCCTGCCCGGCCTGCCGACGCACAGCCTCAAGCTCGGCCTGTCCTGGAAGGCGACCGACTGGCTGCGCCTGGGTGGCGACGTGCAGGCCTTCTCCGGCCAGTACGTGCGCGGCAACGAAAACAACCAGCATCAGTCTGGCACCTATACCGATGCCTTCGGCAATGTCCGCACTTTTTCCGGCCCCGGCCGCCTGCCCGGCTACGCCATCCTCAACCTGAACGGCGAGGCTGACCTGGGCGGCGGCTGGCAGCTGTTCGCCAAGGTCAACAACGTCTTCGACCAGCGCTATGCCACAGGCGGCGCCCTGGCCGAAAACCCGTTCGATGCCGGCGGCGCCTTCCAGGTCGATTCGGCCAACTGGCGCCGCGAAACCTTCGTCGCCCCCGGCGCCCCGCGTGCCGCCTGGGTCGGCGTGCGCTACTCCTTCGGCGGCAAGTGATGATCAAGCGCCGCCTCAGCCTGCACAGCCGGATCAGCCTGGTGCTGACCGGTCTGGCCGCCAGCCTGCTGCTGGTGCTCGCCGGGCTTTGGTTGCACGGTGCCCGCCAGGGCATCCACGAGGAAGTGGAAGCAGCGAGCCGGGTTTCCGAACAATGGTTGCAGGCGCTGGCCGGCCAGTTGCCAGACGCCTCGGCCGAGCGGCTGTTGGCCGTCGTCCGCCCGCTCGGCCGCATCCGCGCCAACGAGTTGCTGGTGCAGCAGGCCGACGGGCAACTGCTCTACCGTTCGCCGCCGCCGACCTACAAGGCAGGGCGCCGCGTGCCGGCCTGGTTTGCCGCCTTGCTGCAACCGGAATTCGCCCCGCGCACGCTGGCCGTCGGCGAACTGCGTCTGATCCTGCTGCCCGACGCCTCGCGCGCCGTGATCGACGCCTGGGACGACCTGCTGGCGCTGGCCGGCTGGGCGCTCGGCCTGCTCGGCCTGCTCTACGTCGTCACCGGCCGGGCGCTGGCCTGTGCGCTGCGCCCGCTCGAACAGGTGATGACGGCGCTCGACCATACCGGCAGCGGCCGTTTCGACACCCGTCTGCCGGCCTTCGCCACGCCGGAACTCGGCCGCCTGTCGCGTGCCTTCAACGGTATGGCCGACCGCCTGAAGGCTGCGGTCGACGACAATGTGCGGCTGGAAACCGAGCGCGAAATCGCCGAGCGCATGCAGGCCGGGCTGGAGCAGGAGCGCCGGCTGATCGCCCGCGAACTGCACGACGAACTGGCCCAGGGCATCACCGCCGTGCGCGCCCTGGCCGGCGCCATCGCCCAGCGCACGCCCGACCAGCCGGCGCTGCACAGCCCGGCGCAGAGCATCGTCGCCGTCACCGGCGAGATGCAGCAGGGCGTCAAGGCGATCCTGCACCGCCTGCGCCCGGCCGCCGGGGCCGGCCTCGGTGCCGCGCTTGAACGCCAGCTGGCCGCCTGGCGGCTGCAACACGAAGACATCGCACTGCACGCCAGCCTGGCGCTCGGTGAGCGGCCGCTGGCCGACGAACTGGCCCAGGCGGTGCTGCGCATCGTCCAGGAAGGGCTGACCAACGTCGTCCGCCACGCCGGCGCCAGCCGCGTCGACCTCGACCTTCGCCAGTGCGCCGGCCATCTGTACCTGAGCCTGAGCGACAACGGCCAGGGCCGTTCCGGCCGGCCGTCGGCCCAGGCCGGCTGCGGCTTCGGCCTGGCCGGCATGGCCGAGCGGGTCGCCGCGCTCGGCGGCCAACTCGAATTCACCCCCCCGGCCGGCGGCGGCTTCGCGCTGCACGCCCGCCTGCCCGAACGACTCACCTCGGAGGAATTGTCATGAATAACGCCCTGCATGGCGTCCGTATCCTGTTGGCCGACGACCACGCTATGGTCCGCCTCGGCTTTCGCATGCTGCTCGAAGGGGCCGGCGCACTGGTCGTCGGCGAGGCCGACGACGGCGAAACGGCCATTCGCCGTTACGCCGAACTGACGCCCGACCTGCTCGTCATGGATGTCTCGATGCCCGGTATCGGCGGCCTCGCCGCCCTCGAACGTCTGCTGGTCTGGGAGCCGAAAGCCCGCGTGCTGATGCTGTCGGCCCACCACGACGACATCGTGCCGGTGCGCGCCCTGAGCCTCGGCGCCAGCGGTTACCTGTGCAAGCGGGCGGCGCCGGAGGAATTCCTGCGCGCCGTCGGCCAGATCGCCGGCGGCCGCCGCTATCTTGATCCGGAACTGGCGCAGACCGTCGCCCTGGCCCAGTTGTCCGGTTCGGCCAACCCGGTCCACACGCTGACCGAGAAGGAACTCGCCGTCTTCCTGAAGCTGGCCGAAGGCCGTTCGGTCAACGACGTGGCGGCCGATTTTTGCCTCAGCCCGTCCACGGTCGGTACCCACCTCTATCACATCAAGCAGAAGCTCAATGTGCAGAACGCCGCCGAGCTGACCCTGGTTGCCGTGCGCAATGGCCTGATCGAGGCCTGATTGGCTCCCGATCCGTTGTTCCCGGCCAGCCGGCCGCACTACGCCCGCCAGATGGCGGTCGGCGACGGCCATCTGGTCTATGTCGAGGAATGCGCCGCGGTGCACGGCCTGCCGGTGCTTTTTTTGCACGGCGGGCCGGGCAGCGGCTGCTCGCCGACCCAGCGCCGGTTGTTCGACCCGCAGCGCTTCCACGCGGTCCTCGTCGACCAGCGCGGCTGCGGCCGCAGCCAGCCGCTCGGCAGCCTGCGCGCCAACACCACGGCACACCTGGTGGCCGACCTCGAATACGTCCGCGAAGCGCTCGGCATCCCGGCCTGGATCGTCTTCGGCGGTTCCTGGGGCAGCCTGCTGGCGCTGGCCTACGCGCAGATCTATCCGGAAAGCGTGCGCGGCCTGGTATTGCGCGGCATCTTCCTCGGTTCGGACGAGGAAATCCGCGCCTACGTGCAGGGCAGTCACGGCGCCGCGCCGGATGCCTGGCAGTCCTTTGCCGCCGCCGTGCCGGCGGCCGAGCGCGGCGACCTGCTGGCTGCCTACGCCCGCCGCGTTTTGGCCGCCGATCCGGCCATCGCTGTTCCGGCTACCAGCGCCTGGCTGGACTACGAGCGCGCCCTGATGGGCGAGCCGCCGCTGATGGAGGCACCCGATGCCTGCCAACTGGCCAAGGCACGCATCCAGTTGCACTACCTGAGCCATCAATGCTTCGTCGCGCCCGGCCAGTTGCTGGCCGGCATTGACCGCCTGCGCCACATCCCGGCCACCATCGTGCAGGGCATGGCCGACCCGGTCTGCCCGCCGCACGTCGCCGAGCGCCTGCACCGCGCCTGGCCGGAAGCGACCTGGCTGCCGGTCGCCGGCGCCGGTCACGGAGGCCTGTCGCCGGCCATCGCCCGGGCCTGCATCAAGGCGCTGGGCTGGGTGGCCGAGGGCGTGCCGGTCGGCTGAGCCAGTCTTGCGGTCGACCGGCAAAAACCGGTGATTTTGTCATTCCCGCTTGCGCGGGAATGAGCTTCGCGAATAACCCGGCGTTTCCCTCAGTCGTCGAGCTGGGCCAGCGCCGTGGCAATGCTCGGGGCGTCGGTCGGGCGGACCAGGCGGGCGACTTCCCGGCCATCGCGCAGGAAGATCAGTGTCGGCCACAGCTTGACCCGGAAGGAACGGCCGAGCGGCCGGCCGGGGCCATCCTCGATCTTCAGATGGCGCAGCGTCGGCCGACCGGCCAGCGCCGTCGCCAGGGGGGGCTGCGCGGCCTGGCAGTGGCCGCACCAGGCGGCGCCGAATTCGAGCAGGGTGGGGCCGGGCAGGGCATCGACGGCGCTACGTTCGGGGGCTTCGCTGGCGTAGGCGAGAGGGGCGGTCATGGCGTTCTCCGATGGGGGGCGGTCAGCCGCTTGGCGGCAGGTTGGGCGTGGCCCCGGCGGCGGCTTCGCCGGCGGCCAGCAGCGCCGCCCTGGCCGCGTCGGTCAGCGGTAGCGCGGCCACTAGCTCGGCCAGCGTGGCGGCCGGTACCATGCGCTGCGCTTCGTGCAGGATGGCCAGCAGCGGCGCCGCTTCCGGCTCGTCGATGACCTGTTTGGCGATGTCGGCAGCCAGCCGGGCGATGTTGGCGCGCGGCGTGTCGGTGCCCTTGATCAGCATGACCACCAGATTGGGCAGGTCCCAGGCCTGGGCCAGCGCCATGGTCAGCTGGCGGAAAGTGAATTCGATTTCCGACGGGCGCGGCATCAGCGCCGTATAGCGCGCGTTCCAGTCGCGCACCCGGGTTTCCTTGTCGGTCATCTCCGGGGCGTAGTGCCAGAGCAGCAGTTCGCCGGTTTCGGCGAGCAGCGCCGCCATCGACACTTCATCCGGCAGGACGTCGACCCGGCGTTCGGCCCAGGCGCGGGCGATGCGTGCCGCCAGCACGGCCCGCTGCTCGCAGGCCTGGCAGCCGGGCAGGGCGTTGGCATCGGGCGGGCTGCTGTCGACGATCTCCTGCAATTCGTCGAAACCGGTTTGCAGGATGGCGGCCAGCGGCGTCGTCGTGTCGTGGCCGAGCTGGCGCGAGCGGCGTTGCTCGGCACGGCGCAGCAGCTTCAGCGCCAGGTAGGGGTCGGCATAGACGATCCGGATGATCTCCTGCGCCGACAAGGCCGCGATCACTTCCTCGCCGGCCTCGCGCAGCGCCGCCAGCGCCTCCCGGGTGGCCGGCAGCACCGGCGTTTCCTTATCCTTGAGAAACTCCACCCATTGGTTGATGCCCCACTGGTATTGATGCTGTTGCATGTCTACCTCGCGCTCACGACTACGGCTTCGCTACGGCGCCGCCGGCGCCTGATTGAAGGCGGCGCTCAAGGTTACCGAGACGAAATCGGCCCGGGCGGCCGCGTTGTTTTCCTGCTGGTTGGCCGCGCACCAGGCAAAGAAGTCCGCCGGCACGATCTGGCACTCCAGCGCGCGCACGCCGGAACGCTGGAAATTGCGCCGGGCGGCCACCGCCACCGCCTTCCATTGGGCAAAGGAATCCTCGAAACATTCAGGGTCGACCGCAGTCGCCTTGACCTGAGCCCAGGTTTCCTCGGTGTACCAGGTGACGCCGACGATCAGCGACTGGCTGCGCTTCCTGGCTTTGAGACTTTGAGAGAGCGTGGGTTTTTTCATGGTTGGCCTGGCGGCGGGACTGGGCGACGCTGCCCGGGGAACAAGTCTGGCGCTTGCCGCGGCGCCGGTCAAATGGTGGCGGGGAGAGTCAACGCTGCGACCGGGGCCGCCAGCGATGGTTTACCGCCCGAACAGGGTGTCGTAAGCGGTGCTGGTGAAGCCGCGCACCCGCTGGCCGTTGTGCAGCAAAAGCGGAATGCCGCCCCCGCCGCCGGAGCGGGCGAAATCTTCACGACCGGCCGCGCTGTCGATGTCGATCTCCTGGTAGCGAATCCCCTTCTGGCCAAGATAGGCCTTGGCCTGGCGGCAATACCCGCACCACGCCGCCGAATAGAGCCGGGTGCCGCCCGCCGGCACCGCCTGGTCAGCCAGTCGCTGCTTCATGCCGCTCTCCAGCCCCTCGCGGTAGCGCTGCGTCGCCTCGGGCACCGGCGAGGCCGGCAGGTTGTCGAAGGAATAGACCTTCTGGACCTTGCCGGTGGTCGGCGGCTGGTCGCTATAGGTCACCCGGCCATCCGGGCCGAGCGAACGGTAGATGCTGTCGGCGAATACTGTCGGGCTGGTCAGCAGCGTGGCGATGATCAGCAGCAGGAGAGGGAGGGGGCGGGGCATGAGGGGTACTGTTGCGGTCGACGTCCGTAAAGTCTGAGTTTTTGAGTGAGCAGGGCAAATATGGCTTGCTGCCAGTTTTATGATCATCGGGAAATTACTCCGCCCCCTTGAGTTCCCTAAATATCTTTGGGGTGATGAAATGCCAATTCACCCCGTTGGATGAAAATTTCCCGCTTCGGTCAGAGTATGAAATCGGTCGTTGACAGGGTGGTGATAGCTGTCAGCCGGATGGAGAATTCAGCCGCATTGTCACTGTCGGTATTGCCATAGAGAACATGGGCGGCAGTGTCGAAATAGAGCTTGCCCGGGCCGGTGAAGGTGCCCGCGAATGCTCCACCAACCAGCGGGGCGGAGAAGGTTTGATTGCCGATTAGGCCGGTATTGGCATCAATGGTCGACAGGTCGATCTTGTCCTGGCCACGGGTGAAGTCGGAGATCACATCGCGTGTGGTGCTGGTCAGACCTGTTTCACGCGCCAGGTTGAAATCGAAGATATCCTTTCCGCCACCGCCGGTCAGAATATCCCGACCGAGGCCGCCAACGATGGTGTCATTGCCAAGCCCTCCATCCAGCGTGTCGTTGCCGGCATACCCATTCAACACGTTGTTCCCGGAGGTGCCGGTAAGCGTGTTGTTCCCGTTGCTAGGAATATTTACGTATACCAAATGGCCATTGGCATCGGTATAGCGGAGGATTTCACAGTTGACGAGCGTCGTATTCACCGATTGATACGGAAAAACGGCATGCAATACCGTACTGCCATCCGAGCGTGTCGTGATGCTGTAATCACTCAGCGTCCCCTTGACGAGGGAAACTGTATCGGTCCCCCCTTGGCCGTCAATTCTGGTCGAAGTAACGGAGTTGTACGGATAGTTGAAAATTATGTCGTCTTCGTTCGAACAACTAATGTTGGTGCTTGCACCCCAAACTTTGTAAATTGCCATCGGCTAGGTCTCTAATCGCTTGTTCCTGTGTTGCGGCAGGATCTTATGTTTGTGAAATAAACGGGGCCTGAATCGTATTTTTGGGCTCTGACCCCGGATTTTACTCAAAGAACGAAATCGAGGATTCCGAGGCTGGCGATTCCGGTCAGACCGATCGCCAATTCGGCCGCCGAATCGCCATCCGTATTACAGTAGAGGACGCCGCCCGAAACCTTGAGTTGCCCGGCTGCCGTAAAGCTAGCCGTGCTGGCGATCACCGACGTGAAAGCCTCATTGGCCGTGGTCGATGTATTGGCATCCAGTGTCGACAGATCGATCCTGTCCTGTCCCCGGACAAAATCTGTGATGATGTCCCAAGTGCTCGTAGTGATCCCCGTGTCCGACAATCTGTTGAAATCGAAGGTATCGTTGCCGGCCCCGCCGGTCAGGCTGTCCCGGCCAGCCCCGCCGATCAGGAGGTCGTTGCCGGCGGCGCCGACGATGGTATCGGCACCGCTGCCGCCGTTCAGGGTGTTGGCGGCGGCATTCCCGGTCAGCGTGTTGGCAGCGCCGTTGCCTGTCCCGTTGGTGGCCGTCGTGCCGGTCAAACTCAGTTTTTCGACAAAACTCCCCAGCGTGAAGCTGACGGCGGATTTCACCAAGTCGGCACCGCCGGCATCGGTCGTCGAAGTGCTGCTGGTCGTCTCGAAAACCCGGTCATAGACGCTGTTCACGACATAGACATCGTTGCCCGAACCGCCGAGCATCAGGTCGTTGCCAGCACCACCGTCCAGCGTATCGTTGCCGCCATTGCCCTTCAAACAGTCGCTGCCGGCATACCCGAGCAGGTAATCCGAGTAGTTGCCGCCGGCGATGGTGTCGTTGGCGACCAGGCTGGCGGCCAGGGATTCGGTGGGGTCGGTATAGAAGGTGCCGGCGATGTCTTCGCTGAAGGCGCTGACAGTCATGTAAACCAGTCCGCTATCGGCGTTCTTCAAAGTCAGGCCGGAGATCGATCCCGAAACATAGCCACTGCTGGAAAAGGTCAGATTACCGGTAAGTTCCGCACGAAACCCGGTTGCCTCGACTTCCAGCGCCATTTTTGACAGCGAAATGCTGTAACTGCTGCGGCTGGTCACCCACAAATCCACATCAATGTATTGGTAATCGTAATCGTAGGCCTGCAAGGCAAGGTAGGTGGACGACTGCGACAGGATGTTGACGTTAACCGGAGAGTAGGACGCCAGAAAATCGTAGGCGGCTTGCACCGGGGCGATGCCGAAATTGCTTGCGGCGAGCCGCATTTCTACCGGGGTGTTGCTAAAGATGATATTGGCCATTTTTTCTCCCTGTGTTTTTGTGATTTATTTCTGGCTGCTGGATTAATTAAGTGCGGTGCTTTTTGACCGGTATTTTCGGGGTCTCGTTTCTATTGTTGGAAACCGTGGTCTGTTCCCTTTTGTTTTATGCTTAGTGAGTTGAGTAAGTTCTGGAACAGCACGTCTAGGATTTTGGGGTTGGCGGAATTTTTTGCGAAGGCGGCATTTGCTGTTCAGGTGTTTTTGCTGCTCTGCCTATTAAGGGTGATTCCAGTGGAGCAATTACGTTCATGGCTACAGCAGACTGCACTAGCGACGCAACAAATGCCGCAACAGCAACCCACAAAGCGACCTTAGAAATGCGGAGTGCCTCGCTATGCATTTCTTGACTCTGCCGAGCCGCCAACAACAGGCGCATGGTTTCGCCCATCTGTGCGGTGCGAGCCTGATTAATTGGGTTGTGGATCTGCTCCCTTCCAACAGCAATAAGAAGTTGTTCGAGTTCTTGTTTGGAGGCGTCGACGATGCGGCCGCTATCAAAGGCGGTGCGAACATCGTCGTAGTTTCGCAGAGTGCTATGCATAACGTTCAGTAGGCACCCATGCAGGTTCCTACTTCCTGCCGGTGCGGTGTATATAAAGTCGAATATTCTGCTAAATGCATGATTCGTAAGTTCCAATCTATTCGTTTTCTGGCGGGCAACCGGATTTCTACACCTTGCTTCCCAACCGCCGGATGAATGGCGTGAGAGGCCTGCCGAAGCATTGCAGCATCCGTATTCAATTGCAATACGCGGAATGAATAAAATGCCGCCTCCCCGGCGCCCTCCAGAAAATCGCTACCCCGCTTTCCCGATTTCACCGTCGCCCCGCTTTTCGGCCCGGCCAACAATGCCTAATCGCATCGTTGTTGGTGAAAGGAATGCCATGTCGAAGGAACAATCCGGCGTCAGTCTCGATGGTCAGGGCAAGCCGCTCTGGGTGTCGCTCGAACTGACTTACCGTTGCCCGCTGAAATGCTCGTGGTGCAACAACCCGCTCGATTTCGACGATTACGGTTCGCGCGAGCTGAGCACCGAGGAATGGAAGCAGGTGTTGCGCGAGGCCCGCGATCTGGGCGCGCTGCAACTCGGTTTTACCGGCGGCGAGCCGCTGCTGCGCGAGGATCTCGAGGAACTGGTGGCCTACGCCGACAGCCTCGGCTTTTACACCAACCTGATCACCTCCGGCATCGGCCTGACCGAGGAGCGCCTGCTGGCGTTGAAGGCGGCCGGTCTCAAGCATGTGCAGCTGTCGGTGCAGGCCAGCAAGGCCGAGGTGACCGATGCGCTGGTCGGTGCCCGTGCCCATGCGCTGAAGATGGAAGCGGCGCGCCTGATCAAGAAGCATGGCTTCCCGATGGTGCTCAACATGCCGGTGTTCAAGCAGAACATCGGGATGATCCCGGAGATGATCGAATGGGCCGCCGGGCTGGGCATCGAGTACATCGAGTTCGCCAATATCCAGTACTACAACTGGGCGCTGATGAATCGCGACGAGCTGATGCCGACGCTCGAACAGGTGCGCGAGGCAGAGCGGGTGGTCAACGAATGGCGGGCCAAGTCGGGCAAGGCGATGACCATCTATTTCGTCATTCCCGATTATTACGAAGGCCGGCCGAAGGCCTGCATGAACGGCTGGGGCGCCATCCACCTGACGCTGGCGCCGGATGGCGTGGCGATGCCCTGCCAGGAGGCGCGGGTGATCCCCGGCCTCGAATTCCTGTCGGTGCGCGACAAGCCGTTGACCTGGCTGTGGCACGAGTCGCCGCTGTTCCGCAAATATCGCGGCCTGGACTGGCTGCCCGAGCCGTGCAGCTCGTGCGACGAAAAGGAGAAGGATTTCGGCGGCTGCCGCTGCCAGGCGCTGTTGCTGACCGGCGACGCCAACAACACCGATCCGGCCTGCAGCCGTTCGCCGCATCACCATGTGATCGAGGATGCGGTGGCTGTAACGACCAAGGCGCTGCGTTTCCACAAGCCGCTGGTCAAGCGTTCGGCCAATGCTGTGTCCACCGAGTTCATGGAGTACTGAATGGGCCACCCGTTCGATAACGCACTGACCACCATCGGCCTGGGCCTGCTGCTGACCGGCGTGCTGGTCGGTCTGCTGCGCCTGCTGGCGGGCTGAGCGATGGAACTCCTCGATCTGTTGGCCCGCTGGCTGCATTTCCTGGCCGGCATCATCTGGGTCGGCCACAACTACGCCAGCGTTGTCCAGCGGCCGCGCTGGCAGCCGCTGGCGGCGAGCGACCTGGCCGAGGCCGGCAGCCCGCGCCTGCAGGCGGTGATCAACCGCGAGCACGGCACCTTCCGCTGGGCGGCGGTGGTCACCTGGGTCGCCGGCTTCTTCATGCTGTGGCAGCGCGGCTGGTTGCCCGGGGCGCTGAGCCTGGAAGGTTCGCTGGCGCCGCTTGGCGTCGGCGTCTATATCGGCACGCTGATGCTGCTCAACCTTTGGCTGGTGCTGTGGCCGCACCAGAAGAAGGTGCTCGGCCTGGTGCCGGCGCCGGTCGAGGAGCGCCTGCGCTGCTCGCGCATCACGCATTTGTCGTCGCGCACCAACACCATGCTGTCCATCCCGCTGCTCTTCTTCATGGCCGCCGGCAGCCACGGCGGCTTCCTGTTCGGCTGATGGCCTGGAACTTCGCGGCCGGCCCGGCCCGCCTGCCGGACGCGGTGCTGGCCCGCGCCGCCGACGAGCTGTTCATGCGCGGCGCCGATGGGGCCTGCGCCAGCGAGCGGCCATTCACCGGCGACGCCTTTCGCGCCGTGCTCGACCGGGCGCGCAGCCGGCTGGCCCAACTGCTCGACTTGCCGGCCAATTACCGCATCCTGTTCCTGGCCGGCGGCGCCATGCAGCAGTTTTCGCTAGTGCCGATGAACCTGCTTGGCCCGGTGCAGCGGGCGGCCTATGCCGATTCCGGCTACTGGTCGCGGCGGGCGATGGCTGAGGCGGAGAAGCTGGCCGAGGTGGCGGTGGTCGCCCGTTACCCCGGCGAACAGCCGCTGGCCGCGCCGCCGACTGGCCGGTGGACGCTGCCGGCCGACTGCGCCTACTGCCACATCACGCCAAACGAGACGGTGGACGGCATCGCCTATCCGGACCTGCCGGATACCGGCGCGGTGCCGCTGGTCGCCGATGCCACCTCCTCGTTATTGATGGCGCCGCTCGACGTGGCGAAATTCGGCCTCCTCTACGCCAGTGCCCAGAAAAACATCGGTCCGGCCGGGTTGACCGTAGTGATCGTCCGCGAGGATCTGCTCGAACGCTCGCCGGCCGATCTGCCGGCGCCGTTTTCCTATCGTCGGCAGGCCGACGAGGGCAGTTGCGTCAACACGCCGCCGATGCTGGCCATCCATATCGCCGGGCTGGTGTTCGACTGGCTGGCCGAACAGGGCGGCCTGGCCGCGATGGCTGCCGCCAGCCGGCGCAAGGCGGAATCTGTGTACGGTGCGATCGATGCCAGCGCCGGTTTCTACCGGGCGCCGGTGCTGCCCGGCCACCGCTCGCCTGTCAATGTCTGTTTCCACCTGGCCGAGCCGGCGCTGACCGAGGTGTTTATCGGCGAAGCCGAGGCCGCCGGCCTGCACCATCTGCGCGGCCACCGCCAGCGCGGCGGGCTGCGCGCCAGTCTGTACAACGCCATGCCGGAGGAGGGCGCGGCGGCGCTGGCCGGTTTCATGGCCGATTTTGCCAGGCGTTAAGGATGAGGCCGCCGGATTTTCCCTGGCATGCCCGGCCCGGCCTGGCCGGCGGCATCGACAAGGACGGCAGCCGGGCGGCGGAACTGCTGGCGCACGGTTTCGGCAGTGTCGAGGTCGGTTCGGTGATGCCGGCCGAGGCGGCTACCGTGGCGGCCAGACTGACGGCGAGCGCGGCACGCCGCTGCGGCGCGCTCGGCGTCGGCCTCGGTTTGCCGGCCGAATTGCCGGAGGACGAGTTGTCGGCGGCCTGGTTGGCTGGCCTGACGGCGCTGTGGCCGGTGGCCGATTATCTGAGCTTCAATCTGAGCGCCGCCGCCAACCGCCGGTTTCTGTTGCCGGAACACCGTTCCCGACTGGCCCAGGCTTGCCGGGCGGTGGTCGGGCAGCGCGATGCGCAGGCTGCGGCGAGCGGCAGTTATCTGCCGCTGGCGCTCAAACTACCGCTCGGCGACAGCGGGGAAAGCCTGCCGACCGCCGCCGTCATTGCCGCCCTTGCCGGCTTCGACCTGCTGACCGTGGTGCTGCCCGACGGTGCCGGGCGTTTCTCCCAGCTGGCCGAACTGACCAGCCAACTG
>Ga0316605_10000159_pt1 | contig 62274 bp, 52 predicted proteins | sample OWC_soil_day20_n_FD_207666 | JGI IMG/M metagenome (GOLD analysis project Ga0316605, IMG submission 207666) | Wetland soil microbial communities from Old Woman Creek delta, Ohio, United States - OWC_soil_day20_noCT | ecosystem: Environmental > Terrestrial > Soil > Wetlands | place: USA: Ohio...
TTATTTTGTGGAGGTGATGTAAGTAAATATGATAAAATTGATTACAAAAATGGGATTATTCAAAAAAAATGAGAAATTACGTTTATGAGAAAGCATATCCAAAAAAATCTTCCGACCGCTCATGATTTTAAATCCCATATAAAGAAAGGCATGAAATGATAAAGAAAAATAAATGGATAATATTAATAATACTTGCTGTGTTTGTTTTTATTGGAACATATTTTTTGTATTATTATTACCCAAGAAAAATTGCTTTTGAGTTTGTAAAAGAAATACCTAAACCAAATGAAAATTATGATAATTCTCAATGGTTTTCTTATCATTATATTCAAAACGAAGAAAGATTAATATATTGTTTGATTGATTATTACAAACATAGAGACCCACCACAACAAGGTTATGATTCCACTTTTGCTCATAATGTAGGGAAGACATTTGATTATGAACATTATGATTACATTATGGTATATCAAAAGCAATTAAAAGACTTGACTTATTCGCCTTATTTAGCGAAAAAGGAAGATTTAATGGGGTATTTATCTGAAAAACCATTAATTCCAACTTTTGATACTGTTATAACAGATAAAGTATATATTTATAGAATAAAGAAAAATAATGAATATAGAGCACCTGGTCCATAGTATTATAATATATTTATAAAATTAAACAAGGGATTGTTTAGAATAGCTTTCTATGATTTTTGTCTTGTATGATTTGCTATCATTAGTGGTTAGAAAATTTCATTATCTGTTATTAGCATTTTATTTGTAATTTTGTGACAAATATAAATTTTACATTATGAAAGATGAAAAATCATTGATACGTTCTTCTTCGGCGGAATATTTAACATATATTGCTTCCACCGGGGAAGGTGGGGTGAATGCTATTTATGCTGATGAAAATATTTGGTTGACACAAAAAATGATGGGTGTGCTTTACAATGTAGAAACTCATACAATTAATTATCATCTTAAAAAAATATTTTCAGATAGTGAGTTGGATGAAGATTCAGTTGTTCGAAATTTTCGAATAACTGCAAATGATGGTAAACTATATAATACTAAACACTATAATCTTTCAGCAATAATTGCTGTGGGTTATAAGGTAAATTCCGAAAGAGCTGTACTTTTTCGCAAATGGGCAACTCAAATAGTGGAAGAGTTCACCATTAAAGGTTTTGCTATGGATGACGAGCGTCTTAAAAATGATGGTACCATTCTTGGTAAAAAATATTTTGAAGAACAACTTCAACGGATAAGAGAAATTCGACTTAGTGAACGGAAATTCTATCAGAAAATCACAGATATTTATGCAACAGCTATTGATTATGATGTAACGGCACAAACTACAAAGCGTTTTTTCTCAATTGTGCAAAACAAATTACATTGGGCAATTCACGGACAAACAGCTGCGGAAGTAATTGTAAATAGAGCCGATCACAAAAAGGAGAATATGGGATTAACAACTTGGAAAGATGCTCCAAGAGGGAAAATTCAAAAATTTGATGTAAGTGTGGCTAAAAACTATTTGTCAGAAAGTGAAATGCAACAATTACAACGTTTAGTTTCTGCCTATTTGGATATTGCAGAAGATATGGCTTTGAGAGAAATACCTATGACAATGGAGGATTGGGAAATAAGATTAAATAAATTTATTGCTGCTACTGATAGGGAAATATTAATGAATGCAGGTAGAGTTACGGCTGAAATAGCAAAAGCTCATGCTGAGAGCGAGTTTCAAAAATATAGAATAATTCAAGATCAATTATTTGAAAGTGATTTTGATAGAGAAATTAATAGACTAAATGAGATTAATGATTAGCTAATTTTTATTTGCAATTTAAGATTTTCAATTATTCTCTTACTATCTTTTGTATTTACAAAGAAACTAAATCTTTTCTTATTTACTTTTTTCTTGATAAAAAAGTAACAAAAAATCAAGACTGTTCACAAATAAGCTAAAAATTGAAGCTTTTCTCTAAAAGTTTATAAACTCGCCTTCGGCTCAAACAAAATAAACTTTCTTAACATTCAAAACTTCAATTTTCTTAACGCTTATTTGTAAAAGGTCAGTTTTGGTTAATGGCTATTTTTAAGTTTTAATTTGTTAATTGGTTTTATTCAAAATATTATTTATAACTTTGGCTTTGGAAATAAAATAAATTAGGTAAAATTATTCAAAATAGATTACTTATTTCAAAAAATATTTAGTATGAGAATTAATAAGTTGATTATTATTTTATTTTGTGTCTTATTCCTATATAATTGTGCAAAAAAAGAAAATATAAATTTCAATAATTCATACCAGATTTATAAAGTTAATGATTCAACTATATTTTATCTTTATCTAAATGATAAATGGGGAGAATCAAATATTTTAGGTCTTATTGATAATAATAGTCATTATTCAATTGATAATATCGACATTGACCCAATACCAATAATCAAAGATGTTAAAAATGATACTATTATTTTAGATTATTATTTAGCACCTTATAAGTCAGAACAAATTATTGATACCACAATATTTAAACAACCAGATAATGAAAGAATAAGAAAGATAGGTAAATATAAAAAATTTATCATGAATATTATTATTTTAGAGGAGAAGGACTTAAAAGCGATACAATAATTGATAGTATTTTCTTTGATAACAAAACATTTAATGTTTGTTTCTATAAAGATAACCGAAAGATTAAAGAGTTAAATCAAAGGAATTTAATATTTGAAAAAGATAAAAATAAATTTTGCTATTTTATTATAGATTCAATTCATCATGATTTGAATTGGCATTATTTGTCTCCTCATAATGAAAAAATTACTCAAAAATATTTTGAGAGTGTTTATTAGGTGTTTTCAATAACTTCTTTTAAATCAGAGAAATTAACGTTTTTTGCATCTATTGTGATTTTTGATTTTTTGTAAATGGGTTCTCTTTGGGTTAGGAGGGCTTTAAGATATTCTTCAATTTCTTCCTGGGTTTTATTTTGAAGTAGGGGGCGTTTTTGTTTGGAGTTTTTTTGACGGTTTATTATTGCTTTAAATGGCATTTCTAAATAGATTGAAATACCCTCATCGTTGATTAAGTCTATATTGTTATTATAGCATGGTAGTCCTCCTCCTGTGGAAATTATAACGTTATCTTTTACAACTAACTCTTTAAGAATATCGTGTTCAAATTTACGAAACATTTCTTCTCCAAACTTTTCAAAGAAATCTAAAATGGAGATTTTATATTTTTCTTCAAAATAGCGATCAGTGTCTATGAATTGATAATTCATTATTGAGGCAAGTTTCTTCCCAACTGTGCTTTTACCACTAAACATAAATCCAATTAGAAATACCCTCATCTTCTTTTTTTTAACGAGTGTAAGCTGTTTTATCTAATGATGCAAAATCATTTTTCAAAAACTTATAGTATCCAGCAATGGCAACCATAGCTGCATTATCAGTGGTGTATTGGAATGGTGGAATAAAAACTCCCCAATGATTTTTATTCCCCAATTCAATAAGTTTCTCTCTTAAATAGGAATTTGCAGAAACTCCTCCTGCAATAGCAATATCTTTAATTTTTAAATCTTTGGCTGCTTTTTCCATCTTCTTTAAAAGCATACTTACAACTCGGTGCTGAACTGAGGCACAAATATCATTAAGGTTTTCTTCCAGAAAATAAGGGTTTTCTTTCAGTTTATCTCTAAGTGTGTAGAGAATGCTGGTTTTAACTCCTGAAAAGCTATAATCGTAGGCAGGAATATGTGATTCTGCAAATTTTAAAGCATTAATGTTTCCCTCTTTTGCTAAACGGTCAATATGTGGTCCACCAGGGTAGGGAAGTGAGAGAATTTTAGCAACCTTATCAAATGTTTCTCCTGCTGCATCATCAATTGTCTTGCCTATGATTTCCGTATCGTATGGTGAACGGATATAAACAATTTGAGTATTCCCACCACTTACCAAAAGGCAAAGAAATGGAAATTCAGGAAATTTCTTATCTTCACTGTCTTTAATGAAATGAGCCAAAACATGTGCTTCCAAATGATTAACATCAATTAGTGGAATGTTGAGTGACATTGCTAAGCTTTTTGCAAAGCTAACTCCAACCAACAAAGAACCCAATAAACCTGGCCCACGAGTGAAAGCAATGGCAGAAAGGTCTTGTTTTTTTATGCCAGCTTCTTTTATTGCAGTATCAACAACTGGAATAATATTTTGTTGATGTGCTCTTGATGCCAATTCAGGAACAACACCTCCATATTTTTCATGAACTTTTTGAGATGCAATAATGTTTGAAAGTACTATGTTTTCGTCAATTACTGCTGCTGATGTGTCATCACAAGAAGATTCAATTGCTAATATATATGACATTTTTTAATGGTTAATGGTTAATGATTAGTGGTTAATGTTTAAAATTATTTACGCGTGTGTAACATTATAATGCAAAATAAAGTAATATATTTGCAAAAGTAATGAATTTAGACGTAAAAAAACCTAAAAAAAAATATTTAAAGTCAATAGTTAAAGTTATTAGCTACTCACTATTGATTGCTTTTATATTGGTCTATTTCATTATTGCATTTCTAAATACATCAATCGTACAATCCATTTTAGCTGTTAAACTTTCTGATTATTTTTCTAAGGAATGGAAAACAGAGTTTAGAGTTGGTGCTGTTAGCATTAATATTTTTGATGGTGTGGCTTTAAAGGATGTTTATTTGGAAGATAGAAAAGGAGATACAATTCTTTATGCCGATAATGTTTCTGCTAAATTGCTTAGATTGCCTACTACAAAAGGAATAAAAATAAGCAGTGTTAAGCTTGAAAACACAACTTTTAATGTTGAAGTGGGGAAAAAAGGTTTGAATTTTGGTTTTATTATTGATTATTTTAGAAGCAATAAGCCAAAGAGAAATAAACCTAATGCAAAACCATATGTTGTTGAGGTGAATAGTTTAATGGTGAAAAATGTAAATTTCTCGCTTAAACTTACTGACAGGAAAGAAGTTTATCCTAAGAATATGGTTGCTATAAACAATATGCGATATAGCAATATTAGTGCTGAAATGGAAGATATTTCAGTTATTAAAGATTCTATAAATGTTGTTATTGAAAAATTTGCTGCAAAGGAGTATTCTGGTCTTGAAGTGAAAAACATATCTGGAAAATTTACTGTTTCTCCCAGAACAATTATTGCAAAGAATGCAAATATTAAAACACTTAATTCTGATTTGTATTTTGATGCAAAAATGAATACAGCCACATGGAAAACATATTCTAAATTTATTGACTCTGTTTATTGTGAGGGAGAAATTAAGAAAGGTAGTGTTGCAGGGATGAAAGATGCCACCTATTGGGCAGAGGTTATAAAGGGTTTTGAACAAAAAGCTTCTGTTAGTGGTAAGTTTAGAGGAACAGTTTCCAATTTGATTTGTGATGAAATGGAAGTTAGAACTGGTAGAGATACCTATGTGAAAGCAAAAGGAAAGATTGTTGGACTTCCTCATCCTGATAGTACAATTTACGATTTGGAGGCAGAAACCATTCAAACAAGCTATCAAGATTATAAATCAATGCAGTTGGGTGAGCTTTTAGAGAATTTACCAATTCCTGAAATGGTTGGAAAATTGGGAAAGATTAATATGACGGCTCATTTTGTGGGGCTAATCAAAAATTTTGATGTTTCAGCAATCCTAAAAACACAGATTGGGGATATTGATGTTGTTGGAAGTTCAATAAATAATGGCAAGACAACAACATATTATGCAGATATTGTTTCAGATAAGTTTGATGTTGGATATCTACTAAATCAAAAATTTATAAACACAGCAGGTATAAGTGCAAAAGCTGAGGTTAAGGGAACAGACTTAAATTCAATGGAAGCTAATTTAACTGCAAGTTTAAAGGATTTGAATGTTAAGGGTATAAACTACGATTCAGTTTACATTGAAGGAGGAATGTTAAACAAAGAAATCACTGCCCAATTAGCCATTAAAGACAATGATGTTAATCTAAATGCATATTCTGAATTTTATATTGGAGATAAAAAAACTCTTTATGTTGATGCTGACATAAATAATGCTGACCTATATAAGCTAAACCTGTACAAATTTGCTGATAGCACAACTTCCATATCAGGGAAAATGATTGCTGATATTCAAAACTTAGACTTAAAACATCTTAGTGGAAACCTTAGAATTGAGGATTTATTATTTAGAATTCAAGACACTAATGCTTTTGCAATAAAGAATTTTAATGCTCAAATGAGTTCTTATAGTGATGAAAATAATATAATCACAATTTATTCCGATTTGGTTGATTTTTATATGGAAGGGAAATATTCTTTTGAAACAATAGGACAAGATATTGCTTGGATCGTTAAAAGATATATTCCTAATTTCAATTTCCTAAAAGCAGATGGACATACTCCAATAAAAGATACCTTAGACTATAATTATAAAATAAAGTCTGATTTAACTTATAATGTGGTTTTAAAAAATCCTAAGCCAATATTTGCACTCTTTGCTCCAAGCATAGTTTTAAGTAATAACACTTCTCTTAAAGGTTATATTAACCCATATCAAATTGTAACTTTGCATGCAACTACGAATAAATTTGTAGGTGGTGGACTTAATTTTGATAATGTTGATTTGGATGCAAGAGCAAAGGATGATGTTTTAAATGTTTTGCTCAATTCTTCAAAATTCAAAATAACTGATAGTTTGGCTTTGAAAAACTTTGCAGTAGATGTTTCAACCAACAATAAAAAACTTGATTTTAATCTTACTTTCTCCGATAATTTAACCAATAATAGAACATCCGGAAATTTGAATTTTAAATCATTCTTTGAAGAAAATAGTATTCAAGGAGGATTTGAAAATTCAGATATTGAAATTTATGGAAGGTCAATTCAAATTAATAATGAAAACATTTTAAGCTATAATGGGGATAAGTTAGCAATTTTGAATTTATCACTAAACAGACTTAAAGAAAGTATAGTTATTAATGGAATTGCATCAAAGAATAGTGAAGATAAAATGGAAGTTGATTTTAAGAATGTTGACCTTCAATTTATAAATCCATTTCTAAAAGATGTTGGTGTTGAGGTTGCAGGAAAGATAAATAGGAATATAACCTTTCAAAGCTTGTTTGCAAAACCATTCTTTACTTCAAATTTGATTATAGACAGCTTGTCAATAAATAATAACTTATTAGGATTTACAGAGCTTAACGTTAGCAATAATCTCAACTTTGATGAGTTTATGGTTGATGTGAGAATTTTGTATAAGGGAAATGAAGGAATTCAAAACACACCTCTATCAATTAAAGGTTTTATATATCCTGAAAGCAAGAAAAACAATTTTAATCTTAATTTAAGTCTTCAAAATTTCAATTTAAAGGTAATTGATAAGTTTATTTCAAGTTTTGCTTCCGAACCACAAGGATTTTTAAGTGGTGATAATATTAAGATTAGAGGAACATTTAAACAGCCAGATATTAGAGGTGAGCTTATTTGTCATGATGGTGCATTGAAGATAAATATGATTAATACTAAGTATTATTTCTCTGATACCATCAAGATTGACAATAATAAATTCATTCTTGATAATTTTCTATTAACTGATGCTCAAAAAAACAAATTAAATATTGTTGGAACAATTACTCACGATAAGTTTGTAGACTATTATCTGAATCTACAAGCAAATGCTGAAAAGATTAAAATACTTAATACAAATGCTTCTTCTGACCAAATGTATTATGGACAAGCTTATGCTTCTGCACAAGCATCAATTTTGGGAGATTTATCTACATTAGACATTTATGTTAAAGCAAAAACTGAAAAAGGGACCAAATTGGTTATTCCAATTTCAAGCAAAACAAGTGTATCAAACAATTCATTTATTAAATTCACTTCTTTAAGCAATAATAACAAAGATTCAATTTCTAAATTAGAGAAAAATTCAAAGAAAGATATGGATTTGAAAGTTAAAGTTGACTTGGAAGTAACTCCTGATGCCATTATTTCAATTCCAATGAATTTCTCACAAATTGGAGGTAGTTTATTGGCTTCTGGTAAAGGAGATTTGAAAATAGATATAAACAATAAAGGTGACTTCAATATGTATGGTTTAGTCAATATTGATAATGGAACATTTGGAATGTCAATTATTAATTTAATCGATAAAATCTTTGTATTGGAAGAAGGAGGAACAATTCAGTTTAATGGAGACCCTACAAATGCTTATATAGATGTTGCAGCAGTATATAAAACAAAAGCATCACTTGCACCAATACTTGGAGACAAATACAGCAAGCAGGTGGATGTGAATAGTGTTATTTTGCTTTCAGGAAATTTAATGAATCCTGTTCCTAAATTTGATATTCGTCTTCCAAACACCGACCAGCAAACAGTTGATGAATTATTTATGCATATAGATAGAAATGATGAAAAGCAAATGATTGAACAAACAGTTTCATTACTAATTTCTCGACAATTCTACGCAAGTGTTGTTGAAAACACTACTTCAACATCAACCAATCTTTCATCATCTGCATTTGGATTAGCATTTGGACAAATGGCTGGAATAATAACCAATATGATAACCTTTGTGGATGTTGGAGTTAACTACACACCAGGAACAGAGGTGGTTTCAGATCAATTTGATGTAAACCTTTCAAAGAGTATTGGAAGATGGGAAATTGAGTTTAACTCTGTTTTTGGAGGGAAAACACAACAACAAGCACAAGCAACATCTACTTTTATTGGAGATATTAAAGCAGAATATAAATTTACTGATGCTTTCCGTTTTAAGGTGTTCAATAAATCAAATGCAAATGACTTTACCAAATATAACATAAGTCCATACACACAAGGTTTAGGTATAACCTATAAAAAGGAATATGATAGTTTTGCAGATATATTTAAATCAAAAAAACAACGTTCAAAATATATAAAATAGACAATGAAAGAAAAAAAGAATAAATACACAATTGCACTTGTTGCTCATGATAATTGTAAGGTTGATTTGGCCGAATGGGTAGCTTTCAATAAAAAGAAACTTTCAAAACATAATATTGTAAGCACAGGAACCACTGGAAAAATGGTTGAAGATGAAATAAATAAAGGAGTCCCTGCAAATTCAAGAGAATATATAACTGTAAGCAAACTTAAATCTGGACCTCTTGGAGGGGACCAACAAGTGGGCGCTATGATTTGTGAAAATAAGATTGATTTATTGTTTTTCTTTTGGGATCCAATGTCTCAACAACCACACGATGTTGATGTGAAAGCTCTTTTAAGAATTGCAGTAATGTACAATATCCCAACAGCATCAAACAGATCAACTGCCGATTTCATAATATCTTCTGAACTTTTTGAAGATGATAATTATGAAAAGAAAGTATATGAATATAAAAATTATATAAATAGAAAGATTAAGTAGATTTTTGTGTCATAAATTTATTTCATATAAATATTCTCTTATCAAGGAAGAAAAAAATGAAATAAGGATTTAAAACAATGAATTCAGAAGAAAATAATTACTAAATAAAATAATAAATTAACATGAAAAAAACTATTCTATTCCTTTTGATAGGATTATTTGCTTTTGCACCACTTGCAAAAGCTGATGAGGGTATGTGGCTTCTAATGTTTTTAGACAAGCAAACATACAAAGATATGAAAGCTAAGGGGCTTAAACTTACTCCAAAACAAATTTATGACATCAATCAAGCTTCACTTAAAGATGCCATTGTTCAATTTGGAAGAGGTTGCACTGGTGAAATTATTTCAGATGAAGGACTTCTTTTAACTAATCATCATTGTGGCTACCCTGAAATTCAAAGACATTCAACTGTTGAACACGATTATTTAATGAATGGATTTTGGGCATACTCAAAACAAGAGGAACTACCTTGTCCAGGTTTAACAGCAAAGTTCTTTATTAGAATGGAGGATGTTACTTCAAAGGTTTTACAAAATGTTACAAAAGAAACAAAAGAAGAAAATCGTAACAACTTAATTAGAGATAATATCAAAAAAATTAGAGAAGAAGCAGAAAAAGGAACTGGTTATACAGCACAAGTTGCAACAATGTTTGATGGTAACCAGTACATTCTTTTTGTTTATGAAGTTTATAAAGATGTTCGTATGGTTGGAGCACCACCTTCATCAATAGGTAAGTTCGGTTCAGACACTGACAACTGGATGTGGCCTCGTCATACAGGAGATTTCTCAATGTTCAGAGTTTATTCTTCAAAAGATGGAAAACCAGCTGAATTTTCAAAAGATAATATTCCACTTAAACCAAAACATTCTCTTCCAATATCTCTAAAAGGAGTAAAGAATAATGATTTTGCAATGATTATTGGTTACCCTGGCTCAACTGATCGTTTCCTAACAAGCTATGGAGTAAAACAAGCAATTGATGTTTACAATCCATCAGTAGTTACTGCAAGGACTGCAATTCGTGAAGTTATGGATAAAGATATGAGTAAAGATGCAAAAGTTAGAATTCAATATGCAAGCAAATTTGCTCAACTATCTAACTACTGGAAATTCTATATTGGTCAAACACAATGTTTAAATGACTTAAATGTTTATCAAACCAAAAAAGATATTGAAGACAGATTTGCAAGCTGGATTGAAAAAACACCTGAAAGAAAAGCAGAATACTCAACAGTTTTGAAAGACCTTGAAAACTCAATGGCAACAACTAACCAATATGATTATTTGAGAATTTACACCAATGAAGCCATTCTAAGAGGAAATTCAGCAGTTTCAGTTGCTCGTCAATTGGTAGGATTGGAAATAGAACTTAGAAACAATGGAATTTCTGATAATGCAAAACAAATGATTGCAAAAGCAAAAGAAGGTATTGATGGAATTTTTAAAGATTTTAACTATTCAACAGAAGAAAAACTTCTTGCAGCAGGAATGGAAGTATTTTTCAAAAATGTTCCAATGGTTCAACAAAGTGAAGATTTCCTTGACCTTGCTTTCAAATATCGTTACGATTTTGCTAAATTAGCAAATGATATTTTCAACAAATCACAATTGGTTACTCCTGAGAAAGTTGAAAAACTTTTAGCAAATCCAACATCTGAACAAATAGCAAAAGATCCAGTGTTTCAACTTTTCAGAATGTTTAGTGATAATGCAACCAAACGTTTGTCAGAAGCTCAAAAATCATATGCTGATTTAAATAAAGCAAATAGACTATTTGTAAAAGGGGTTATGGAAATGGAAAGTCCAAAACATTTTGCACCAAATGCTAATTCTACAATTCGTTACACTTACGGACAAGTTAAAGATTACAAGCCAAAAGATGGAATCACTTACAACAACTTTACAACTCTTGAAGGAATTATAGCAAAAGAAGATACCACAAGCTGGGAATTCACTGTGCCTGAAAAACTAAAAGAACTTTATCGTACCAAAGATTATGGTCAATATGGAGTTAATGGAACCGTTCCAGTTGCTTTTATTACCAATAATGACATAACAGGAGGTAACTCAGGTTCACCAGTAATGAATTCAAAGGGAGAATTGATAGGTATTGCATTTGATGGAAACTGGGAAGCAATGAGTGGAAATATTGCTTTCAACCCAGAACTACAAAGATGTATTAATGTTGATATTCGTTATGTGTTATTTATAATAGATAAATTTGCAGGAGCACAAAATTTGATTAAAGAAATGAAGATTGTGAAATAACAAATTTTCTGTTTTTTTACACAAAATTATGATGAGGTTAAGGAGTTTAAAGGCGTTATTAAATTAAGGTCTTTAAGCTCCTTAAATTCTTTAAAACCAAAAACCAAATGAAAAGAAAAAGTAATATGTTTAGATATTGGTATGTTTTATTAATTATTCTTTTACCAATTAATTCATTCTCTCAGTTAAATAATGAATTAATTGATTTCAATCAAGAAATTAACTCCGATTCATTAAAGTATAATGTTGAGCAACTCCAAAATTTTGGTTCAAGATATGCTTTCAATCCAAATAGGGTGGAAATATCCAATTATCTTAAAAACAGGTTACAAGCCTATGGCTGGGATGCAAAAATTGACAGTTTCTATATGGAGAATTTCGAATATCCCTACTATTCTGGAATTATCAATAATGGTTGGCAATATAATGTTGTTGCTGATAAAATAGGAACTATTAATCCAGATACATTTTTTGTAGTTGGTTCTCATTACGATTGCTATGCTTCATTTGATACTTTAACCTATTTCAATAATTCACCAGGAGCCGATGATAATGCTTCTTCTGTTGCTGCAATATTAGAGATGGCAAGATTATTCCAGAAATATAATATACAGCCAATAAAAACTCTTCGTATTGAACTTTATGCTGCCGAAGAGTTGGGATTGCATGGAAGTAATTATGCAATTCAAGAATCTCATTATAGATATAATGAACATATCGCTGCAATGTTGAATATGGATATGATAGGTTATAATCCAGATACTATAAATGCTGATTCTGTAAGATTAGTCTATTATGATAATTCGCAAGAATTTACTGATTTTTGTGAACAAACTGCCCTTAACTACACATCTTTAAACCCAATAAAAACAACAGAACATAACCAACATTCTGATTCTTGGTCTTATTACAGTTGGGGAAGAAGAACAATTTTCCTTCAAGAAGCATATTTACATCCTTTCTATCATACTTCCAACGACCTTTCTTCAACTCTCAACTATAACTATTTGAAAAAGATTGCCCAATTAGGTTTTTTAATAACATATTTGGCATCAACAACCAATCAATATTACCCAGTATCAACAAATGAAATTTCTCTCCAAACCCCATCATATCTAAAACTAAAATCCAATCCAGTAAAAGATAATATTCTATTTTCGTTTTACAACCCAAGTAGAGAAAATCAAAGTTTTCAAATAATAAATCAAATGGGTGAGATAGTTAAAGAAGGAAAACTATCAAATCATAAAAACAGTCCTAATCAATATCAAATTCCAACCCAAAACTTTAATCAAGGTATTTATTTTTTAAAAATTGAAAATTTGGTTGAAAAGGTAGTCGTTGTTAGGTAGTGAAAAGTTTAGTGTTCAGGGTGAAAGAAATTTGTTAAAGGTATTTCTTAGTTTATGCTTTTCTGAAAGTATTTCTTTTTAATCCAAAGCGATAAGTTTACTAATGCTATAAGTGCAGGAACTTCCACCAAAGGTCCAATAACACTAGTGAAAGCTTGTCCACTGTTTATTCCAAAAACTCCAATTGCAACTGCAATTGCTAATTCGAAATTATTACCAGCAGATGTAAAGCTTATGGCTGCATCTTGCTGATAATTTGCACCCATTTTTTTTCCTAAAAAGAAACTGATTAAAAACATTAAAGTAAAGTAAATAAGTAAAGGTATTGCTATTCTAATTACATCAAAAGGAATTTGAACAATTAATTGACCTTTAAGACTAAACATTAAAATTATTGTAAATAGTAAAGCTATTAATGTTATAGGAGAAATAAATGGTATAAACTTATTCCAAAACCAATCCTTTCCAAATGATTTTACTAAAACCAGCTGACTTATAATACCCATGGCAAAAGGAATACCTAAATAAATTCCAACGCTTTTAGCAATTTGTCCCATTCCAATATTCAAATCCAAACTATCAACTCCAAACAAAGGTAGAAGTATTGAAACAAAAAAGTAGACAATGGCACTATAAAACAATACTTGAAAAATACTGTTCAGTGCAACTAATCCAGCAGCATATTCTCTACTACCACCTGCCAATTCATTCCAAACAATAACCATAGCAATACATCTTGCAGAACCAATAAGAATTAATCCAATAAGATATTCTGGTTTATCTCTTAAAAAAATTATACCAAGAATAAACATAAGTATTGGACCAATTATCCAATTAAGAATAAGAGATACACTTAATACTTTTCTATTGCTGAAAACCTTTCTCATTTGGTTATATCTAACCTTAGCAAGAGGAGGATACATCATTAGAATTAATCCAATGGCAAGAGGAATATTTGTTGTTCCTTTTGACATAAGATTTATATTATCTGAAATACTTGGGAAGAAATAACCCAAACTAACTCCTATGGCCATTGCTAAGAATATCCAAAGAGTTAAATATTTATCTAAAAATCCTAATTTCTTTCTTTCTATTGTTGGATTACAATTATTTGCACTCATAATATTATAGATTTTCTTCCACAAATTTATTGTTTATATTGATTTAATTCTTATTCTTAAAAAACATTTGTTTGTTGTTCGCAAAATTACGAATTAAAATTAATCTACAAAATAACAAATAGAAAATTCATAATTATTTAATATGTTTTTACAAAAAAAAAGCATCTAAAAAGATGCTTCCTTAATTTCTTTTTTAGCTTGTTTCTCAGCTTTCTTAGCCTCTTTTAGTACTTTTTTTTATTCTTTATTACCAATCTTATCTATTAACAACTAATTTCTTAGTTATGTTTGTGGTTGAATTAGTTATTCTAATATTATAAACACCTTTTGCAAAGTTTTCAACATCTATTTCCAATTCTTTCTGGTCTGTATTTATTTCTAATGTTTGAATCAATCTTCCAGTTATATCATATATTCTTACTAATGCATTTTCTTTTAACCCTTCAACTCTTAGAATTGTTTTATTGCTGGTTGGGTTAGGGTAGAGGTAAACATTAAAATTATTAGTTTCAATTGTATTAATGTCAAGGAAAGTTTTACATTCTTCATTAGAGAAAACACTTTCGCAATTTTCGTTTATAGCTTTAATCTTATAACAATAATTTACACCTTCAACAACATTACTGTCCTGATATGTTATTGTTGTAGTCATCGCCAAAGAATCATTATCTCTGTAAATTACATAGTTTTCTTGTTCTCCTTCCCAGTTTAGCTCAATATAGTTTGCAATATTATTTAAAGTAAGATTGGTTGGAGCAGGAGTTTGTATAACTGTTAAATGAAGATTTATTAAACTGTCACAACCCTTTGTTGTTTGAAGATAACGTGTATGAATGCCTGGCATATGTTCAAAGAAACCATTTTGATAATAGAACTTACCTTCACATACTTCGCCATAAATATCAGCACTATATGACGGATGCATAAATAGAGTAAGATTAACAGTACTGTCACATCCTTTATATGTTTGAAGATTTAATGTATGTAATCCTGCTGTGTCAACATTAAAACCATATAAAGTATAAGTTCGACCCTGGCAAGTTGTGTCATTAAAGTTAAATGTTTTAGTTGGATTAATTGTAAGGTATAAATTAATTAAACTATCGCAACCTTTTGTGGTTTGAAGGAATAGAATATTTAGTCCAGATGTATTTGTATTAAATCCATTTTGAGTATAAGTTTCTCCATCGCAAATTGTGTCGTAAATATCAATAGAATAAGTTGGATTAAAACTTAAATGAAGAACTATAACGCTGTCTTTTGTTGGAGAAAGTGAATATGTGCGATAATATGTTCCTGCTGTTTCCAAATAATTTCCATAAAAGAAATACGAATGATTTTGACAGTTAGTGTCGATAATAATATTGTAAACAACTTCTTTAAAAGTTGCTGTAAAGGTACTGTCTTTTGATACAATAATTGTTCTTATCGAATTTGTATCACCGTCTTGCCAACTAATAAATTCATAATTATTAAGAGGAGTTGCAGTAATTGTTATGGTGTCATAAGTATATGTTCCTGAGCCAGTAACTGTGCCTAATGTTGTGTCACATGATTCAACATTAATTGTATAAAAGCATGTATCTAATTCTTGCAAATTGGTGAAATTGTTAAAACAGGCAGCACTTCTATATCTAATATATGATGAACATGGAAGAATAACAGTAACAGTATTTGGAATATTTTGGAATGCATTACTTGCACAAGTTGGAGGTATTACTCTGTTCATAATAATAGTATCTACATTTGTACAATTAGAAAAAGAAGACATTGCTATATTATTTACAGATGAAGGAATGTTTATTGAAGTAAGACCAGTACAATTTAGAAATGCATTGCTAAGAATTTGAGTAACATTTTCAGGAATTGTAATTGAAGTAAGTCCAGAACAATCTCTAAAAGAATAAGCTCCAATAGATGTAATAGTGGATGGAAGATTGATAGAAGTTATGTTAGAATTATCATAAAATGCATTAATAGCTATTGCAGTAACAGAATAAATATTATTGTTGAATTGGACTGAACTTGGAATTGTAATATCGCCAGTATATTCATCTGTATATGAAAATACTGTATTACCCTTAAATGTAACAGAAACTTTGTAAGTATTATTAGAAGTAATATAATAATAGATAGTATCTCCATCACTGTTTACAGCAGAAAATGTTTGTGCATTTGAATTAAAACTTATCCCTAAAACAAGGGCAAATAAAACTATATATAATTTTTTCATATCAACTTATCAATTTATCTGTTAACAATTAATTTCTTTGTAATGTTTATTGTGGAATTAGAAATTCTAATATTATAAATACCTTTTGCAAAGTTTTGAACATCTATTTCCAATTCTTTTTGGTCTGTATTTAGTTCTAATGTTTTAATCAATCTTCCAGTAATATCATAAATTCTTACAAGAGCATTTTCATTTAACCCATCAACTCTTAGAATTGTTTTATTGCTGGTTGGGTTAGGGTAGAGGTAAGCATTGAAACTATTGGTTTCAATTGAATTAAGATCAAGGAATGTTTTACATGCTTCATTAGATAAATCACTTTCACAAAAACCATTTAGAGCTTTAATTTTATAACAATAAGTATTACCATGAACAAGATTTGAATCAATATATTCTAATTCTTGTGTTATTGTAATTAAAGTATCATTTCTATATAATTCGTAGCTTTGAGCATTTGATTGCCAGTTAATTTTAAATAAATTGTGCAACTCTTCAACATTCAGGTTTGTTGGACTAAATGGAGTTGAATTGACAAATAAAGTTATAGTATCAGAAGAAGTACAATAAATTGAACCATTATAGTTAGTTACCTGTGCAATATATGAAATTGAAGAATCCAATGTTTGAGGAGAGGAAGCAATAATACTTTGAGTAGTGTCCCCATCAGGAAGCCACAAATAACTAACTGCATCAGGATTTCCACAATTTAATGAAAGGCTAAAAGGCTCACAATTTGAAGTGTCACTTCCAAGATTAACAATTGGACTTTGAGCAACATTCAAATATGCAGCAGTATCCCAAATGCAGCCAAAATCATCAATAACACTCACTCCATAACGAATTAATCCAGAGGAGTCAATTATTGGAGTAATAACAACAGTATCAATAGAAAGATTATAATTATTTGCTCCTTCAACTACAACATTATCTAAAACTGATTGATAATCCCAAGTATTTATTCGTTTAAAATCTAATTTCCACCAGAATAAAAATCCATTATCAGCTCCCCAGTAATCAGAAATTCTCAGTTTCCATTCTCCATTCATTGGACATCCAATAAGTGTACTGAAACCATTCAAATCAGGAGTTTCAAAGCCAGTAGCAACACTTGTAGCATTTTGCACAGGAGTTTGGTAATACTTTGAGTGATTGATTGTATTGGAAGAATCAATAGGCGAAGGCATATTTCCAGAGATAACCCCTCTTGCAGAATCTAAGTATTGATTTGAATAACAATAAGTCCAACCAGTGCCAGGAAGATTTGTTGGAGACATTTCACAACCTGAATTACCATAACCAGGTATTCCCATATCTGAACCACCCATATGATTGAAATGTTTTAGTATGGTTTTTTGCCCATTTGGACAATAAAGTTCAATTGAAAGATCTCCAACAAAGGAATGTTCCATATTAATACAAACACTTCTTAAATCATTAATAGAATCAAAAGTTTTGTCAGGAAAGAAATTATCAATGAAAATAGAGGTTTCCAAATATACAGAAGGACAATTTGGACCATCAGGAATAAAAACAAGAGAATCAAATATTCCAGTCATTTTTTCCACTCTTTTAATTGAATCAATAACAATTGTGGAATTGGTATCAAAACCAACATTTAACATAAAAGGAGTTCCTGAACAAATTTCAACAGGAGCTTTAACAGATTTTATTGGATTTTGAGTTATCCTGATAATTGTATTTATATCGTTTTCACTCTTGCAACCAACCTCATTCAAATAACTGAAAGATGTATCCAGAACATTTAATTCCAATTTATAAGCCTTAGGTAAAGTCCAAATATGTCCTGCCATATTATTATAGTTAATTGTATCATAATATCTATCTCCAAAACTCCAAGAATAAATGCAACTATTCAAAGATTGATTATAGTGAGAATTATTGTCAGGGAATTGTGGTTTAGCAACAAGTGCAATTAAATCACCCTCACAAAAATCAATTGTCCTGTAAGTATTGTATGTCCAGGAGCTATCAAAAGAAGAATAAACAGAATCGGTAATAGTTTTAATTAAATGATTTGAGATATTTCCTAAGGTGTCGTATTTGGTGAAAAAAGTATCTAAATCAGCAATAACTCTTTGACAACGGTCAATGCAATCTGCAAAAGCTTTAAAACCAGTTGAAGTAATGGCAGTGTCGGTAATTAAATTGAAAGTAATGCAACCACTTGTGTCAGAAAGATTAGCAATTAGAGATTTATTTTCTAAAAAGTTTCCAGTGAAATTTGAAGTATTTTCAATGCTTAATTGATTTTGTGGATTAATACTTCTACCACTATAAGCTCTCAAAACATCACCTTGACCCAAAGAAAACTCTTCAAAATTAACTTTTGTTCTCTTTATAGAAAAAGGATCAGTTGTTTTGCGAGTAGGACAAATGGTAAAAGTATAGTTAGTATTATTGGAATAATTGCTGTCTTCTCTTCCATCATCGTAGAAATATTTACCACAAAGATAAGCAGTTTGATTATTAAAAGTTGAGTCAATATATAGAGTAGGAGTAGAGAAATTAAATACATGACTTGAATCGGAATATGTTGAGCCTGAACAAAGAGTTTGAATAAATGCTTCGTAGTTGGCGTTAGGTGATAAATTATTTAGTACATAATTATTAGTATCGAAATAAACTTGGTTCCAAACACTATCTCCAATCTCTCTATATTGAATAACCCAATTACTATCAGTAGGCAATGATTTGTTGAAGCTAATATTTGCATATGTTGACCCAACAGTATCAACATTAACCATTAGTGGAGGGTAGCAAGTTGCTTCTTCATAACCTTCTGTTTTACCTGCAAAATAACTGTATGATTGAATGAAAGTACTATTGGATTTAGAAGTAATTATTTTTATTCTAACTTTTTGACCAATTTTACTTGATAAATCAATGTTCATTTTTGCCCATGGTTTCCATTTAAAAGAATTTGGGTAAGCTTCATCAGTAAAATTCCAACCAGTTCCTGCAAACATTCCAATTGTATCAAAATATGAATCAGGAACTGCTCTACCATTTTCAACTAAATTTCCATTCGATTCAACTAAATTAAGAACCTCTAATGAATAATATGGACCAGTAAATATTGAATAACTAATGTTTCTACAAATTATGGCATAATTAAGAGTAAGTAAGTAATTGGAAAAATCAACATCTAAATCATATGTAAGTTTACTTGCTTTTCCTGCTGCATTGAAATTGTTAATTGTATCATAGTTTATTCTAACAGAATTTTTATAACCTGTTGGAATGGTTTTAAGAGCTTGTACATGAGTGTCAAAAGCAGTGGTATCACTATTAACTTTCAAATAATCATTACTTGAAATCATATCATTTGTACCTCCAATTGTCTGAGTCCAAGCTGTGAAACTTCTTGTGTAATCTTGACTATTATTTATTGCTGTATAAGCTTTCCAATCAATAAAATTGCCATAAGAAAAATCAAAATTATCACCATGGATAGGATGAGTATAATAAGTCCACTCACTACTATCAGTTGCAGAACAAAAGGCTCTAATTCTAAGAGAAAGAGCAGTATAAGGAGAGATATTGGTTAAAGAGATTTGACTTGTTGTTATGTTGGAAACTCTAACTGCATTTTCCCATGAAGAGTCAGAATAAGGTATGTAATCAATTTCCCAATGATCAGCATTAGTGTCATTAAACCAAGCCACATCTATACTTGTAGGAGTAATATTTGAAATATTTAGTTGATTTGGTCTAACACAAGAAGGGAGATACGCAATTTCAAAGTCATCAACATAAACAAAATTATGTCCATTGTCGGTAGAGTTAAGTGCAATATATTGACCTGAACCATTATATGAATTAAAGAAAACCTCACAGTCTTTCCAAGTATTTACTTCATTTAAGGTTATTTCTTCAATTGGAACAAAAGTAGAAGTGTCATTAGGATTACTTATCACTCCAACAATTAACTTATTGGTTGGATATTCAGTTCTTAGTTTGAATGATGCTTTAATGGTGTTTATAGGGATTGAACCATCAATCTTAGGACTTGTAACATAATTATAGGTCATAACATCAGAGCGGAAATTCAAAGCACCAGGAGTGGAATAGCTTGTGTAATCAATACAGGCAATACTTGTTGAATGTGGTATTCTTGACCAGCGTTTATAAGGGAAAACATTAAAACCAGTACCATAAGTATCAAATGAATCAGCCCAAGGCAAAGAGTCTATTGCTGTAAAAAATGAAGAATAAGCCCACTCACTACTATCAGTTACTGAGCAAATGGCTTTAACTCTAACATCAAAAGCAGTTGCACTTGGTAATCCAATCATTGTGAATGTAGGAGAATTTGATATATTGAATGAAGGAGCATTTGCCCATGAGGTATCAGATGAAAGTTTAAATTGTAGTTCCCACTGAGATTCATTATTTCTTGGAGTAAAAGCAATGCTCGCTGAATTAGCATTAATACTATTTAAAGTAATATTATTTGGACTCAAACAAGAAGGTATGTAGCTTATTTCTAAATCGTCAATCCAATAGCTTGAATTATCGACTCTAAAAGCAATGTATCGTCCATTTCCAGAATAAGTATTAAATAATATCTCTTGTTCTTCCGATCTCAACCTGTATTCTGAACTTATTTCTGCAATTTGAACAAATGTAGAAGTGTCACCCGAATTTGTCATAACACCAACACTCAACTTACTGTTTGAATTTCCAATACAACCTTTAAATTTTATTCTAATAGTATTTATATGAATAGAAGTGTCAAACATTGGACTTATTGCATAACAACGTTGAGTAGAATTTGACTGCAAGATAAGAGTATTTGAAGTAGTATAATAATTGTCAAAAGTTCCTACGTAACTATATGATGAGTTGTAAATTGAACTCCATCCAGAGGGTAAAACATTCATTCCAGAGCCATAACTTTCAAATGTTTGTGAATAAGGCAAGGCGTTAATTGTGCTTTGTGAAAAACTTCCAAAAGAAAGGAAAAATAGAAAAATAGAGAATAATAAATGTTTCATATTTATTGTCATTTAATTTATATGCAAAGTAACATATAATAAATGAAATAAAGAAGCAAAAATCAGATAAATTGTAAATAAGTTGGAATTTATTTACTCTTTAAGTTTCCTGTATGTGATATAGTCTGACAGGTTCCATTCTAATGGTTTTTGGGCTTGGTATCTCTCCAAGAAATCATTTTTCTTTAATTCTATCATTTCAAAATATTTTTCACTGTCCCAAAAATAACTATACCTTGTTATGGTTGGCAGTGCTTTGTTTTGAAGGGAATCAATTGTTTTTAACTCTTCTATATTTTTAGAAAACAATAGATATGCTAATTAGAAATTAAAGTTTTTTTATGTCAACTTATCAATCTTATCTATTAATAACTAATTTCTTCGCTATGTTTGTGGTTGAATTAGCTATTCTAATATTGTAAACACCTTTAACTAAGTTTTTAATATTAATTTTTAAAATTTGAATGCATATCCACATCCAATTAAATAAATTATATTGTATGAGTCAATTTCTTCAAATATTCTATTGTATCTAAAATATAGGTTTAATTCATGATGTTTATTGAAGTTGTAATTTAATCCAATAATGTACCTTATTTCGTTAACAAAAGGATCTTCGTATTCGAGTGTTTCAAGATTTCTTTTACGATTTAAATATAGAAATAATTCAGCATTACTATATATTTCAATTTTTGTTTTTGGTATTTTATATGACAGTTCTAATTTTGAACGCAATTCAAATTTTTGTCTTGCTTCAAGGGTATCAAAAATTATTTTTTCTGGACGTATCCTCTTAAATTTATCCCATTTTGTGAATTGAATTCTTTCTCTTAACGAAAGTTTGAAATTTCCAATTTTATATAATCCTGTTGCATAAAAGCCTCCTCGATAGCGTGGTTGTAGATAATTTGTGTCAATATTTATTCTGCCTGATTCAGTATGTTTTGAATAAAATTCATTATTCAGAATTAATCCAGCAAAACATCCTATTTTAAAATATTTTTCAGGACTATAATCAAAAGATAAAAATGTTGTAGTCCTATCAAATTCTTTAAAATTATTTCTTGTTCTAAGCTCTTGTTCAAAGCTTATTGATAAATTATTTTTTAGTTTTTTGGTAAGTTCAAATGATAAACTACTACCATAAGGTTTGGAAATTGTAGGTTCACTTTGGGCATACAACAATGTAATATTTAGTATTAAACTTATTAATGTAATAATTTTTTTCATGTACTATAAGTTTGTCTCTTCCTCGTTTGGAAATTTAGTTAATGTATTAATGGTATTAAACTCTTCATTTTCGGATTGGTAATATATTTTAATAATTGCAGAGTCTTTTAAGAAGTCAATATGTCCAATTTCAATTTTTTTTATTTTTAATCCTGTTCTTTCTGTTAAATCTTTAATTAATTCTTCTCTCTTTTCTGGTACTATAAGTTGTATTTTGTCATATTTTATTAGTTTAAAAAGTACATTGTTCTTATTTCTTTGTTTTTCTAAACCCCAAGTAATTAATAGGAATATTATGTTGGTGATTAATAACTCAATGCAATTATTGTTTTCTGCTAATGCGTTAATTACAGAAATTGATGTAATTGCAAAAAGATACGTCATTTCTCTTATGGGAATACTTTCTGTTCTATATCTAATTATTCCAAAAATGGCAAATAAACCTAATGCAAATCCTATTTTTATTTTAATGTTTCCAAGCAGATAAATTAAAAAGAAAATGGACACACTTATTAGTATAAATGAAAAGAAATAATCTCTTCTTTTACTTTTTGTATAGTATAAATATCTTGTTAAGATATAAACTACGCAAAAATTGAGTAAGAATTTCAATAGCATATATATTATAGAAACCCAATTGTTAATAGGAAGCTCTATTAAACCTGAAAGCTCTTCTGTGAAATTTTCCATCTTTATTTTATTGTATTGATTATTTTTGTTTTAAATAAATTCTGTTTGATGTCGGGATTTGTTAACACTTGCCCAATACATGATTTTGAAAAACTACTTGGGTGAATTCGTAATGAATTTAGAATTTCTTTTGTTTTTGATGATTCTCTTCCTTCTTGTTTTAGTTCCAAAATGGCAATTTTATCTAAATTATAGTTTAAGTTTGTTCTAGGATTATTGAAGAAAATATTAAAATCAATAGTAATTCTTTCTTTAAATGATTTGTTTACAATAGTAATTCTTGAAAAATTAGTTTCAATCGAGGGAGATAAATCTTCATACTTATAATTTGAAGTATTGTTTATAAAGTTAATAGCTTTTTCTTGATTAATAAAATCAATCTCTATTCTTTTTTTATTTGTTCTTTTTTTATTGTTTTTGTTTTTTATTTCTAAGTATGATTCGTTTTTATCTAAGTATTTTCTTGTTCTTATTTTTTGTCTTGGGTATCTTTCATTATGATGTTCTAAATACATTTTGTAATCTATTGTATCATAATATGTAGTTTTGTAGTTTGAAATAATTTTCTCATCATTTTTTTGAATTAAATAATCAAATCTCATTAAGTCTAATATCTCGGAAATTCTATTAATAGGAATTACATATTTCAAATCAACTCTATCCATCAACTTTATTTTCTCCATTTCAGATAAAGAAATGGTTTTAAATAAATTGATTGAAGATAATGTATCATTAATACTAATCATTCCTACCATGTTGAAATTTGTGCATCTAACCAATTTAATCTAATAGAATAATTCGTTTTCATCCTCTCAACTGCTTCATCCCAAGGTAATGATGAATCTGAGTTGTCATTATTATCAATTACCCAAATTGCCCAATTCATACTTGCAGAATTTGTTATATATAATTTTTGTTCATTAATATATGAGATAATTGTTTCGAATGATGGTTTAAATTGTTGCCATCTTTGTTTAGCTAATGCCTTAAAATATGGATCAGTAAAAAGTTTTTTATACCATAGATGATTCATGCAAGCATAATTTTTTTTATCTTGAAATGTAAACATATCAAAATCCCATACAGGACCAGCAAATAGTTTTTTTGATTTGTCTTTATACATAAAACAACTATGTGGAGTCATAACTTCTGTATTATAAACAAGTTCATTTATAATCCAAAAATCAACAAAAGAATTTAAATCAATATAATTGCGATAGCTTGTATCAATAATATTATCTTTAAAAAGTTTTTCTTCAATATTATTGATATAATTAATTAGATAGTTCATTTGAATAGAATTAGGAGGATCTTGCTCTTCTATGCTAAAAGGGAGATTTGCATATTGTGATATAAATTGAGGAACATCAATATCATTAGGATACCTATCAGCTTCTAATAAATAACCACCAGTAATGTCATTTGTAGTCAATTCTTGAATATTTACTCTATTTGGTCCAATCTCAATTTTCTCAGTTAATAAATAACAACCAATAAAAGTATTATTTAATATGATGTTTACATATTTACAATTTGATACCCATGCTTGGTCTGTTCTTCTTGCAATTTCAAGAGCTACTTTATTTCTTAATAATGTTTTATCTCTTGGATTTGAAATTAAAACCCATTTTCTGTGAGAATTCATTCCTAACAAGCTTGATTCATTATTTAATTTTATAACATAAGGTTTTTTTGGAGCCGACCAAGAAGCATTTCCTCTACCTTTTATCTCAATATTTCCAATGTATTCATTTTCATTTGATAGTTGTTTATCAATAATCATTTTGCCAGCAATCCAATCTTCTCTATTTTCTATGGGTTTTGCTTTTTCTGTATTAATTACAATTAGAGGTATATCTAAGTTGCAATCATTTGTGAGCTTAAATGTTATATCCTTATAGTTTCCATTAATAGTATATAATCTATAAGTAACTTCATTATTAAAATTATTTGTAGTGATATTGCTGTACTGATTTTTATTATTAACAGTGATTTTAATAGCATTTGTTCTAAAAGTTGATTTAATTTCGTTTAGGTTAGTGTGATAATAGCATATATTAGTCGTATATTTATTTTCATTTGAATCAAAAGTAAAGTAAACGTCGGAATATATTTTAGAGTTAATTGAATCATTGATTTTAAATGATATAAATTTTAAAGAATCAATATCAGAGTATACATAAGTTATAGGTTCTTCTGGAATATCTTCATTATCATCATTCTCTAATAAAGAGGTATCAATACATGATACAAACATAAAAATTATCATTGAAGAAAACAGAATGATTTTAAATAGAAGTGCTCTTTTCATAAAAATTTAATATTCGTATTTTGTTGAATACAATTATATTAATAGCATATTTTCAAAAATTAGTTTATAATAATTGAAAATAACTTTATCTTGCAAAGGTATAAAAAATTAAATTGTAAAAATAAATAAACAATAAATTTAATTATATAAATTATTCGAATATAACCAATAAAATTCTATAACACTCCAATAAAGCTTATTTACTTTTTAAGTTTCCTGTATGTGATATAGTCCGACAGGTTCCATTCTAATGGTTTTTGGGCTTGGTATCTCTCTAAGAAATCACTTTTCTTTAATTCTATCATTTCAAAATATGTTTTACTATCCCAAAAATAACTGTAACTTGTTATGGTTGGCAGTGCTTTGTTTTGAAGGGAATCAATTGTTTTTAACTCTTCTTTGGTTTTGATGGTGTAGGGTAGAGAGGAGTCTTCAAGCGTAGCCATAAAACGATATTCAACAAAGGATTTTTCATAATTATTAAAGTTATATTTGGCAATAACAACGTTCCAATCCACAAAACTTGAAATAGCAATTACAATAATGGCAGCAAAACTATTTGTTTTAAGTAAATAAAATGCTGTTTTCTTATTAGTTATTTTAATGATAATTGTAACCAGACCAATGATGGCTAAAACAAGGAAGAAAAGAACAGCAATCCTCTTGTAAGCAAGTCCAAAATAAGTCATATACCAATAGTTACGAATGATAACAGAAATAGCCATAACTATGTTTTGAGCAATCCAGGCAATGGTAAGACTCTTAATAAGCTTATTCTTGGAATAGAAATTTAAATTATCCTTAAAGAAGAACAAAGCAATTAAAGAAGAACAAAGAATGGCGAAAATTAAAATCCATGTACCCTCATGAACAAATTCTTTTAAGAAATCACCTTCCCACTTAAAGAACCAAACAGATTGAATGTCGGTGATATTAAAAATAAGAATAAGAACATTTAAAGCACTTAGGGTTATTATCCCCATTATGTTTTGAGTTTTCAAACCAGTGTTTTTAAAATTAAGAAAATGTTTAATCCTCTTCCTTTCCAAATCATCTTTGGAAGAAATATCCATATCCCAAAGACCAACAGGATTAGAGTTTCTTAAAAGAATATTTGCAACAATAACACCCAAAATAAAAATAAAAACAATGGTTATATTCAAATTCTCAAAAAATCTACCTATACAATTTAAAAATGGATCAACTGTGCTGGCAAACTTGGAACTTGCATTAAAATACATAAGAAGAAAAATCAGAACAGTGGCCAAAGGAACAATACCATAAAGAAGTATTTTGATGAAAATATTAGTCAGTTTAATATCATTTTTGTTTTTATCAGAATAGTTTTGAGAGGAGAAATGAGTTGTAAACACACGCATGAACGATTCACCAAAAGCATGAATATACGAACGGAAACCTTTAAAAGCCAAAAGAGTGCTAAAAGAGAAAAGTAAAACAAAATTAATGAAAATTGTCCAGGGAGTGTTGATAACAGCAACCATAATGGAGCTAATAATTAGAGTTACAAGAATAGACTTGCTCAAAAAATTTAGTTTATCAGGTTTGTTAACAAAAAGCATTACAGAAATAAGAATACACTCAAAAATAGTCAGATTAATTCCAATAGAATTTCTGTAAAATAAAAGAGTGAAAACACCCGCAACAATTAAAATTAAGGCTAAAAATTGTTTCCTTTTCATAAAAAATAATTTTAAATAATAACTCATTTTCAAACGCATAAGAAATTATAATATTATCATTTGAAACAGAAAAATAAAAAAAAGTAATTTTTGTCGTATATTTGCTCTTCAAAACAATCTTCAAAAAATCGATAATTATGAGATCTATAAAGAAAATTTTGATTGCTTTGCTTGTAGTAGCTGCAATTCTATTTGGATTTTACACCTATTTTGGAGGCTTCAATAAGCTTAACTTTAAAATAGAAAAAGCAGGAGGAGAAACCATAGTATATAAGCAATTGGTGGGAGATTATTCAAAGAGTGGAGAAATAATGGAATCCATAAGTGATGAACTCCAAAACGACCATGGAATAAAAATAACACAAAATATAGGTATTTACTACGATAATCCAGAAACGACAGATAAAGATAAATTGCGTGCAGATGTAGGCTGTGTTATAAAAACACACGACCAAAACAAATTAGACGAACTTCAAAAAAACTATTCCCTAAAACAAATACCAGAAAAAGAATACCTGATAACCAAAATACCCTACAAAGGCTACTTCTCAATAATTATAGGAATATTCAAGGTATATCCAGCAATGGAAAAATACCTCGATAAGAACAATCTAAGCGATGATGGAGCCATCACAGAAATCTACGACAAACAAAACAAAGAAATAATCTACCGAAAAGAAATCATTGCAGAAAGAGATGATGATTAATTTAAGTGACCCGAAGAACGAAGTTCGAGAGCATCGAAGATAAAAGATAGAAGTGAAAAGATAAAAGTGAAAAGTGAAAAATCATAGTCTTTACACAAATCATTTTAATCAAGGTTCAGACTAAATAATCATGAGAATCCTTTAATCTTTTATCATCCTGATTCAGAAAAAATATAAAATCTTATAAATCTGTGAGAATCTGTGGATAAAAAGAAAGACACAAAAAAAGAGCGAACCCAAAGGCTCGCCCAATTTTTCACTTTTAGTTTTTCACTTTTCACTCTAAAAGTCTTACGGAGCAACAGGAGTATCAGGATCAACAGGAATAACCAAACCCTTAGGCATTGGATTACGATATTCGTAATTTGTGGTTTTAAGTTTGTTTTTAAACCTTACATTAGGACGGAAATTCACTCTAACGCCTCTAATAGTTGATGTATCAACTTCTTCAGCAGTAAGCATAGCCTTAGCCTTAAGGTAAGGAGTAAAGATACCTAACTCATTCAATTGAACAGTAATTTCATTCATAGTTGCATCAGTAATAACAACTTGCAAAGCACGAAGAGCAGACAAAACATCATTCTCAGCCAATGCAGAAGCGCTGGAAATTCTTTCAATTAACTGTTCTTGACTAATAATACCATTTCTTGAAATAGTAGCCAAGTACTTTTCTCCAGGAGCAGCACCAACAGAGATTTTCTTTTTGATTGTTGTGTAATTCAACATAATTTTTTGCGATTGACCTTCAAATCACTATCGCGAGGTTTTTTGTTAAACATAATTGTGAATTAAAATGAAAACTTCTATTTTTTTTCATTTTTTCTATTGCAAAGATACGACTTATTTAGCTATTTACCAAACTTTTAAACCCTATTATTTAACATTCTAAACAAAAATACGTTGATTCCCTAACTATTTTTACTGTTTTACCTATTTTTCATTTAAACAACGTTTTACATTAAGTTCAGAGAAATTTATTTAGCTAATATAGTTATTTAAAAAAAGATGAAGACTTTTTGGAAAAAGAAGGGACTTTCTTTAAAAAAGACAGGGAGTTGATTAAAGAATACTTAAGATAAAATCAGATAGGAAAGGAAATAGAAAGTTAAAAAAGTAATAAAATAAGCCTCAAAATGAAAAGTATTTCTGTAACAGCAAATAAAAAAAGTTTTGAAAAAAGACTCAATTTTATTACTTTTTTAACTTTAGAGCAATAGGATATCATATCCCAACAATATTATTATTAGAATTTACAACCCAAAAGAAATGTAAAATGCATAATAACATATATATAGAAATATATTTAAGATTTGTTATTGGATATACAAAAATTGGAGAATATGGAGTTTATATGTTTAGTTGTTGTATGTTGGCTGTTTAGGGAAGCAGGGAAGTAGGGAAGTAGGGAAGTAGGGAAGTAGGGAAGTAGGGAAGTAGGGAAGTAGGGAAGTAGGGAAGTAGGGAAGTAGGGAAGTAGGGAAGTAGGGAAGTAGGGAAGCAATTTACTATCTTAATATATATATAAAGGTATAAAAGTGCTTCCCTAAGTATTTATCCTCCCTAAAAATTATCCGCACTGTCATGCAGTATTTATAATGCCACACAATGAAAATCTCAAACACCAATAGATATAGGATAAGCTCAAAAAACTATTTTTTCTAAAAAACAAGCTTTTTAAGAGATAAAACACTGATATTCAATAAAATGATTTTTGACTTATGCAAGAAATTTATTTTTTTGCATGTAAGGTTAAACATATATTATCTAAAGACATATTAACGTGCTAAAAACTTGCAGAAACTTTTAATATTAGCTAGGATATTCACAAATAGCGAGAGCATTAACAATTCGCCAAACAACTTTTTGATATTATGTTGAGGAAATCATTTAATCAAAAAACATAGTTCAAGACAAAATAATTATTAGCTTTGTAGAATTATTGAATATGTTTTTATGGCAAAAATTAATGTAAAGGATACAGAAATATCAATTATTTCATTTGAGGAAAGGGATTACATTTCTCTAACAGATATGGCAAATGCAAAAGAAAGTATTAGTCGTGCTGCTGATATTATTAAAAATTGGTTGAGAAATCGTTATACTCTTGAATTTTTAGGGACTTGGGAGCATATAAATAATCCAAATTTTAATGTGGTCGAATTTGACCACTTTAAAACCCAAGCTGGATTACCAAGTTTTGTTTTAAGTGTTACCAGTCGTGCGGTATTTCTTTGCTTTGCAAAGCGACAAAGTCGATAAGTAATCCCGCACAACCAAATTGTTGTTACTTCTATATTTAACAATAGGAATCAATAATCTTTTTGAAGGTATCTTGAATTTCGGTTTGGTTGGTGGTGCTTACTAATTGAAGGCGGAAGGGTTTGAAATCTCTTAGTCCTTTGAAGTAGCCTGAATAGTTCTTACGCATTTCAAATATTGCATTTTTCTCTCCTCTAAGTGCTATCAGTCCTTCAAAATGTTCTTTACAAACCATTACTTTTTCTTCAATGCTTATTGGGGTGGGGGTTTTGTTTTCTAAGAGTTGTTTTGCTTGTTGGAATATAAACGGGTTGCCAATGGTGGCTCTTCCAATCAATATGCCGTCTACTCCATAGCGGTTTTTATATTCTATTACTTTTTCTGCTGAATCTATATCGCCATTTCCAAAAACTGGTATTGTCATTCTTTGGTTGTTTTTCACTTCTCCAATCAATGTCCAGTCTGCTTGTCCTTTATACATTTGTGAGCGAGTTCTGCCATGTATGCTTATGGCTTGTATGCCCACATCTTGAAGTCTTTCTGCTACTTCTACAATGGGTTTTGAGTTTTCGGTGTAGCCCAATCGTGTTTTAACTGTAACGGGGATATTGGTTGCTTTTACAACTGTTTCGGTTAGCTTCACCATTTTGGGAATATCATTCAATATTCCACTTCCACTACCTTTTCCTGCAACTTTTTTAACGGGGCATCCCCAATTTATATCAATGAAATCTGGTTTTTCTCTTTCTGCAATTTTTGTTGCCAGTGTCAGGCTTTCTTCGTTATTCCCAAATATTTGTATCCCCAATGGTCGTTCTTCTTCATCAAAGGACATTTTCACAACGCTTTGCTCAACTTCTCTGAGTAGTGCATCGGAGGATATAAATTCTGTTATTAGAATGTCTGCTCCATAGCGTTTGCATATCCTGCGGAAGGGCTTATTGGTTATAGCCTCCATTGGGGATAAAATTAAAGGGAAAGGAGTAAGAAAGTCTTTAAAGACGTTCATCATTTTTTAATCCCTCTTTTTGTTCTGGATCGTAAGGTCTATTCTTGTAGGTCTTTATTATTTCTTTAATAACATAGTACAAGAAAAAGCCTGCAATGAGAACAACAGCTGTTACAATTAAAAATGTTTTCATCGTGTGTTTGTTTGCATTGAAAATTTGTTGCAAATATACTAAAAGTTTTATTTTTAGAGTATATATAGTTAATTTTGGTTATTTTGAGGGTTGAGATGTTGAGGAGTTGAGATGTTGATATGTCTGTCTGAATCAGGATGTTCATGATTGTATGATTTATTGATTTATAAACTCAACAAATAACCCCTAAATCCCCTAAAGGGGACTTGGCTGACGCATTCTATTTTCCCCTTTAGGGGTTAGGGGTAATTAATAGAAGAATGTAATTAATCTGAATCAGGATTTACAAGATTAGTGAATTAATCAAGAAAATCCACTAATCAAGAAAATCCTGATTCTGACAAAAAACAAACAAGAAAAAAACAAAAAAATATGGAAAGTAAACAATTAGTTATTAATTATTGGGAATCTTCAATTGAAGGGCTTTCAAAGGAAGATAGAGAGCTTTTGATGGAGGCTCAAAACTCATTGGAAACGTCTTATTCTCCTTATTCTAAGTTTAGGGTTGCAAGTTCTGTAAGGATGGATAGCGGTGTGGTTTTTTGTGGTGCTAATCAGGAAAACTCTGCTTATCCTTCTGGACTTTGTGCTGAAAGGGTTGCTTTGTTTTATGCTGGTGCACATTCAAAAAATGCAAAGGTTGTTTCTATTGCTGTTGTTGCTCAAAATTCAGATAATAAATTCTCTAAGGCATATCCTTGTGGAGCATGTCTTCAAGTGATGAGTGAGTGGGAAATGAGATTTAAAACATCAATTCGTATAATTGTTCAAATTGATGATAATAGGGTTCAAATATTTGATGGTGTCAGATCTTTAATGCCTTTTTCTTTTAACCTTTAAGATATTTTATCTCTTTTGTGTTAAGCAGTTCAAAAGGTAGAAAACTTGATACAAAATATTCGTTATGTTCAATTGCTTTTGTTGTGAATGATACAACAGGTATTTCGCTTTCCTTAATCATTTTTTGAGCTATGGCTCCAATATAACTATCCATTACTCCCAATTCCTGGTGTGTCATTATCATTAACAAATCGCCATTAACTTTTTGAGCGTGATTAAGAATTGTTGTGTGAACAGGTTCTTCCGATTTTTCGTATAGTTGTGCAGTACAATTAATACCTTCTCTTTCAACAATAAATTTAGCTTTCTCCATTTTCAGGTTCAAACGGCTTTGTTTGGTTGAAATTCCACCACTTAAAACTCCCACTAAGTGAATGTTTGCTTTGTAGTATTTTGCCCAAACTATTGCTTTTGATACTTTTTCAAGGGTTTGCTTTGTCAGGTCGATAGGTAGTACAATGTTTTGAAAACCACATTCGAGAATTGGATTGTCCGAAACGGTTATAACAGGACATGGTGATTCACTAATTACTTGCAGTATGCTTGTTCCAAAAATATTTAAATCGGGTTTTGACTCTTTGTTCTTACCCATAATTATATATTGAGCTTTTAGAATATCTGCCTGTTCGTGAATAACATCTACTGGGTTGCCTTCTTCAACAATTGTAATTACTCTAACTCCTGTTTCTTTTTTTGTGTTTGTAGCCAACACTTTCAATTTGGCTCTAACTTCTCTTTGAATTCTTCTATTGTCTTTTTCACTGCGGAAAAGTTGTGAGAAGAAATCACCCTTTCTTATAACAGAAAGAACATAAATTTCTCCCTTCAAATATTTAGTTATACAAACTGCTTCTTTAAGAGCAATTTCTGATGTTGGACCAAAGTCATAAGGCACTAATACAGCAGGTTTTTTAATTGTTTTTGTTGTCATATATTTCAGTGTTTTATTATTAACGCAGGAATTATTATTTAATTATTTTTCCCCATACATAAGATGGAATTAAAAGCATTAGTCTTGAAATTAATCCCCAATATGATGGACAAAAAGCCACCTTTTTTTCTTTTTGGATTGCATCAAAAATTAGTTTTCCTCCTTTTTCCAAGCTTGTTGTTAGAGGATAATTTCTGGTTTTAATTAAATCTGTTTTAATGAATCCAGGTAGTATGGTTGTTGTTTTAATGTTTTCTTTCTTTTGTTTTGAAAGTTGGGAAATGGCTTTCAAATACATGATATTATATCTTTTGGAAGCTGAGTAGGAGGGTGAAACTGAAAATGTTCTTATGCCTGCAACTGATGCAATACCAACAATATGTCCTTTACCTTTTCCTTGAAAATAGTGATAGGTCACATTAACCAATTGAGTAAATCCATAAACATTCACTTCAACTGTTCTTACTTCCTTTTCCAATTCTAATTCTTTGTTAACATATCCCGTTCCAGAGCAATAGATAAACTTATCCATTCCACCACACATTTCAATCAATTCCAAAAGCTCCTCTTTGGCACTTGGTTTAGAAGTATCTATTTTCTTAAAGAATACTTTTGATGGATTTATTGCTTTCAATTCTTCCAAGAGGTTTCCCCTTCTTGCTGCAATCCCCACAATATAACCAGCATTAATGTAGTGAATAGCCAGTTCCCTACCAATACCAGATGAAGCACCAATAATTATTACTCTTTCCATAATCATTAACCATTTATCATTAATCATTAACCATTATTATGCACTTGATTGAATGGCATGCGATTCAGTATTGAACGTCCCAAGGTTATTTCATCTGCAAATTCAATATTATCTCCAATTGCAACTCCTCTTGCTATGGTTGTTATTTTAATATTGCAGCCTTGAAGTAATTTGTTGATGTAGAAACCAGTTGTGTCACCTTCCATAGTTGTTGGCAGTGCAAGAATTATTTCTTCTGTTTCTTTTTCCTTAACTCTTTCAATAAGTTGATTGATTGTTAAATCTCCAATGCCAATTCCTTCAATTGGAGAAATTACTCCTCCCAAAACATGATAAACTCCTCTGTATTGATTTGTGTTTTCAATTGCAAGTATATCTCTTATGTTCTCCACAACACATATTTGATTGTGATTTCTTTTTGGATGAGAACAAATTGAACATATTTCAGTGTCAGACAAAGAATGGCATATCTTACAATACTTAATCTCTGCTTTCATTTTGCTAAGTGAATTGCACAGGTTTTCAGTTGTTTGATTGGGTTGTTTTAGTAGATATAGAGCAAAACGAAGTGCTGAACGTTTTCCTACACCTGGAAGGCGTGAAAGTTCATTTACTGCATTCTCAACCAAGGTTGAAGGGTATTCCATATAAAATTATTAATCAAGTTTGAAAAAATATAGTTACTTTTGTATCTCAAATAAAATTGATAAAGCAATTTACAAAAATACAAAATTCTTTCTAACTTATGGAACAAATTATTTTCTGGGCATTCGTATTATACACTCTATTACTTTTCTTTATAGCCTATCTAACTTCTCGTAAGGCAAATAATCAATCCTTCTTCTCAGGTAATAAACGTTCTCCATGGTTTGTGGTGGCTTATGGAATGATTGGTGCTTCTCTTTCAGGGGTAACCTTTATGAGTGTTCCTGGTTGGGTGAATGAGCGTTCTTTTACTTATATGCTTACAGTGTTTGGTTTCTTTCTGGGCTATTTGGTTATTGCTTTTATTCTTATGCCTACCTACTATAAGCTTAACTTAACATCCATTTACAAGTATTTAGAAACTCGTTTCGGTCGTTTTTCTCACAAAACAGGTTCTTTCTATTTTCTTCTTTCCAGAACTTTGGGTGCATCACTAAGAATGTTTATTGTAATTATTGTTTTGCAAAACTTTGTTTTTGATTCTTGGGGAGTGCCTTTTGAGCTGACAGTAGTTTTATTTCTTACACTAATTCTTCTTTTTACATTTAAGGGTGGGATTAAAACAATTATTTGGACTGATACCCTTCAAACAACTTTCATGTTAACTGCATTAGTTATGTGTTTTGTTATGGTGGCTCAGGCTATGAATATGTCAGTAGGAGACATGTTCTCCACAATTTATAAAAGTGACTACACAAATGTAATTGTTACCGATAATTCTTCACGATTGGCTTGGTGGAAACAAATACTTGGAGGAATGTTTATCTGTATTTCCATGACTGGATTGGATCAGGAGATGATGCAAAAGAATTTGAGTTGTAAAAATATTAAATCTGCTCAAAAGAATATGATAACTTTTAGCATTATTCTTTTCTTTGTTGATTTTCTATTCCTTTTGCTTGGTGCAGCTCTTTATATTTATGCAGGTCAAATGGGTATTGATGTTCAAGGTGACAAGCTTTTCCCAACCATTGCTATCAAATATCTTTCTCCACTTGCAGCAGTTGTGTTTATTATTGGTCTTATTTCAGCTCTTTTCCCTTCTGCTGATGGTGCTTTAACTTCACTTACAACAGCATTTTCAATTGATTTTTTAAATCTTGAACATAGAAAAGATTATACCGAAAAGAAAAAAACCAGAGTAAGACATATTGTTCATGCTTGTTTTGCTTTACTTTTTGTTGGTGTAATTATATTCTATTACCGTCATCAAGACCAACACCTTATTGATACTCTTTATCAAATAGCTTCCATAACTTACGGACCACTTCTTGGTTTGTTTGCTTTTGGACTACTAACAAAAAGAGAGGTTAAAGATAAATTTGTTCCAATAATATGTCTTTTAGCACCAGTGATTTGTTTCACACTAAGTGCAAACTCTCTAAAATGGTTTAATTACAGTTTCGATTTTGAACTCTTACTTCTAAACGGCTTCCTAACATTTATAGGACTAATGATGATTAGTCATAGGAAAGCAGAGAATAAGGTTTAATTTAAAGACATTATTGACGCTAATGACCTTAAAGACCTTAAACTATTTTTAAAAATATACTCCACTTATTTGAAAATAATCGGTAGTTAAAGAAAAAAAGTCGGTGTTTATTTTTGATTAATCAGGGACTTTTTTTTAAATAATAAATTAATATAAGAACTAATCCTTTATTAGTTTCTTTCTAATATATCCCTTATCAGTATTAATTCCTATTATATATACTCCCTTTGAAAGAGAATTAATATCAATTGATTTTTCGTTTGCTTTTATATCTGAATGATAAATTTTTTGTCCAAGAGAATTAAACACTTCAATAGAGTTAATTATATTTTGGGAAGAAATATTTACTTCCTTGTTTGCAGGATTTGGATATAGAGTTATTGAATTATCTTCAAATAAAGCATCATTTAAACTAAGGGCAGGAGTAAAGCAATCATCAATTCCTTGTGGATAATCGGAATAAAGTAAAATTCCATTATGTTCATAGCAACGGTTTCTACCCAAAAAGTCAAGCCCCAATGTTTTAGAAAACATATTATATAATAAACCTTCACGATTGCCAATTCCCTCTATCCATTGAGCAACAATTAAAGAAGGAAAGTCATAATATCTAATAGTAAACATTTTCCTTTTGCCATCTAAGTAAATAGTATCAATATCTTTTACTTCAAAAGTGGCTCCATATTCTTCAAAAGTCATTCCATCTCTTACGCTAAATGTATCTCCAACAGAAAGAGAAAAATCGCAAATTAAACCACTTTGTGTTGTATATGCTGGACCAATTCCTTTAAAAAAAACTTGCTTTTGTTCATTTTCTCTTATTCCTCCAATACATTGGGCCGTAAGAGAATCGAATTCACTACCACTAAATAGATATAGTTTCTTATAAGTTTCGTTTTCAATTATAGTGTCTTCCTCTGTTAAGGCATATCTATTTAAATAATATAAAATACCCACAGGAGTGTAATAAGCAAAATCATCACTCCAAATCTGTACGCCAGATTTTACCATTGGTACATACTCATAATTTTGAGCATTTAGAGTTATACCTGAAAGAATAAAAGAAAGTCCTAAAAACAATTTGTAGAGATTTGCTTTGATGTACATGATGTTTGATGATTAATATTGTTATGATTTTTATTTCTAAATTTTTTCCAAAGGTACAATAATATTTTGTTTATATTGCTTTTGTCATTTTATAACAATAAATAGTGAAATTAAATCTATGCATAGAATCAAAATAAGAGAAGAAATCTTATTAGTTTAAAAATGCAAGAATGGCACTATTTATTTTGAGTATAGGTTATTGGCATATAGTATTCTTTTGTTATCCCAATTTCTTCTATGAAATATTTATCATGAGATATTATTATCAAACTTCCTTTATAATTCTTTATTGATTCTAAGAGAATTTTAAAACTTGAAATATCTAAATTATTTGTAGGCTCATCTAAGATAATCAAGTCAGTAAATTTGTTAGATATTATCATACAACACATACATAAACGCATCTTTTCTCCTCCACTCAATTCTTTACATTTTTTATCCCATTGATTACTTGTAAACAAAGCTCTTGTTAACTGATGTTTGACTTCATAATCCTTTAAATTATTTTTATTATGTTTTTGAGCTATTTCCAAAATGGTATATTGGTTGTTTAGAATTGAATAATCCTGATCTAAATACCAATAATTAAATTCAGCATTTTCTATCTTCCCGCATGAAGGAAGTATTTGTTTTGTGATTAACTTAATTAAAGTAGTTTTACCACTTGCATTATTACCAATAATATGTATTCTTTCTCCACTATAGAGTTCAAAGTCTAATAAAGAAGACCATAAATATTTATCCTCTTCAAATGACTTGTTTATTCCTTTTGCACTTATTAATAACTTTCCTTTATGAAGTTTAGAGTATTCAAATTCAAACTTTAATTTATTTAATAATTCTCTTTGCTGTTCAACTTGCTTTAATTTATCAATATTATCACTGATAATTTTATCATGTTTTTCTTTTAGTTTTGCTTGTGTTTTTTCTCCTCTATTTACTATTGTTTTTTTAAGAATTCTAACTTCTACATTCTTTTTACTTCCCTGAGATTGTCTTTTAGCTTGTCTTTGAATTATCTCTCTGGCTTTTTTTTGAGCTTCATTGACTTTCTTTTTCTCATGATTAATTTCATTTATAATAGCATTATCTTCTATCTCTTTTTGATTTTCATAGAAAGAGTAGTTCCCTCCATAAAGATTGATGCCATTATGTGATATTTCATACATTGCTTCTAATTGATTAAGCAGAGTTATGTCATGACTTACTACAAGCATTGTAGCTTTTGTTTGTTCGATATACTTATAAAGTAATTCTCTGCTTGATAAATCTAGATGATTGGTAGGTTCATCAAATAAAATAATTTTAGGATTAAGAATGTTTAGTTTTGATAAATAAACTTTGATTCTTTCTCCTCCGCTTAATTGACTGATTTCAGTGTTAAGATTTAAATAAGATAACCCCCAATAACTTAAAGCAATTTCACATTTAGTTTCAATATCCCAATCATCTTCAAGAATATCGAAATCTGTTTGAGATATACTCCCATTGGTAATTGCATTTAAAGCTTGGATTTTTTTATCAACTCCAAGCATATTGGCAACATTTGAAAAATTGCTTTCAATCTGCTGCGGAATATAAATAGGTTTGGAGCTTAAATAAATATCACCTGAAATAGGTTTTAAATAACCCGTAATTAGTTTTAATAATGTAGATTTTCCTCTTCCATTATTTCCGACTAAGCCGCATTTAGAATTATTATTTATAGATAAACTTAAATGCTCAAATATATTTTTTTGATTTGGATAGTGATAAGACAAATCACTTATAATTATACTCATAATAAATAATTAAATTTACCTTGAAAAGGTAAGGTTAAACCGAATAAATTAAAATTTTCCTTCTGGAGTCGGTTTAGTAAACCAACATTTAATTATTTTTCTTCATAAGAGTATTCTTTTTTTATTTCTGCAAAGATATAAATATTTATTATAATGCCAAAAAATCACCTATAATCTTTACTTTTAAATAGGTTATGATAATAAAATATCTTTCCCGCAGCAAAAAAAAAACTCCAAGAGATAAGGAGTTCTCTTGGAGTTTAAATCAACTTTTAGGAGGAAAGTTAATTTTTTGAAGGTATATCGTTACAAATCAATTTTGTTTAAAAATAAATATCTCTTTGTCCTTTGTGTATGCTTTCAAGATTTTCTTCAATCTTCTTTTGCAATTGAGGTTTCGAAATATCTTTTGTCATTTTATCAATTAATGCCAATCCTTTTCTCTTGGTTTCTTCTGATGCAAAGTCTTCAAGGTATTCTTGGAAAGTAAACATTGCGTTTGGCAAGCAGAATTCTTTAATCAAACCGGGTTTGGCTAAATCCATAAAGTCGTGTCCAACTCTTCCCTTACGATAACAACCAGTGCAGAATGAAGGAATATAACCAGCATCTGCCAATGAAGAAATTACTTCATCCAATGATCTATGGTCACCAGTTGAGAATTGAGTTCCTGTTCCTTCTTCATCATGTGCATATGAACCTGGATTGGTTTTAGATGCTGCTGAAACCTGACTAACTCCATATCTAATTAATTCATTTCTCATTTTGTCGTTTTCTCTTGTGGAAAGAATAATTCCAGTGTAAGGAAGTGCAATACGAATAATGGCAACAAGTTTTTTGAAATCATCATCACTAACAGGAGAAGGAATATTTTCTGAATCTGGTGCTCCAACTGCTGGTTCCATTCTTGGAACAGAAACAGTATGAGGTCCGCATCCAAAGGCTCTTTCAAGGTGATTAGCATGTTCAATCATTGCCAAAACTTCAAATCTATAATCAATCAATCCAAGTAAAGCTCCAATTCCAACATCATCAATTCCACCTTCCATTGCTCTATCCATAACAGTTAAACGATAAAGATAATCAGCCTTTGGTGTTCCTTTTGGGTGAAATCTTTCATACATTACTTCATCGTAGGTTTCTTGGAAACAAACATAAGTACCAATCTTTTCGGCTTTAAGTCTTGCAAAGTCATTAGCTTCCATTGGAGCAAGCTCAACATTAATTCTTCTTACATAATCTTTTCCATCTCTTTCTCTAACTCCATAAGTTGTTCTAAGAGCTTCAATCATATAATCAGTACCATTATAATTGTTTTCTCCACAAATCAAAAGCACTCTTTTATGTCCTTGTTTTAATAGGGCAGAAGTTTCTTGTGCAATTTCATCCATTGTTAAAATCTTTCTTTTAATCAAATGGTTATCCTTACGAAAAGAACAGTAAGTGCAATTGTTTACACATACATTTCCAGTATATAAAGGAGCAAACAAAACAAGTCGCTTGCCATAAATATCTTCTTTTATGATTTTAGCAGTTTCCATAATCTTATGGATTTGTGTGCTATCTTCCACTCTAAGTAATGCTCCAACATCTCCCAGTCCAATTCCTTTAAGTTTTAGGGCTTGGTTTAATATTTCATCAACTTGGCTGTCTGTTGGTGCTTCTCCTTCAATTATTTCATAGAGTTTATCTCTATCAATAAAGTTCTTGTGTCTTTCTGCTATATTCATATCTTTGTTTATTAAATTTTTTATCTGTTATTTCCCTTAGCCAAAATAGATTTCACTTCAACGTTTTCCAATCTTCCCAACTTACCAGTTAGAGCATTGATTTCGTTGCTTGTTGATTCAATAACTAAGGTGATTATGTGTAAACCTTTATCTAAAAGAGGCAAGCCCTGACGAGCCAATATGGAATCAGAATACTCTGACAATAAACTATTGACAGTAGAAGCTACCGCTTTATCGTAAATAACAATTGAGATTGTTCCAATTCTCTTTTCCATTAGTTCCACTTTTGGATTAGATTAAATAAATATTTTTGTTTAATAGATTGATTTTACTCGCTTTGTGAAGGAGTCCCATAAAGAAAGTCTTTACACTCAGGTTTCAAATACGATGCAAAGATACAAAAGATTTCTTTAATCAATTATTTTTAAGTAGAAAAATTATCAAAAGCTTCATTAAACTCAATCTCTTACTTATTCCTGATAATTAATAAAAACCTTTAACCAGTAAATCAAAGCTTTAAACTAATGAAATTCTGTTTAGAAAAAATTTTGCTTGATATAAAACTGATATAATGCCATTAAATGATAAGTATAATGCCATTAAACCATCCATATAATGCCATTATACTTCCCATATAATGCCATTAAACCGAGAATATAATGCCATTATACGAAAATTAAACTTCGTTTGGTGAGATTTAGATAAGGATTCCAGACTTGGATTCTTAATAAATCTACTATTGTTTTAGAATTATTTTTTTATTTTTATCATCAACAATTATTGTGTCAGAATATGATTTGAAGATTATAAGAGTATCATTATAAAATATAGGTTGGTCAAAACTATTATACTTTCCGTTATCATATAAATCATCAAATTTCCAATCAAATTTTCCTTTCTTATAATCAATTTTATTAATACCTCCAATTGTAGTAACATAAATGAAATTATCATCATAAAGAGGAATTGACATATTGAATCCTCCAAGATATAAAGTCCATTTAACTTTGTTGTCTTTTAATGAAACCATTTTAGCAACAGAACCTGCATAGTCCATATCTGTTTCAGTATAGATAGCAATAATGAAATCTTCCTCAAATATAAAATAGAGACTCTCTATTTCAAAATATTCATCCTCCATTTCCAAGTCAATAAATAATTTATTGTTTTTAAAAATCTTACCTTCGGGAGTTATCAATAATTTATCATTATTAAAGTTAACAAACATTGTATCTGGTTCTCCAAAAACATCAGTATATTCAACACTTGTTGCTTCTTTAAGTTTTTTAGTAGGATTTGTATTTTTTTCGTGAGTAATACTACTAAAAGAAAAACTTACAATTATTAATATTGTGAATAATAGAATTTTTTTCATACTATAATTCTTACAAATTATTTCTCCCTAATTCGAATAACATTTACAAGAGTATCTTTCTTTGTTAGGGTGATGCCATGAGAGGAGTAAAGCATATTTTTCTTTTCTTCAAAGGTGTTTTGTTTGTATAGTTTGTTGAAATCAATCCAGATTGAATTATTTGAAACTCCTTTTTGAGGTATTATTGTTGGAATTTTTTCTCTTGATGCTATTGAGCCTTCTGATAGAGATTCGCATAATGCAAAAACTGTTGTTCTAATTAGAGGTTTTTTGCTATCCCAATCCTCACTCTTATCAATTATCTTATCCAATTCTTTTACATTAAGAACATAAACCTCACGTTTCTCTTTTATGGTGTCAATCTTTAAATCTTCTAATTTACATAAATCATCAATCACCATTTTATAATCGATAAAGCTATTTGTGTCTTTTTGTTTTACCAACAAGTCATAGTTTCTGAAACTTAAAATCTCATTTTGCTTAATCCAATATGTTTTTGTGTCATATGCACCAATAAGACTTTCTGCAATTGAACCAAGTGGGGCATTTTTAAAACTAATTGTTTCTCTTCCAAGTGCATTTGTGCTAACGGTATTTAAACCCCATTTTAAAGGAGCATTAGTAAGAGTAGCTTTATAAGTCTTGCCTTCAAAATTAATTGGTTTATCGGAATTAATAAACAATCCCAGAGCAGCAATAGCAACAAAATTATTTAAAGCATGAGCAATTATGGAGGTGAGAAGATTAAATCTTAGTGTAAAATAGGAAAAAAGCAAACCCATCCCAACATATTGAGGAAATGAGAGGAAGAAACTCTTTGGTTGAAGGTTGCCATAATGCAAAGAAGCAAAGGTTATAGAGCTTAGAATAAGGAAAGAGTATAATCTAAGTTTGGGTTTGTCTTTTAGGAAAAAGATTATTAATAAGAATAGTACAGAGTATATGATTCCTCCATAAACATTGATTAATAAAACATATAAAGAAGAAACCGCAAAACTAATCCAAATCCATGCTCTCTTCTTACAAGCCCATGAACGAAAAGCAATTTCTTCTGTAATTGGAGCAAAAATCACCACATAAAAGAGGACAAACCCCAAAGGTAAGTTGAAAAGGAACTTATAAACAGGAGCATTAAATACATCTTGTTCCTTGTCAAAAAGTGTTCTAAGTAAAACACCCAAAGCCATAAGGCAAAGAGATATGACCAATAAATAACGATAGTTTTTCTTTAAGTTCATGGTTTTTATTGATTAATTAATATTTCTCAGCAAAGATATAGATTCTATTTTAAAAGAAGTATTTAATGCTAATTTTAAAACAAAAAATATATAATGTTTCTAATTGTCTTTTTCTAAGTCTTTAAGTGCTTTCCTGTTTGATTTTCTTGATGAAAATACAAAGAAAAGGAATGTGAGTGGGAAGAATTTAATTATGTATGGAGTTCCCATTTCTTTTTCGTAATCAAAATATGAATAAATGCAGATTGAATAATAGATAATTATATACAACAAAATAAATATTATTGTAAATTTGTTTTGTTTATTGGAAAGAATTGGATTTTGTGGTTTTTTGTACAACTTGTTATAAGAGTAGAGTACAAAATATAAAGCAAGTACAACTATGCTAACAATAATATCTACTATGCTAAATTGAATATTCATACCTTTTTTTGATTTATTAATATTTTCCAGCAAAGATATAGATTTTATTTTAGACGGAGAGTTTAATACTGATTTTTAATCTGTAAACCAAAAAAGTGTAAATAGTATTTAGTATTAATTTCTAATATGCAACAATATTAAGGAATAAAAGTAATGTGAAATCAAGTTTATAACTACAAAAACAAAATCTTAAACTAAATAAACAGGCTTTCAAACTAATTAAGCTTCGTTTCAATCTCAAAACAATGCCATTGTTTTTGCATCAAGTCCTTATAAAAATACTTTAATGCTTGATTTAGTGAGATTAAAGTTTTGAAAAATTAGTGGTAATTCTTGTGTAATTTGATTGTTGAAAGATATATTTGAAAATAGGATAGGAGTAAAGATTTTTTTTCATAATATTGCATCATATTTTATAGAAGTTATTTTTTAAATAAATAAATCATTTCTTATGAGAAAAACTTTAACTCTTTTATTTGTTTTTCCCTCATTAATTTGTTTTGCTCAAAATTATAATGACCAATTAAAACATATTCTTTCTTATAGTCAAGAAAATTTTGACTCCGATACTTGTTGCTGGCATAGACTGAGTGCTGACAAAAAGTACCTTGAAGCAGCAAATCTTATTGTTTTTTATTTGCAAACAGATAATGCTATAAATAAACATTCTCTAAATTGGCATTGTGGACAGATGTTTGCAATGGCTAATTCTAATAAATTGGCTAAAAAGCATTTTAAACGGACTTATTCAATATTTTACAAACTCTTTGGCGACACTGATGCTAAAACATGGTACTACTATGCAAAAGGAACAATTGCATTTATTGATAATGACAGAAAGAAACTCCAAGCCATTATCCATACATGGAAAGCCAATTATCCTTCGGATATTAATTTAGAAACTCTAATCCGTTTAAATGAAAATTGGGGTTTAAGTTATGAGAATGCATATTAATGTATATAAAGAATCCGTTTTTATTTTTTGTGTTGTTTTCTGGATAACTTGTATCAGATAGAAATGAATTTCTTAACATTGCATTTAATTAACAGAAAGTAATTTTATATAGTTAAAGTATGGTAATGAAAAACAAAACTTTGATATTAATTCTGATTTGCTTTTTTGCTATTAACACATTTGCTCAACAATGTGATTTTTACAAAAGAGATTTTGAACTTCTATTAATAATAAAAGATAAATCAGAAATAAACTCAACTGATTTGGAAAAGAGTTGGGAAATAACAAAAAATCTATATAATATTAAATATACAGATTATATAGATAGCGTTTCAAAAGGTACTTTTTATGTTTCTCATAGCCTTACAAGAGTATTTTCAGATATATGTATAATGGCTGATAGCATTTTAGGAGTTGATTATTATTTCAAATATTTAAGTTTAACAAATGGCTCTGCAGAAGAAGAACGTTCTTTTGCACTTGAAAGAATCTTTGTTAAATACCCTGAGATTGTTCTTAATAAAATAGGAGACAACAAAGAATGGCTTAATTATTTAACTTGGGGATTTATAAACAATAGATATTATGGTGCTGTAAATCCTTATGAAAAGGAAGATTATTCAGCAATGACTATTTATGAAGATTCTCAGAAACCTATCCTAAATAAAGAAAATTGCAGAGAAATATTCTTTGAAACAAACCCAATTTTGGAAACAAAGTATAGTCAATATAGATATCAAATAGATTTTATAATAAATACTGCAATTGAAAACTTAAAAGAGAATTATTGATTATCTTCCGTATTTTCTTCAAGCTCTTTTAAAGTGTTTTTTAATGAATTTATAATAAAAAAGTGAAGGAAGAAGAATGTGAAAGGGAAAATCTTTATTGTATATGGAAGGTTTAATAATTTAACATTTTCAAAATAGTAATAGAAATCAATTGTAAAGTATATGATAATAAATACAACAATAAATATAAAGAAATACCTGCTTAACTTAATATCATGCTTAATTACTTGAACAGGATTTTTTAGTTTTTTGTAGAATTTACCTTTAAGTATATAGTGCATTATGAAATATATAGCAATAATAATTACACTAATAACTATATCTAACAAATCAAATTTAATATTCATATCCGTCTTATTTTGTATAATTATAAAGCAAAGATAATAAATTTTATACCAAAAACAAAATATTTTAATTAAAAATTTTTATCTTTGCTGAATAAATATGAATAGCAAAATATAATTACATAAATAAAAGGATAAATATTTAGAAAATGAAACACGTAAATAAGATAGTTAGTTTCTGCTTATTAGCAGTATTATTTAGTTTGCCTTCTTTTGCAATAAAACCTGATAGTGTTTATGTGTTGCGTCCAGAGAATCTTGGTTTAATTTATCGAGATTTAAATGTAATAACTTCTGACGGATTGAAGATTAAAACATGGTTCTATCCTGCTCAACCTGCACTTTCAGAAAAAGAAATAAATGAAGCTTGGAATAATCCTGTCAAGAAACCTTATAAAACAATTGATAAAGAACCTCGCCCAACAATAATTATTGCTAATGGTGATGCAGGAAATATGTCTTACCAGCAAGTGCATTTTGCACTAAATTTTACTTCTAAAGGATATAATGTAGTAACCTTTGATTGGCGTGGTTTTGGAGAAAGCAGTGATTGGGATATAAATAACGATTATTTAGTTTATTCGGAGTTCTTGCTTGATTATGATGCTGTGATAAAAGAGGTTTTAAAACAAAATGAAGAAGTAGATACTAATAAAATTGCTGTATTTGGATGGTCAACAGGAGCATATCTTTCAATGGCAGCATCAAGTAAGTATGATAATATTAAAGCATTTGTAGGTATTGGTTTAATTACTTCTTTTGAGGATGTGTTTCCTCTTTTAAAACAATTACAAACCAATAAAGATCGTAATCTAATAGTCCCTGATAACTATCCTAAAGAATTACTTCCAGTAAACTTAGCCCCAAACTATAACAAATCAACTTTTCTAATTGTTGGAGAAAAAGATAATCGTACACCTATTTGGATGAGCAAGAAAATATACTCATTACTTCCTTCAAAGAAAGAGCTATGGATAGTAGAAGGAGCAGAGCATGGAGGACAATATGGTCCAATAAAAGATTTTGACCTATTCAACAAAAGATTTATAGAGTTTTTGGATAAGAATTTATAGAGAATTAATTTGAAATTTTAATTTTCAAATTTGAAATTCTCTTTTTAAGAATATCTTTTCTAAGAAATTTGTGAGAAATCTATTTGAGGTTTGGTTCTTTGGAAGTATTCTTTTAATTTTTGGTTTTGTGGAGTGATTAGCATTGGGTCTTGTTGCGCTATTTCAATTGCTGTGCTTCTTGCAGCTTTTAAAATAGGCTCGTCTTTAACTATATTGGCTATCTTTAAGTCTAATAAACCACTTTGCTTTGTTCCAGCAATGTCACCAGGACCACGAAGGCGAAGGTCTATTTCTGAAATTTCAAATCCATCATTTGTTTCAACCATTGCTCCAAGTCTTTCCTTTGCTTCGGAAGATAGTTTGTAGCTACTCATTAAAATACAATAAGATTTTTCTGCTCCTCTACCAACTCTACCACGCAATTGGTGCAATTGAGAAAGTCCAAAGCGTTCTGCATTTTCAATTATCATTACAGAAGCATTGGGAACATCAACTCCAACTTCAATTACTGTTGTTGAAACCATAATATGAGTAATCCCTTTTTTAAATCTATCCATCTCATACTCTTTGTCCTGAGCTTTCATTTTTCCATGAACAATGCTTATTTGAAATTCTGGTAAAGGAAATTCTCTAACTATGCTTTCGTATCCATCCATCAAATCTTTAAGATCTAATTTTTCGGACTCCTTAATTAAAGGGTAAACAACATAAATTTGTCTTCCTGCTTCAATCTCTTTTCGCATAAATGCAAAAATTCTAAGACGGTCTTTATCGAAGAAATGAGCTGTTTGAACTGGCTTTCTTCCTGGTGGCAACTCATCAATTACTGAAACATCCAAGTCTCCATAAACAGTCATTGCAAGAGTTCGAGGAATAGGAGTAGCAGTCATTACCAAAATATGTGGAGCTGTATGATTCTTTGTCCACATCTTTGCTCTTTGTTCAACTCCAAAACGATGTTGCTCATCAATAACGCATAAACCCAAATTGGAAAACTTAACCTTGTCTTCAATTAAAGCATGTGTGCCAATAATTATATCTATTTTTCCTTCCTCCAATTTAGGCAGAATAATATTGCGTTCTTTTTGCTTTGTGCTTCCAGTCAAAAGAGCAACTTCAAGAGGCATATCGCCCAAGAATTTCTTTATGGAAACATAATGCTGTTGAGCCAATATTTCGGTTGGAGCCATAATGGTTGCTTGAAAACCATTATCTATTGCAATTAGCATACTTAAAAGAGCAACCAATGTTTTACCACTTCCAACATCTCCTTGCAAAAGTCGATTCATCTGATGTCCCGTTCTCATATCATTGCGTATTTCCTTAATAACTCTTTTTTGAGCATTTGTTAAGGGAAAAGGCAGGTAGTTATTGAAGAAATCATTAAAAACATTGCCAACCATTGAAAAAACAAATCCTTGCGACTTCTCAACTCTAATAGTTTTTAGAAGTTGATGTTCAAGTTGCATAAAGAATAGCTCTTCAAATTTTAGTCTTGCTTTTGCTTTTGAAAGTAATTCAGTAGAGGAAGGGAAATGTATTTGAATTAAAGCTTCTTCAAGTGAGATTAAATGATACTTATCAATAATATAATTTGGTAAGCTTTCTGGTATATATCCTTTAACTTGTGCAATTAAAGTTCGCATTAGATTGGAAATAGCCTTAGAGTTTAAGAAGGCATTTTTCATTTTTTCGGAAGTATTGTAGAGAGGGGAGAACTTTTGAGTTAGGTTTTCTTGTGAGGCAAGGTATGTTTCTAATGGTTCAATGTCGGGGTGAGCAAAATTATATGTTCCTTTAAAAAGTGAAGGCTTTCCGAAAGTCACATATTCTTTTCCTTGCTTAATGCTTTCTTTAATCCATTTTATTCCTTTAAAGAATACCAATTCAACCTTTCCTGTTTGGTCAGCAAAATTAATAGAAAGTCTTGCTTTTGCACCAATTCCAATAATTTCCATTCCAATGACTTTTCCTCTAATTTGAATGAAAACTTCCTCTGATTGAATATCCTTTATTTGGACGAAATTACTTTTATCAACATAGCGATAAGGATAATAGGATATGAGGTCACGATAAGTATTGATGTCAAGTTCTTTGTTAAGAACTTTTGCTTTCTTCTCGCCAACTCCTTTCAGAAATTCAATCTTAGTATCTAAGAGATTAACCTGCATATCTATTTTAGTAAATGTCTTGGAAATTTTTTAAACCTCTCTGCAAAGATATAAAAAACTGAATAGAAAATAAAAAAAGCGAGGAGATTTCTCATCTACTCGCTCAATTATATTATTATGAAAAAATATTATAATGGTTTTAAACCTAATATTTCTCTAGCTTCGGTTGGATTTGCTATTTCTCTTCCAAGTTCTTTTGCCATACGAACAACTTTTGCTACAAGTTCTCCATTTGATTTTGCTAGAACACCTTTTGAAAGAAATACGTTATCTTCAAATCCTACTCTTACATTTCCACCATCAATAATAGCAAGTGCTGCAAGAGGGAATTCGTAACGACCAACTCCTGCTACTGTATATGTTGCATCTGATGGAATTGAACCTCTTAAGAATACAAAGTCACGAATATCACCAGCAATACCACCATTTACTCCCATTACGAAGTCAAAGTGCATTGGTTTTACAATATGACCTTTTTTATGAAGTCTTAAAGCCATTTCAATCATACTTTTGTCAAATACTTCAAGTTCTGGTTTAATACCTCTTTCAATCATTCTAGTCCCAAAGTACTTTATTGTATTTTCAGTGTTAGTGAATACATCATCACCACCAAAATTACAAGTACCACAATCAAGTGTTGCCATTTCTGGACATAATTCTGTTGGTTGAAGACGTTCATCATCTGTCATTCCAACAGCTCCACCAGTTGAAGGTTGAATAATTACATCAGGACATTCTTTATGAATAGCATCCATAATCACCTTGAAACGATTCTTGTCTTGTGTTGGAGTACCATCGTCAAGACGAACATGAAGGTGAATTATAGAAGCTCCTGCTTCGTAAGCAGATTTTGCTTCTCTAACACACTCTTCAACAGTGTACGGAACAGCTGGATTGTGCTCCTTCAGCACTTCAGCACCACATATTGCTGCTGTTATAATTAACTTTTCCATAGTTTAATTTCTTGATTTATTATTTGTTTTTTCTTTGACATTGCTTTGGTACAACGCAAGTTCCAGTTGCTCTACAAACAACAATAGGTTCTTCCAAAACATCAGCAGCTGAAGCAGAAATATCTGTTCTTGGAACAATAACTTTTCTTGCTTCAAATTTCATTTTTCTTGATGAATTTCCAACTGAAGTTATTTCTCCTTCTGCTTCAATGAAGTCTCCAGCATAAACAGGTGCTAAGAATTCAACATTATCGTAAGCACAAAAAAGTCCTTCGTCTCCATCATTTATTATTAATAGTTCTGTTGCAACATCTCCGAAAAGGTTTAACATCTTTGCTCCATCAACAAGATTTCCACCATAATGAGCGTCATGCATGCTCATTCTAACTCTAATTATAGATTTTGTAGCCATAGTTTTTTATGTTTTAAAATATTTGTTTTATTATTTTACTAAGTAATCAATGAATAAATAAGGAGTATGAATATCATGTGGTTCAAGTTTTTCAACTTCTTCACTCGCTTCTGCAATAACAACATCGGCAGCCATTGCAATTAGTGGATTGAAATTTTTGGTTGTTCCTCTAAAAACCAAGTTACCATATGAGTCAGCAATGCTTGCTCCAACTAAAGCAATATCTGCTCTAAGTGGTTTTTCTAAAAGAAAATCTTTACCATCAACATTGATAATTTGTTTTCCTTTTTCAACCATTGTACCTAAACCAGTTGGGGTTAAAACTCCACCTAAACCAGATCCGCCACAACGAATTTGTTCAATAAGAGTTCCTTGAGGAACAAGTTCAATTTCCATTTCTCCACTTAACATCAAATCTCCAGCAATTGGGTTTGTGCCAATATGTGAAGCAATTACTTTTTTTGCTAAACGATTTGCAACAAACAATCCACTTCCAACTTCTGGAAAAGCTGTATCGTTACAAATTATTGTAAAGTCTTTCTTTCCTGATTTGACAATGGCTTTAATAAGTTCATTTGGAGCTCCAACTCCCATAAAACCTCCAACCATTATTGTCATTCCGTCCTTTATAAGGTCAACTGCTTGATTGATATCAATCCTTTTCATATATCTGAGTTTAGGTATTTAATATGTTAAATTATGAATTGGCAAAGTTAAGTATTATTTTTAGAAGAGCCAAATTTTGTAATTATTGCTTGCTTAAGTTAGTTTATTTGCATTTATTTTATACCTTTGCAAGCTAAATTGATATATAATAATAAATTAAAAACGATATTAAGATATGAGTACAAAGGTTACAAAAGAATTGGTTAATCCAAGAAGTATTGTGGTTGTTGGCGCATCAAATGACACAACAAAACCAGGAGGAGCTGTTTTGAGAAACATTATTGAAGGAGATTTTAAGGGTAGTTTGTATGTAGTAAATCCAAAAGAAGACGAAATTCAAGGAGTAAAATGTTATCATAAAATTAATGAAGTTCCTCAAGTGGATATGGCAGTAATTGCTATTGCAGCAAAATTTACTGAAGAAACTGTAAGAGTGTTGGCACAAGAAAAAGGAACAAAAGCATTTATTATTATTTCTGCTGGATTTGGTGAAGAAAGTCAAGAAGGAAAAGAACTTGAAAAAAGAATTGTAAAATTAATTGAAGATAATAATGGTTCTTTAATTGGACCTAACTGTACAGGTATTTTCACTCCTTTTCATCATGCAATTTTCTCTAAGCCTTTTCCAAAATCTTCTTCAAAAGGAGTTGATTTTATAACTGGATCAGGAGCAACAGGATGTTTTATTATGGATATTGGAATGCAACAAGGATTACATTTTAATCACTGTTGGGGTGTTGGAAACTCAGCTCAATTGGGTATTGAAGATATTTTGGAATATCATGATGAGGTTTACAACCCTGAAACTTCTTCAAAGGTTATTTTGATGTATGCTGAAAATATTAAAAACCCAGCAAAACTTCTTAAACATGCAACATCTCTATATAATAAAGGTTGTAGAATTGCAGCAATTAAATCAGGAGGTTCAGAAGCAGGTTCAAGGGCAGCTTCATCTCACACTGGAGCATTAGCTTCTCCAGATGTTGCTGTTGATGCTCTTTTCCGTAAGGCAGGAATTGTACGTTGTAATGGTAGAGAAGAATTAATTACTATTGGTTCAATATTTACTTATCCTGAATTTGAAGGAAAGAATATAGCAATTATAACTCACGCTGGAGGTCCAGCAGTTATGTTAACTGATGCTTTAAGTAGAGGTAAAATGGAAGTTCCACATATTGAAGGAGAAAAAGCAGATAAACTTTTATTAGAACTTTTCCCTGGTTCATCTGTTGGAAATCCAATTGACTTTTTGGCAACTGGTACACCAGAACAATTAGGAAAGATTATTGATGCATGTAATAATGATTTTGATAATATTGATGCAATGTGTATAATCTTTGGTACTCCAGGATTGGATAAAATCTTTGATGCTTATGCAGTAATTGATCAAAAGATGAAAACATCCAAGAAACCTATTTTCCCAATTATGCCTTCAACTCTTGTTGCAAAAGAAGAAGTTAATGATTTCGTTTCAAAAGGAAATAACTATTTCCCTGAAGAAACCGTTTTTGGAACAGCTTTAGCAAAAATCAAATCAACTCCAAAACCAAGTGTTGATACAAATGACTTAATAGGTATTGATGTTAAGAAAGTAAGAGAGATTATTGATAGTTCTGAAAATGGATACTTAGACACAAAACCAATGTATCAATTGCTTGATGCAGCAGGAATAAAACATTCTAACGAAGTTTCGTCCGATAAGGTTGAAGATGCAATTGCATTTGCAAGAGAATTTGGTTATCCTTTGGTAATGAAGGTTGTTGGTCCAGTTCATAAGAGTGATGTTGGTGGAGTTGTTTTAAATGTTAAGGATGAAGAAACAATAAGAAGAGAGTTTGATAGATTAATGAAGATAAAGGATACTTATGCAGTTCAAACACTTCAAATGCTTTTTGGAACTGAAATTTATATAGGAGCAATGCGTACTGAACTTTTCGGACATCAAGTTCTTTGTGGAATTGGTGGAATATTTATTGAAGTATTGAAAGATGTTCAATCTAATCTTGCTCCAATTGGAATAGGAGAAGCAAAACAAATGATTAAGAATTTGAGAAGCTATAAAATTATTCAAGGAGTTCGTGGACAAGAACCAGTTAATGAAGAATTATATGCAGACCAAATAGCAAGAGTAAGTGCACTTGTTCAAGCTGCTCCTGAAATTGCAGAAATGGACTTAAATCCACTTTTAGGTTCTGCAAATGCTGTTGTTGCTGTTGATGCTCGTATTAGAATTGAAAAATAAAAAACAGAAATAATATGAATAAGAAAGTTCTTTGGAATATAGTTTCCTCAGTATTGATAATTGCAATGTTTCTTTTGCAATATTCTCCACAATTGGAAGAATTTAAGTATTGGATTTGTTTCGCAATTATTGTAGCATCTTGCGGAATAATAGTTTATAATACTTTTGCAATATCTTATAAGTATTCACAAGCAAATAAGCAAATTGAACGTTCAAGCAAAAGAATTGCTGAATTGGAAGGTCAATTAACTAATAAACAAGAATAATACTACAAAAAATAATGAAATTAAAAGACATATTAATCACCCTGATAGTTATCGGGGTGATTGCTTTATTTATTACAATTGAGCCACTAAGAGATTGGTTTATGCAATGGAGTGGAGCTAAGGATTGGAGATATTTCCTTTTAGCATTCTTTAAGTTTGCAATTTTGGCAACATTAGGAGAAAGTATTGGATTGAGAATATCAAAAGGAGTTTATAATGAAAAAGGATTTGGACTTTTGCCAAGAGCTTTTGTTTGGGGAATATTAGGAGTGGTGATTACAATTGCAATGGGATTATTTGCAAGAGGAACCTTTGGACTATTTGATTATTTCGGATTAAATATCAATGGTGCAAATCTTTCAGAGCAAACCTTTGGAATGAGACTGCTTTATGCTTTTTGTGTTTCATTGTTTATGAATACATTCTTTGCTCCTGTTTTTATGACAGTGCACAAAGTAACAGATACCCATATTTTAGCAAATAAAGGTTCATTAAAAGGATTCTTTACTCCAATCCCTTTTGGAAGAATTATTGAAAACCTTAACTGGAAAGTTCAATGGGGATTTGTGTTTAAGAAAACTATTCCTTTTTTCTGGTATCCAGCACATACAATCACTTTTATGTTGCCAAAAGAATTCCAAGTATTATTTGCAGCCCTTTTAGGAGTGGCTCTTGGAGTAATACTTTCAATTGCTAACCTTAAAAAGAAATAAAATTTAAATGATTAGAAATTTTAGAATAATAATATTTTCACTTCTAACATTAATTACTCTAAACTCAATTGCACAAGAAAAATCAGGATTCACTTATGATATCTATGGTTTTATAAATGCACAATATTTCTTCAACACAAGAAAGACATATTCTTCTGTTGATGGATTGTTTTCCTTATATCCTTTATCTCCAAATTATAATGCTAAGGGAGAGGATTTGAATGGTGTAAATAATCATTACTTTTCTGTGTCAACAACCCGAATTGGTACAAAATTTAACTTTGGAGAAATTAATGGAGCTAAATTTAAAGGACTTATTGAAGCTGACTTTACTGGACAAGCTGGTGGTTTGGCAAATTATTTAAGATTTAGACATGCTTATTTACAAATAAATTGGGAGAAAGCTCAATTGATTGCTGGGCAGTATTGGAATCCAATGACTGTGCCACAAATTATGCCTTCAAATAAAGAAATGCATAATGGAGCTCCTTTCCATCCCTTTTCACGTATTTATCAAGTAAGATTGGACTACAAAGTTTTCGGAAACTTTAATATACTTTCAGCTTTGTCTTTTCAAAGAGATTATGCAACAATTGGAGTAGATAAAATTAAGGATTATAACCAACAAGCAAGAACATTTATCCCAATAACAAATTTACATTTCCAATATGTTTCTGATAATTTTTTTGCAGGAATTGGAGGAGAGTTTAAGGCAATTCAGCCAAGAGAAACTTATACAACAAATAACCAAACTTTGATTATGGATGAAAAGATGTATAATTTCTCTACCTCTATATATTTTAAATATTTAACAAAGAAACATTCAATCAAGTCACAAGCAATTATTGGAGATAACCTAAATGATTTAACATTAATTGGAGGTTATTATGAAAGTGCATTTGATACAGTTAATAATAAGTTTACCTATCATCCAGCAACAACTTTTTCTTCATGGCTCGAATACACCTACAAAATAGGTAACTTTATACCTGGAGTTTTGATGGGCTATACAAAGAACTTAGATATTAACACAAAAGGCTATCAAAATGCTTATGGATTGGGAATGGATATTGATAATTACATTAGAATATCTCCACGAATAGATTATGAGTTGAAAAACAATTTTTCTCTTTCTTTTTGCGTTGAATATCAAAATGTAAAATTTAAAGATATATCAAAAAGAGTGGAAGCTCTTAAGTATTCTTTAAATTGTACCTATAGTTTTTAACAAACATATGGAAACAATAAATTTTGTTAAGTATCAAGCCTCTGGAAACGATTTCGTTTTAATTGATAATCGTTTTAAAGAATATTCTTTCACAGAAGAACAAATTCAAAAGATTTGTCATAGACATTTTGGAATAGGTTCAGATGGTTTAATCCTATTGGAAAACTCCAAAGAAGCAGATTTTCTAATGAAATTCTTTAACCCTGATGGGTCATCCGATATGATGTGTGGAAATGGAGGAAGAAGCATTGTTGCCTTTGCCAAAAGTCTTTTAATAATTGATAAAGAAGCAAGTTTTATTGCTCCCGATGGATTGCATTCTGCTCAAATCATAAGCCAAGAAGAAAATCATTCTTTGGTTAAATTGAGTTTAAGGGATGTAAATGAAGTTTCTTTGTATGATGATGGTCAATATCTCAACACTGGTACATCTCATTTTGTTAAAGAGGTTGATGATGTTTCTCAAATCAACATTAAGGAAGAAGGTAAAGCAATTCGTTATGATAAGCGTTTTGAGAAATTTAAAGGAACTAATGCAAATTTTATTCAAGTTGTGAATAATGGAGAGCTAAGAATAAGAACCTACGAAAGAGGAGTAGAGGACGAAACTCTTTCGTGTGGAACTGGAATAACAGCTTCTGCCATTGCCTATGCAGAAAAATATAAACTAAATCAATCACCAATTACCATTCATTCAAAAGGAGGGGAGTTGAAAGTATTTTTTGAAAAAACAGCTCAAAACACATATTCTAATATATTTCTTCAAGGCTCAGTTGAAAAAGTTTTTGACGGAGTAATAAATCTATAAAATTTTCTTTATGAAAAAATATAAAGGGACTTTCTTTTATTTGATAATAACAAGCCTGTTTACTGCTCTTATTTTCTATATAATTTATATAGGAAAAGATCTTGAAGTAGGGCGTGAAATTATTAGAAATTTTTCAAAGAATACCCCTTTTCAAGATTTTTCTAATTTCATTTCTAACAATCTTAAAAATTCTGTTGGTCTATTAATCCTACAAATTATAACAATAATTATAGTTGCAAGAGGAATAGGCTTTTTCTTTAGAAAAATGGGGCAGCCAGTTGTTATTGGTGAAATACTTGCAGGGATTATTCTTGGTCCTTCTCTTTTGGGAACTTATTTTCCTGAATTTTCCAATTTCCTTTTTGCAAAGGATTCACTTGGAGGGCTTCAAATACTTAGTCAAGTTGGGCTTGTTTTGTTTATGTTCGTTATTGGAATGGAGCTTAATTTAAAGGTTCTTAAAAACACAGCCTACGAGGCAACGGTTATAAGTCATGCAAGCATTATTATTCCTTTTGCTTTAGGAATTGGATTGGCCTATTATCTTTATCCTTCTTTTGCTCCTGAAAATATTCCTTTCTCTTCTTTCAGTCTTTTTATTGGAATTGCAATGAGTATAACTGCATTTCCTGTTTTGGCAAGAATTGTTCAGGAAAAAGGACTTCATAAAACAAAGATTGGGGCTTTATCTTTAATTTGTGCAGCAATAAACGATATAACTGCTTGGTGTTTGCTGGCAGTGATTATTGCAGTTGTTAAGGCTGGCTCTTTTGCAAGTTCAATTTACACTATAGTTTTCGCAATTGCCTATGTTTTCTTAATGATTTCTGTGGTGCGTCCTTTCTTGAAGAAAATTGTTAGTTCATCCAAATCAGATATTTCTCTTAACAAAACCTTAGTAGTTATTGTCTTTTTAGTATTGCTAATATCTTCTTTTATAACAGAAACAATAGGAATTCATGCTCTCTTTGGAGCTTTTATGGCAGGAACCATTATGCCAGAGAATCTTCGTTTTAGAAAACTCTTTATTGAAAAAATTGAAGATGTTGCATTAGTGCTTTTCTTACCTATTTTCTTTGTTATAAGTGGATTGAAAACAGAAATTGGATTAATTGATAATTCTAATTTGTGGGAGTTAACAGGAATTATAATAGCTGTTGCCATTGCAGGGAAATTTATTGGAAGTGCTGTTGCCGCAAAGTTCGTTGGGCAAAGCTGGAAAGACAGTTTGACATTAGGAACGTTAATGAATACACGAGGTTTAATGGAAATTGTAGTATTGAATATTGGCTACGATTTGGGAGTGTTGAATGCTGAGATATTTGTAATGCTAATTCTGATGGCTCTAATAACAACCTTTATGACTGGACTTTCATTAAGTGGAATTGAAAAGATATTTAAAACAAATAAAATAGACATTAAAGATTTAGAATCTTCAAAAGATAAAATCCTGCTCTTTTTTCGAAATGCTCAAACCAGCAAATCATTATTAAGAATAGCCAACTCATTAACAAAGAAAACCAATTCCCAATCACCAATAACAGCCATACATATTGCTCCTTCCGATGGACTATCGCAAATGAATACTGAGCAATTTGAAAAGGAAAGCTTTAAACCAATAGTTAGAGAAGCAAATAATTTGGATAGAAAGTTAATATCATTCTTTAAGGTTTCAAATAACTTTCAAACTGAAGTGGTAGAGTTTGCCAATCAAGGCAATTTCGACTTTTTGTTGATGGATAGCGAAGAATCAATATTCTACGGAACACTCTTAGGAAGAGTTTTGGGCTTTACAACCAAAATCATCAATCCTGAAAAACTTATAAATACAGTAAGAGGAAGAGAACCACTATTGGAAACCTCAATAATTGACCTTAATACAAGAGCAATAGAGAAAAAGACAAAAATGCCTGTTGGAATATTGTTAGACAAAGAAATAAAGAAATTTGATAATATTCTTTTTATATATTTTACCAAAGAAGATGTATATTTAAATAAGTATTCCAAGAAATTTATTGATAACGAATACTCATCAATAACAATCTTAGACTATATCCCTAACGACAAATCATCCATAAAACAAAGCCTAAGTTCTTATGAAGATAGCTATTTGGATAGTATTAACATAATAACTTATAAAGATATAAGCGAAAACTTAATATCATCACAAGATTTAATAATAGTTAGCTTTAAGAATTTCAATAAACTATTCCAACTAAAGAAAGATTGGTTAAATAGCATCCCTTCAGTGCTTATTATTTCAATTTAGGGAAAAGATAGAAAGTAAAAATATCCGCCATTCTTAACTTTCTCATTTGCTTTGCAAATTTGGGGAAATAATTAATGGTAAATTCAACATTAAATTCAAAATAATTTTGTATATTTGCAAATGTAAACCATTCATTAGGTTTATTTAGGACTATTTATCCTAAAGTAATTTTCTTTAAAACAAACTCCAATCCCTAAAAATATATCAAAAAAAAGATGCACATCTTTTATCGTGAAAGATGTGCATCTTTTGGTATGAAAGATGTACATCTTTGGGGTAAAAAGTCCTTGATTAATAAGTTTTATATAAGGAGTTTGTAGATTTATTCGCCGTTTACGCAGAATTATTCCCTATTTAATTTTACGTGATTATATACTATTGTAACCTTCTTAGGTAGTTAAGTGTTATATTGAAAACTGCATTTCTCAACCAATAAGGTACAAAATTATACTTAATAATTTATCTACCAAAATTTTTGCACCATTTTTAACCTTAAAGCAGATTTTTACACTCAAAATATTGTTATTATGATAACAATAACTATCTTTGCCATGTAAAAGAGAAGAAATCTCTGAACATATAGCCTAATCGTCATCATAATCACCACATAGACAACAAAAAAGGCTATCATATACCTACTTATTAGAGTTAGTGTTTCTACATATAGCGTAGAACCGCTCCATTAAGTAGGTAGGCTTGTGGTGAGCCTTGATGACGTATGGCAGTGGGTTCTACGTCTTTTTTGTGGTTTCCATTGTACTAATTTTGACACTTAGTATTAACTTAAAATAAAAAGAAAATGGAAACAATTTTTCTATTATTAGCCATACTTTCATTGATGGCATTTATTATTGGTATGTTCAATCCAAAAATCGTACTACCTTTTAAAAGTAAAACAAGAGGTAAAGTTGCCCTCTTGTATGTGAGTTCATTTATTGTATTTTCTATTATTGGCGCTTCTACATCAAAGACACCCACAGTAGAAAAACCAAAGAGTAAAGAACAAAAGGAAGTTCAACAAAATGAACAAGAAAATCAAGAAGTAGAGTCAGCTATTGGGAAACCCATAGAAATTGGAAACTTCTTATACACTATACAAAGCGTATCTTTCCGTAAGAGTGTAGGAGGTCAATTTATGGAAGAAACTGCTGACGGAATTTTTATGCTGATAAAAGTCAGTATTAAAAATATAAGTGATGAAACAAAAACTCTTGATAATTCCTTATTTAAGGTAACAGATGCTAATGACGTAGAATATTCTTTTGCATCTAAAGCATCAGCCTCATTAGAAATGTCTGGCAAAGAAACATTATTCTTAAAACAATGTCAACCAAATATTACAACTAATGGGTTTCTTATATATGAAGTACCAGAAAAAGGAGAATATTATTTACATTTAATAGGTAGTTCTTGGGGGACATCCTCTGTACGTGTACCCTTAAAATAAAACCTTTTGTAAACACGGGGCATATAATTGTTCCGTGTTTATTTTTTTAGGGTTCCTCCTGATAAATCTATTAACTTATCAAATACACCCATTGCTTGCAAGTGGTTGTAGTAATCTTCAAAACTAATTATAGATAAGTTCGCATCCTGCAACAATTTTGTTACATTAACTTTAGATAACTTCTTCAAATGGGGAACTTCTACTTTAAGTTCTCCTTTTTTGAATATTGTAAACTCTGGTGTTACTTCTATTACAAAGTCATGCAATCCTAAAAAATCTTCAAATATCCTTGTGTAAATTGGATAAGTGAGCATATCGGTCTTTTGCTGGTGGGAGTTCGGCATACAATTCAACAATTATAGGTTCTTTAATTTTTACTTCAAAACATTCTTCGGTCTGTTTAACCAACTCTTCATCTGCAAAGATAGGTGGTTTTGCTGAATTTTCAGATACTTCCCAGCCTAAATTTTTTAAATTCTTATAATGAATGCGTCCTTCAAGGTCTCTAATTAAGCGGTCTTGCATATAAGAATGTAGTTTCTCAAATGAATTGAACACATGAAATGCACCCAATGCGGGGCAGTAACCACAATACTCGCCCTCCTCGTGAAATGTCTTTTGTCTAAACATCACGAGTTTTACTTTTACTTGCATAATTTTTGATTTTTATTATCAAGTAATATCTTTATACTTGATGCGAATGTTATTTTTATCTATTGTTTTTCGGAATTTTATTTCTGGAGAATTATTCCGAGTATTATAATTGAATTGAAATTCTGCACAATATTTATCAAGATGCTCCTTACTTGGTCTATGATATGTTCCCATAAGGGAACGTTTTAAATGAGACCAAGCTCCTTCGATAGTATTTGTATGAACATCTCCTCTTACATACTCCTTAATCCTATGCTTTACTACACTATGTTCATAATTAGAATCTAATTTTCTATATGCGTGCCATTCATCACTCATGATATGAGTGTTTTCTTTTATGACTTTATGTATGATAGGTTCTAATGTTTTACGTTTTGTATCTTTTACTGGCGAAATAGATAATCTGCCTTTACGTTGTACTGCTCCAAATATTGGAGTTTTATTTTCTGAACCTCTACCACGTTTCCCTTTTTTCTTACCACCAAAATATGTTTCATCACATTCAACTATTCCCTTTAGTTGATTATCTGAGTCATTATGCTGTAACATATATCTTATTTTATGAAGTAGGTACCAAGCTGATTTTTGTGTTATATCTAATGTCTTTGATAATTCAATTGAACTAATACCTTTCTTTGATAGCGAAATTAAATAAAAAGTTAGAAACCATTTTTGTAATGGTATATTAGAGTTCTCATATATTGTCTTCGTTGTTACTTTAAACTGTTTATTACAACAAGCACATTTAAAAGTTTTATCATCTTTGTACCTGTATATTTTTTGAGAACTTCCACAGTGAGGACAAACTGGATTATTGCCCCATTTTCTTTCTTCAAGATACTTTCTACACGATTTTTCGTCTGGAAATTGTTTGAAAAAGTATAAAAGACTATTATTTTTACTCATACTGTATTTTTGGTACAATTTACGAAAAAATAATGACTTGACAAAATATTTTACAACTTTTCTTTGTTTAGGTTAGAATAGTATATAATTGCGTAATAATATAAGATTATGAGGAAAATAGCAATAATAATATTTACAATTATAGGATTTTCGAGCTGTTATATGATTTATCCTTTAGAGAATGAATATAAAAAGACTTGGGATGTCAATGATAATACAGAGACAAAATACGAGGTATCACTGCATTTTGGTTTAGATGGCTCATGGGTAGTTGTAGAGAATTATGGTAAATACTCGGATACACTAGATAGATTAAAATATGTATTTAAGATACCATGTCCAGAACTTCCTTTAGTAAAGCTAAATTCATTTACTTTTACAAGGCAAAAAGACAAGGATACAATCATGAGCGGTAGGAAGATTTTATAATTATTTAACACATTGAAATACAATAATATGCTTGCGTATATCAGGTAATTATTGTAACTTTGTAGCATAATTATTAATTTTATGGGATTGAAAAATATA
>Ga0316605_10000160_pt1 | contig 62191 bp, 49 predicted proteins | sample OWC_soil_day20_n_FD_207666 | JGI IMG/M metagenome (GOLD analysis project Ga0316605, IMG submission 207666) | Wetland soil microbial communities from Old Woman Creek delta, Ohio, United States - OWC_soil_day20_noCT | ecosystem: Environmental > Terrestrial > Soil > Wetlands | place: USA: Ohio...
CATCATAAGTTGAATTACTTTGTAAATTAACAATTGGATAAGTAGTTGTTGTTAATACATTTGAAGTTGTCCAGTTGGTTGAAGAAGCTAATTTATACTCAACAATCCATTGAGTTTCAGTTCCACCGGCTGTCCATGTAACTGTTCCACCTTGATCTGTAATAGATGCAGGAATTATTTGAACGTTGGTTGGAGCAGGAGTTGGAGTGGTAAAGTTAACCACTGCAGTATAATCACTATAAACTCCAGCAGCACACATAGCACGAACTCTTACATCATAATCCGAACAAGTAGTTAATCCTGTAAATGCAAAAGGATGTGATGTAACAGGAACTGTTGTCCATGTAGAAGCCGCAGTTAATTTATAATCAATTTCCCAAGCAGTTTCTGTACCACCATTTACCCAGTTTACAGATGCACCGGTATTGGTAATATTTGAAACAGCTAAACCTGTTGGAGCATTACATAATGTTTGTAATGTAGTAAAGTTAACAACAGCAGTGTAGGAACTGGAATCACCGGCTCCACAAATAGCTCTTACTTTTACATCATAAGGAGTATTAGCAGTTAATGATGGAAGAATATAAGTAGGTGTTGTATTCACAATTGCAGTCATCCAGGTTGCATCAGCAGTTGGTTTGTATGCAATTTCCCATTGGGTTTCTGATCCACCGGCTGTCCATGTAGCAGTAGCTGTAGATGAAGTAACACCTGAAACAGCTAAGTTAGTAGGAATAGCACATACTGGTGCTCCAACAGTCAAAGACAGATCATCAAAGGTTAAGTACCAAGGTACACCGTTTGCTTGACAATAAATTCCAAAATAGTACACACCGGAAGTGGTTGGTGTAAATGATGCGATAACTTGAACATAAGTGCCGTTAGTTGGAGAAGTTACGGTATTAATTGCTTGAACTAAAGTAGCAGCAGTTTGACCGGAATAAGCACCTAATTCAAGGGTGTTCCATCCGGTATATCCATCAGTAATATACCAATAACTAAATTGATATGCAGTCCCTGCTGTTAATTGGAATCCTGGAGAGAAGAATCTATCATCACATCCATATCTAAAATAAGCAGCTTTTGTGCCTGTATGGGCAACTCTATTGTAGCTAGTATAATCAGAAGTTTGAGTATAAGTATATGTACCTAAATTAGTAGATGACCAACATGCTGGAAGTTGGTTCGTTGTAGTAATCGATTCAAATCCTTCATTCCAAGGTAATGTAGTAATTGGCAAACATGTTGTTGTTGCAGTAATTTTGCTTGACCAGTTACTGAAATTACCTGATCCACAATCGGATTGTACATAGAAATCATACATTGTAGCATCAGTTAAACCTGGAACAATAAATGGGTGGCTGGTAACAGGAACAACAGTACCGGTTCCTTGTGTAAATCCAGCAGGACCATATTCAATATTCCATGCAGTAGAAGTACTAGGTTCTGTCCAATCTAACGTTACAGTATTTGCAGTAATATTGGATACATTCAATAAAGTAGGTGTCATACAAGGGTTAAATGGCATAACTTTAAAGTTGTCAATATGTAGGTCATTGTCATAAGTATAAGAACCATCATTTTCAAAAGCAAAGAAAGCGAATTTAACGATACCTGAATATGGAGCCATAGCTACAGAATCGTACAATGGAATAGTTTGATTTTGAAGAGTATTATTAAGTGTACTAAATGGTATTCCTGTTGAGTTATTCCAATCTTTAAGGATTCCTGTTGAGTTCCATGTATTTCCATTATCTGTAGAAATTAATACTACAAAACGAGCATTTGGGGAAAGATCCATATTACTTACACTACTGTTATAATAATCAGTAATAGCCAAATCAAATTCAAGTTGATATTGAGATGTTCCTGTTCCTAAATCAATAGAAGGTGTAATTAACCAATATTGACAAGAAGTGGAATACATATTAACAGCTGCTGTACTTTGTCCTAAAGATGTTCTTGTAGTCCAACCATAAGTTATTGGTGAAAGGTTCGCATTACCTGTTGCAGGTAATAAACCTTGTTTTAATGTCCAACAAATAGATGGTGTCATAGTAGCAAAAGGTTCAGCAATAGTTGGAGGAACTAAAGCAACACAAGCAGTGGTGAAAGTTACCATATTTGAAGCAAAAGAAGTATCACCAGGGGTACAAACCGCTTTAATGCGAGCATTATAAGTGGTAGATGGTGTTAATAATGGTAATTGATAAGTAGTATCAAGTGTTGATATTTGATTCCAAACAGATGCACTTGCTTCTTTATATTCAATTACATATTCAGCGCCAACTGGGAAATTGTTCCATGTAAGATCTGCTGTATAAGCAGTTACATTTGAATAAACCAATCCGTGTGGAGATGCACAGGTTAATGGTTGAATCGATACATTATCCACTAAGCCAGGAGGAGGTGATCCTGCTGAAGTATCATTTCTCCATTGGAATACCAATCTTTTAACGGTATTGGAATATTGAGATCCTAATACAACATTATGAGTTTGCCATGCTGAAGAACTATTTAAGTTTGGAGTAACTCTATAAGCATCAGGAATCATTGTTCCGGGAGTAATCGTATAAGAAAGTGGAACTAAATACGCAATAACAAAGTCATAACCACTTTCTCCGTAGTTTGCCCAGTCAAATGAGAATGCAAACTCGTTTGCATTATTAAATTGGATATAAGTAGAAGCCATAACAGTTGATGCAACTGTATTATTGTAAGATGCAGTTGCACCATTATCGTTAGAAATATAAAGTCCATTTCCTGCACCACCATTAGCACCTGGAGCTCCAATGTACCATATATTAGGTTGTGTACCATTGCTTAATGTCCATGTTGCATTTTGAGTAGTATCTTCAAAATTGCAAGTGTAAGGCACAGGGGATATAATTGTTGGAAGAATTACACTTTGAACAGTTGTCCAAGGGCTACCGCAAGCGGCTTTAACAGCAGCATAAACAGTATCACCAGGATTTAAAGACCCAACTGCAAATGGTAAAGCTGTTCCGGTAGGAATGTTTACTTGTGTTCCGGTTTCAGGATCAAAAGGTAATGTTGTTGGGTTAACAACATAAGAAAGTACAAATCCTGTTCCATCATCTGTTGAGTTATCAAAGTTTACAGAGAAAGAGGTTGTAGATGATACTTCTGTATTGAAATTATACACATTAGGACAAGGAGGTAGTTCATCTACTACTACGTTATCAAGATACATGTAATTTGTATTCCCAGCAACATCTTCCACAAGGAAAGTGATATATCTACCTGTACCGGCATAAGAAGATAAAATAACCTCTTTATCTTCCCAAACACCTGTACTGTTTAATGTTTGAGTGGCACCAACCTGAACAAAAGTGTTTCTGTCTGCAGGATTAGTCATAATACCCACTTTCATATTGTAAGAGGTACTCCAACCCATCATTTTAAAATTCACTTTAAGTGAGTTCATTGGAATGGTTGCATCAAAATCATTAATGGAAGCTAATGTATAAGTGTTATTATAACAGTATAGATATAATGAACCAGGAGAACTAAAATAGTCATAGTTATAAATATATGGATAACTACCATAGGTAGATAATCTGGTCCAGCAAGATGGATAATTGGTATAAGAACCTCCACCATAAGTATCAAAACTTTCAGTATATGGAAGAACGGTATTTACATCACAAGCGGAGCGGAAATTGAATTCAGTAAAATTGGAATATGTAGCGTCATTACAATCTGCAGCAATTTTTACATTGTAAATTGTATTTGGAGTTAGTGCAGTTAATGTATAAGTTGTATCTCCCATGATATCATCTTGTAACCATGTGGTAGATGCAGCTGGTTTCCAAAAAATCTGATAATTGATAGTATTTGGATCTCCGGGAGAAAATACTACATCAGCTGTAGTTGGCATAATATTGGTAGCCAAAGCATTAACAGGTCCTAAACAGGTAGGAGAAACATTAACAGAAAAATCATCTATTGTTAAATACATTGGATTATACGAAGATTGACAATATACGCCAAAATAGTAAACACCATCAACTGTTGGAGTAAATGATCCCAATAGTTTTTGATAAGAAGTATTAGTTAGACTTGTAACTGTTGCAATAGTTTGAATTAAACTGTCAGTAGTTTGAGCTGAATAAACACCTGATTCTAAAGTATTCCATCCACTATATCCATCAGTGATATACCAGAAAGAAAAATCATAACTTACACCTGCTGTTAATTGGATACCAACAGTGTAAAATCTGTCATTACATCCATATCTGAAATAGGCTGATTTTGTTCCTGAACGGGCAAATCTATTATAATAGGAATAATCTGCAATTTGAGTATAGGTGTAATTGCCTAAATTAGTTGATACCCAGCAAGGAGGCAATTCATTGTTAGTTGTGATAGCTTCAAAACCTTCAGTCCAAGGAATTGTAGTAACCGGTGCACAAGCAGTGGCTTTATTTACAATGCCGGAGAATAAACTTTGTTCAGTTCCACAATCTGATTGTACTCTGAAATTGTAAACAGAAGATGGATCAAGATTTGGAACGGTAAATGGGTTTGTTGAAGCAGTAACAGTTTGCCATGTAGTTTCAGTTACTTTTTTATAATTAACAATCCAAGATGTTGCTGTACCGTTTTCAGTCCAAGCTAAATCAACAGAGTTAACTGTTGGGTTAGATGCCACTAATTGTGTTGGAGTAGCACAAGTAACAATTTGAACAGAAATATTATCCACAGTTGCAGGTGGTTGAGCTACACCACTGGTGTTTTCGTTTCTCCAATGGAACATTAATCTCCAGGTATTACCTGCTAAATTAGGGAATTGAGTTGTATTAATAACAAATTCGTTGGTTAACCATACGGTATCTAATTGTAAATGAATGTTATTATTGGTATTATTATAAAAAGTTCCTAATGCATTGGACACATCTAATGCACCGGGAGGAACAGAACCTGCTACAATTGCAGCATCTGTTGGAACCCAATATACTCTTAAAAAGTCACCATATCCATAACCATTGGCTTTCCAATCAATAGATAATTTTAATTCATTTGCTCCAATTGGAACTTCAATATCTCTATATGCATAAACTCTGGAAGGGGATGCACCGGAAGCACCTGAGTAAGCCCAGCTTGTACCGGCATCATTGGTGACAAATAAAGCATTATAGCCACCTAATGTGTTGTTAACATCAGGATTTAAGGAAGCATCGCCAATAAACCATTGATTGGCTTGAGTTCCGTTGATGAATGCCCATTGACCATTTTCTGTAGGGTTTTCAAAATCACAGGTATAAGGAAGTGTAGCCGAAATGGCTAAGGTTGTAAAAGTCATTTCATCGCCATATACATTGGAAGTTCCATCATTGGCATAAGCTCTGAATTTATATGTTGTAGTTGGTAATAAAGATGGTACTATTTCAACCATAGGATTTGTTGTAGCTGCTACGTTGGTAGCAGTTGACCAATCAGTAGAAGAAGCTAACATATATTGAAAACCGTAGGTAGTAGTAGTCATATTGTAATAACTACCATTTAAAGTTGCAGAAGTTGCATTAATTGAAGTAGCAGCTGAAGTAAAAACAGCAGGTGTTCCACCTGTGTAAGCAAAAGTTGTTTTAGGGACAAAATCTCTTAAAGTGGGACTATTTGATCCATATTGTGAAATACCTCCACCTGTTGATACGACACCATCTAAAAATACATGGTTGTAATATCCAGAACCAGCAGTTGTTGTTACGATATCAACTAATAGATTTCCACCTGAATACACAAAAGGAGTAGTTAAAGTGATTTCCAATAAATTATTTACTACTGTTAAAGTGCCTGTAAACACAGTTGTTACAGGATCTGTACAGTACGTTGCTGAAGAATAATTGGATTGTGTTGTGGATGCAAGCCCAATTACTGCAGTATTTGTTCCCCAGTTACTTGTTGGATAAGCTGTGCTAGCATGAAAAGTTATTTTGGAGATTGTTGAGTTCACTAGTGGTGTTAAAAATGAAGCAGGATAAATAATTTGGTTGTGTTGGTTGGCATCCATCCAATAACCATAAACTGGTAAAAACTCATCAGAGGATGTACCATTTGCAGCAGTAAAATTCGACTGTGCCCATGATTGCATTGCAAAAATCATTGCAAGCAAAAGAAATAGAAATTTTTTCATAAGTTAGAAATTTGGTTAATATTTAATGTGTTTGTTTGTGTTTATTCAAGCTTGTGAATTTATTGATAAAATTTATATTTAAGCTGTGTTTCCATCAAAATAGGATGAAAATTTCATGAGTGTCTCACGACAGTCAAAATGAGCGACAAATATATAACTTTTTTTTTATTAAAATGATATTTTTAAAAAAAAGTGACTATTTTTAACAAAAAAGGCGTTCTTAAAATTAAGAACGCCTTATATCAGGGAAATTGACAACTATTTTTCAACACTTAATGGTTGGTTGATCTCCTCATTCCAGGGGAGCCCATATTTGCCAATTTCTGCCATAAATGGATCCGGATCGAACTCTTCAACATTAAACACCCCGGTTCCTTTCCATTTTCCGGTTAAAATCATTTTAGCACCTAACATGGCAGGAACACCAGTGGTGTAAGAAACAGCCTGAGCCCCAATCTCTCTGTTTACCTCAGCATGGTCACAATTATTCCATACAAAATAGGTTTTCTCTTGTCCATCTTTTATCCCTTTAATTTGACACCCAATAGATGTTTGGCCTGTATAACCCTCAGCTAATGACGCTGGCTCAGGTAGAACAGCCTTTAAGAATTGAAGTGGAACGATCTCTTTACCTTCAAAGTTAATGGGTTTAATACTGGTTAAACCTACTTCCTGAAGTACATTCAAAACATTGATGTATTTTGGTCCAAATGTCATCCAGAAACGGGCTCTTTTTAGTGTTGGATAATTTTTTGTTAGAGATTCTAATTCTTCATGATAAAGAAGATACGATTCTTTTTCTCCTACATTTGGGTAGTGAATCGGTTTATGGATAGACATGGGTTCAATTTCAATCCATTGACCATTTTCCCAATATTTACCTTTTTGAGTGATCTCTCTGATATTGATTTCAGGATTAAAGTTGGTGGCAAATGCTTTTCCATGATCACCTGCATTACAATCTACGATATCCAGATAGTGGATCTCATCAAAATGGTGTTTTGCTGCATAAGCGGTGTAAATACTGGTCACTCCGGGATCAAACCCGCAACCTAACAATGCCATAATTCCGGCTTCTTTGAATTTATCCTGATAAGCCCATTGCCATTTGTACTCAAATTTTGCCTCATCTTTAGGTTCGTAGTTAGCCGTGTCCATATAGTTGGTCTTGGTTGCCAGACAGGCGTCCATAATTGGTAAATCCTGATATGGAAGAGCCACATTGATGACAAGATCCGGTTTATATTGTTGGATCAACTGAATTGTTTCCTGCACATTATCAGCATCTACCTGAGCTGTTTGAATTCTATTTCCACCTACTGCAGCAGCAATTTTATCACATTTTGATTTTGTTCTGCTGGCTAACATGATTTCGGAGAACACTTCCGGAACGGATGCACATTTATGAGCTACTACCGCTCCTACTCCTCCTGCGCCAATAATTAATACTTTTGCCATTATATCCTTTTTTTATTTATAATTATTTTTGTTAATATGCTGAATCAATGTTTGATATTCAATCTGCAAAAATAAGATTTTTTTTGTATGTTTGCGATACGAATTTTATATACAATTGACTCTATGATAAATTCTTTTTTAGCATTTGTTACCTGGACCGTAAAACCTGTCATGTTTTCGATAGGATCTCTCCAGATTAGGTGGTATGGTGTATTATTAGCCACCGGTTTCTTTTTAGCCTATTTAACCCTTCAGAAAATTTTTAAAAAAGAAAATTTAAGTCAACAATTGCTGGATAAGCTTTCTCTCTGGACCATTATCTGGACTTTAATCGGTTTAAGGCTGGGCCATTTTTTATTTTACCAACCGGAAGATATTATTAATCATCCCTTAATGGTTATACTACCATTTGATGAAAACTGGCATTTTATTGGTTATCAAGGATTAGCAAGTCATGGAGCAGTAATCTCTTTGCTATTGTTTCTATCCTATTTTGCATGGAAACACAAAATGAATGCATTTTGGTTACTGGATCGTTTATGTGTTGTGATTCCGATAGCTGCTGCATTTGTTAGAATTGGTAATTTAATGAATCATGAAATTGTTGGGAGTATCACTACTGTTCCATGGGGTTTCAACTTCACGCACGGTGGACTTGGTGTAGTGAACACAATAAGACATCCTTCTCAGATTTATGAAGCTACGGTTTACTTTTTGTTGTTTTGTTTTATGATTTGGTACTATTTCAAAATAGCAAAAGGGAAAATTCCTGTGGCCAGAACTACCGGAATTTTACTATTTGTAATTTTTACCGCCCGTTTTGTTATAGAATATTTTAAAGAAGTACAAGTTGAAAAGGAGAGAGCCATGTCACTTTTAATTGGACAGTGGTTAAGTATTCCCTTCATCCTGATCGGTTTAGGGTTGTTGATTTACTCATTTGTGAAAAAAGATCAGATTCCCCAATATATTGAACCTGTTGAAAAAGAAAAAGAAATAAATCCATAATTGTTATGTCAACTTATATTGAGCTGGAAATTGTTGATGTTCAGAACTCCCAGACTCCGAATGATGCTTATGTGCTTATTTTAAAGGAGAAAATGGGAGAAAGGGTCATTCCGATTATTATTGGATTAAGTGAAGCAAAAACAATTGTCCTTGTGCTCAATAAAATTAGTTCGAGAAGACCCACTACGCATGAGTTGTTTAAGAATTTAGTTGATGCATTGGATTATAAAGTTTCCAAAGTGCAGATTGAAAAATTTGAAGAAGGTATCTATTATTCCAATGTTTTCTTAACGAATGGAACTGAAACAAAAGTTTTAGATGCACGAACTTCAGATGCTGTTGCTATCGCATTGTTATCACAAGCATCTCTTTTTATTGAAACTTCTGTTTTAGAAGAAGTTTCGATTATTCCATCCCATTATACAACCAATGAATCCTCGGATGATGATGATGAATTGATGGAAAATGAAGAGTATGATCTTTTTATAGATCATAAAATTAAGGAGATGACGGATGAAGAGTTAGAAACATTACTACAGGGAGCGATTGAGAGTGAAGATTTTGAATTGGCGTCAAAAATTCACGATGAAATGGAAAGAAGGAAATAAAAAAAACGCTCACTTTTGGTGAGCGTTTTTATTTTGTAAGAGTTAAAAAACTATTAAGATTGTCCTTCTTCTGTTTTAACAACAGAAACAAAAGACTTACCGTTAGCTTTTTTCTTGAATTGTACTGTTCCGTTAACTAAAGAGAATAAAGTATGATCTTTTCCCATTCCTACATTAACGCCTGGATTATGAACAGTTCCTCTTTGACGAACTATAATATTGCCGGCAATTGCATTTTGACCACCGTATATTTTTACGCCTAAACGTTTACTTTCGGATTCACGACCGTTTTGTGAACTACCGACACCTTTTTTATGTGCCATACGTATTTGTTTTTATTCGTTAATACTCCGTTAATTAAATGTTGATATCATCAATTTTAATGGATGTCAAATATTGACGGTGTCCATTCATTTTTTGATATCCTTTTCTTCTTTTCTTTTTGAAGATCAGAACTTTTTCTCCTTTTAGATGTTGTAAAACGGTAGCGGAAACACTTGCACCTGTTACGGTTGGAGCGCCCACTTTGATAGAACCGTCATTATCCACAAGCATCACATGGTCCAAATTAATTTGGGAACCCTCTTCAGCATTTAGGCGATGAACAAAGATTTTTTGATCTTTTTCAATCTTAAATTGTTGCCCTGCTATCTCTACAATTGCGTACATGTTAATAATTGATTTAATTGATACTATATTTTTGGGTCGGCAAAAGTATATAAAATTATTAATTGTTCGGAAAAAAAATAAAAAAAATATAATTTTTTGTTAACTTTTTCGTTATAATTTCGTCATATATATACTAACATTACAACAATGAAGTGTTGATGATGATTAATAACCTAATAACTAACTAATTATAAGAATTTGTAAAATTTCTATTTTTTATGAGACAACTAGTAATTTCCAAATCAATCACCAACAGAGATGGTGCATCTCTGGATAGATATCTGGCAGATATCGGAAAAGAGGGGCTAATTTCTGCAGAACAAGAGGTTGAATTGGCAAGAAAAATTAAAATGGGTGACCTCGAAGCTCTTGAAAAGTTGACCAAAACCAACTTAAGATTTGTAGTTTCTGTCGCAAAACAATACCAAAACCAAGGTATCGGCCTTCAGGATTTAATTAATGAAGGGAATTTAGGTTTGATGAAAGCCGCTACCCGATTTGATGAAACGAGAGGGTTTAAATTTATCTCTTTTGCTGTTTGGTGGATTCGTCAAGCTATTCATCAGGCTATCGCCGATCAGGCGCGTATTGTTCGTTTACCTCAAAATCAAGTGGGTAGTATCAATAAACTTAAAAAAGAGATCGCTAAACTGGAGCAAACGCTTCAAAGACAACCTACTGTTGAAGAGATTTCTCAGTTCGTAGATCTTCCTGAATATAAAGTGGCTGAACTTTTAAAGATGAACTCCCACACTCAATCAATGGATGCCGCCATTTCTCCTGAAGAGGATACTGCATTCATTGATACATTTGTTCCGGATACCGACGAAAGAACGGATAGTAATCTTATGCAGGAATCTTTGAATAAAGAGGTTGAACAAGTACTTTCTATCCTTCCTGAAAACGAAAGAGCTGTTTTGAAACTTTACTACGGAATCAACACAACCCATGAGTATACTCTTGATGAAATTGGGGATCGTCTCGATTTAAGTCGTGAACGCGTTCGCCAAATTAAAGAAAGAGCTCTTAAAACTTTACGCCAAAAAGCAAGAAATAACCATTTCTCCTTATAATGGTTCGCAAAGTTCTTATTGTAGATAAAGCAGATCCTGTCCTTACCGAATTACTCGAAGGGGCAGGATTTTCTTGTTCAACCATATTAAATATTACTGCACAACAATATATTGATCTTCCAGATGAGTATATCGGTTTAGTTATTCGAAGTAAATTTAGTGTTGATCAACATGTAATCGCTTCCAAGCCAGGGTTAAAGTTTATTGCCCGTTTAGGTGCAGGTATGGAACACATTGACACTACTTTTGCATCTCAACAAGAAATTGTTTGTATCAGTACTCCTGAAGGGAATGCCCCTGCTGTTGCTCAACATGCATTGGCGCTTCTTTTAAATAACTTAAGACATATAACTGAAGCCAACCAAGAAGTGAGAGAAGGTTTATGGCTTAGAGAAAAAAACAAAGGTAGAGAGATTGGCTCATTAACTATTGGCATTATTGGTTTTGGAAATACAGGAAAAGCATTTGTTGATGTTTTAAGTCCGTTTAATCCAAAGATTCTTGTTTATGATAAATATAAAAATGATATAATATATAATAATGTACAAGAAATTTCTTTAGAGTATCTACTGGAACAAAGCGATGTCATTTCTATACATATTAATTATATCCGCGACAATCACTTTTTTTTCAATAAAAATATCTTTGAAAAAATGAGAAAAGGAACCCTTTTGATTAACACGTCAAGAGGTGCTGTATTGAATACGTTTGATCTATTAAATGCTATTGATGAAGGAATAATCGCTCATGCTTGTTTAGATGTATTAGAATATGAAAATGTGAATTTACAAATTCCACCCAAAGCAGAATGGGATCAAACATTGATGCATTTAACTGAAAATGTAAATGTTACATTAACACCTCATATTGCCGGACAAACTCCGGAATCTGAAAAAAGACATGCTCTTATTGCCTTCCGGAAAATTATTGAAACGATGAACGTTCGACGTTGAACGTTCGATGTAAAATGTTCGACGTTGAACGTTCGAGGTTAAAAGTTCGACGTTAAATGTTAAATGTTAAATGTTAAATTATAAAATATGCCAAATCATTTACGAAATATAGCGGAAAATTACTATCAACAAAAGTGTTCAGATGTTGAAAAAATACCTCAATCAGGCTCGGCCAGAGCATATCATCGTTTTTATTTTGATGGAAAACCATCCTTAATTGGCGTAATCAATGCCGATATTAAGGAGAATGAAGCATTTTTTAGTTTTACAGATACTTTTTTAAAACAAGGGATTCATGTTCCTGAAATATTGTGGATTGATCCATCCCGAAAATATTATTTACTTCAGGATTTGGGTAATGAAACCCTCTTTTCACTTATGAATCAAAATCGAAAAGGGAGTTCAGTAGGGGAAAAAACTCTAAATTATTATAAAAACGTGTTACAAGAATTGCCGCTAATTCAGATAGCTGGTCAAAAAGGGATCGATTTTTCGGTTTGTTATCCGCGAGATGCTTTTGATCAACAATCGATGTTGTGGGATTTAAACTATTTTAAATATTACTTTTTAAAATTGGCTCATATTCCGTTTGATGAACAACTTCTGGAAAACGACTTTCAATCCTTTATTCATTATTTATCTCAGGCAGACTCTCATTATTTTATGTTTCGTGATTTTCAATCCAGAAATATCATGATCTATGATGAAAAACCTTATTTTATTGATTATCAAGGTGGAAGAAAAGGTGCTTTGCAATATGATCTGGCATCATTACTCTATGATGGAAAAGCCAATCTACCACAAGAGGTTAGAGATCAATTATATGAATACTATTTAGATCAGATGGGTGAGCGAATTGATTTGGATCGGGAACAATTTGCACAATATTATCAGGGATTTGTGCTGATTCGGATCATGCAGGCGATGGGAGCCTATGGCTATCGGGGGTATTACGAAAAGAAAACTCTGTTTTTACAAAGTATCCCTTATGCAGTAAAGAATATTGCGCAAATTTTACAAAATCTTAAACTTCCGATTGAAATACCGACACTACTTGCTGTTTTGGAAAGGATAACACAAACTGATTTTGAGATTAGTAGCCCATTTCCGGATGATCAGTTGACAATTTCTATCAGAAGTTTTTCTTATAAAAAAGGGATTCCTGAAGATCCGAGTGAGAATGGTGGCGGTTTTGTTTTTGACTGCAGAGCACTTCCCAATCCTGGCCGTTTTGCTGAATATAAATCACTTACAGGTAGAGATTTGGAAGTTCAATCCTATTTGGAACAATATGAAGAAGTTGATCAATTTAAGCAACATATATTTCAGATTATTCAATTATCGATTGACAACTATTTAGAAAGAAAATTTAATCATTTAATGGTAAACTTTGGATGTACCGGCGGACAACACCGGTCGATCTATTTTGCTGATTCTTTAGCTAAAAAGATAAAGGAGCGTTATCCGCAAATTAATATTATCGTTAAACATACTCAATTTCCTGAATTATGACTTCAATCCAGAATACCAAAAAAGAGAAAAGGTATCAAAGAGTTTTGGAACAATTAGAAACTCTTTTAACTAAAACGGATCAACCTATACCCCGAATGGCTACGATTGCAGCATTATTGCATCACAAAATGGACCATTTTTTCTGGACCGGATTTTATCTGTTTGTTGATGGAGAATTGATGGTTGGACCCTATCAAGGTGCCGTAGCGTGTCAAATACTGAAAAAAAACACCGGTGTTTGTTGGAGTGCCATCCTGAAAAAAGAGCCTGAAATTGTTCCTGATGTTCATCAATTTCCGGGACATATTGCTTGTGATTCCCGTTCTAACTCTGAAATTGTAGTACCTCTTTATGATCGAAATGGCACGATAGTAGGTTGTTTAGACATTGACAGTCAGAGATTTGATAATTTTGATGTATTAGATGCTATCTATTTATCCAAGATATCTAATTTAGTTTTTCAATATCATTTAGCAGATTAAAATAGTCATTTTGAATTCATGATTTAGGTTTTAAAATGAGATACAAAACACAAATCTTTTTTGTATCTTTGCTCCGTTGAGTTAAAAACTTAATTTATTAATAAATAACTATTTATGAAAAAGCAGCTTATTATAAACACAATTAAATTATCGCTGTTTTTATTTGTTTTACTCACTATACTTTCTTGTAAATCTAAAAAAACCCCAGAACCATCATCAAACAGTGAAACGGTAGAGTATCCGGTATCTTTAATTCCCTCATTAATTGAAACAAATCTGACAGATAATGTCACATTATATCCTGTTTCAGATGATTTTATTCGTGATTTTTTGAATATTGCGAATCAGTATCAGGGTCAAAAAGTGCAGATTAAGAACACATTACCGCGAGAATGGGGTGTTGTCATGATAGAAAGGTTACCGGAAGGACGTGAGATTTATCTGTTACAATCTAAAAGTCGGGAATGGGTCTATTTAGTGATCACCTCCGGTTATGGAACTCAAAGAATTTTGGATATTTTACCTGTAGCCGTTAATTTAGCTTTACAGAATCAAGATATTTTAGAAACAGAAGTATGGAAAACCACCCGCAAAGAAGATGGTTCTTATGCTATTGAGAAAACTTACAACTGGGTTCGTTCAGTGGCATCTGCAACCAAACAGGATGTAGAAACAAATCCTGATGCATATACCAAATCCAATGTGGTTAATGAGATGTACACAATCAACAATATGAGTCGTTTTGAATTTATACAAAGCGATAATATTCCGGATTATAATGCAGTTATTTTCTATTATTTACCGGGACACAAACCTTTGGCCTGGGATGAAACTATTCCTATTCTTCAAAGTTTTTGTGAAGACAATGAGATTATTTTTGATGAATTATATGAGAACCTAGACAGGGTCGTCATAAGAGATTATAAACTCAATGATCTTACAGAAGTGAATTTAGTTCCAGCAATTGGAAATGCCACTTGTGGAATGGTATTATTGAAGAAAGATTTAGAACCTAAAAATGTAAGTTTTGCCAGTTTAGATCGTATGAGAATTGAGATCAAAAGATATTTTAAAATAATTTCACAATAAATACGTTATATCAACCCAAAAATTAAACATTATACAATGAAAGATACTATTGCAATGAACTTAAATCCATTGGTCCAGTACTTGAAAAAGAGTCCAAAAGATTTCACAAAATCTGATATTTTAAAATTCATCGAAGAGAAAGAGATCAAAATGGTCAATTTCAGATATGTTGCCGGTGATGGCAGGATGAAAACTCTAAATTTTGTAGTAACGCATAAAAGTTATATTGAACAGGTTTTATCTGCTGGTGAGCGTGTAGATGGATCCAATATTTTTCCTGCATTTATGCATGCCGGATCGAGTGATTTATATGTTGTTCCCCGTTTCAGTACTGCATTTATGGATCCTTTCTGTGAAATACCAACGTTATGTTTCTTATGTTCCTATTTTAACAAAGATGGGAAACCTATGGAAAATTCACCAGAATTTATCCTAAGAAAAGCATTAAAATCATTCCATCATGCTACCGGGATGGATTTTTGTGCCATGGGAGAGTTAGAATTTTATGTGATTGGAGATAATGATAATTGTTTTCCAACCCCTAATCAAAAAGGGTATCATGAATCGATGCCGTTTACCAAATTTGAACATTTCAGAACAGAATGCATGTTATTGATTGCCAAATGTGGCGGACAAATTAAATATGGACACTCTGAAGTGGGTAATTTTACTTTAGGAGATAAGATTTATGAACAAAACGAAATCGAGTTTCTGGTTACGGATGCAATGGATGCTGCTGATCAATTGGTAATTGCAAAATGGATTATCAGAAATGTAGCTTATCAATATGGTTTTGATGTAACCTTTGCTCCAAAAATAACGGAAGGGAAAGCAGGCAGTGGTTTGCATATCCATACTCAAATTGTAAAAGATGGTGTAAATCAAATGGTTGATAAAGGAAAATTAAATTCAATTGCTAAAACAGCCATTGCAGGTTACATGACTTGTGCTTCCTCACTGACTGCTTTTGGAAATACCAACCCAACCTCCTATTTTAGATTGGTACCTCATCAGGAAGCTCCAACTTCCATTTGTTGGGGAGACAGAAACCGTTCCGTTTTAGTAAGAGTTCCACTTGGTTGGACTCATACTACAGATATGATTGCAGAAATCAATCCTAATGAGAAACCTGTAAATGAGGATCTTTCTCAAAAACAAACCGTTGAATTCAGATGTCCGGATGGATCAGCAGATATTTACTTGTTGATTGCAGGGTTAACTGTAGCAGCAAGACACGGATTTGAGATGGAGGATGCACTAAAATTTGCAACCAAAACGTATGTGGATGTGAATATTCACAAATCTGAAAACAAAGAAAAACTGGATACATTGGCGCAACTTCCTGCTTCTTGCTGGGAATCAGCTGATGAGTTATCACAACACCGCACCATATTTGAGAAACATGGCGTTTTTCCATCTGAGATGATTGATGATATTATTAAAGAGTTAAAATCTTTTAATGATCTAAAAATCAGAGATGAAATCAAAGCGAATCCTTCAAAAATGATGGAGTTGGTAAATCAATATTTTCATTGCGGATAGGCTGTTAAAAGGCTCTGTAGTTCAATGGATAGAACGGAAGTTTCCTAAACTTTAAATTCGGGTTCGATTCCCGGCGGAGCTACATTTTTTTGCCGTTTGTAATAAAGATTACTTTGCTATACTTAAAAAAGTTGTACTTTTGTGGAAATAAATGTAAATTTTTATCTTCATGAAAAACGACCATAATATTGAGCATACTTTTGATATAGATAGAGAAAAACTCTATGCTTTAGTAGAAGGTGCTGAACCCACAAAAAATGAATTAGAAACTATTCTAAATAAAGCTAAACAATTGAAAGGGCTTAATTTAGAGGAAGTTGCAGCATTGTTAAGAATAAAAAACCATGATGAAATCTATCAAATCATGGATGTTGCTAAATATGTTAAAGAGGAAATTTATGGCAAAAGACTCGTGATTTTTGCTCCACTCTATACCGGGAATGTTTGTGTAAATAATTGTACATATTGTGCATTTAGAAGAGCCAATAAAAACTTAACCCGTAAAATTTTAAATTTTGATGAAATTGAAGCTGAAACTAAAATTTTGCTGAAAGATGGACACAAAAGATTATTACTAATCTGTGGCGAATCACCTCGAAATAATGTGGATTATGTAGTGGAAGCTATAAGAAGAGTGTACTCAGTTCAGCTAGGAAAAGATAATATTAGACGGATCAATGTAGAGTTAGCTCCCATGTCTGTTGAAGACTTTAAGAAACTTCATGATGAAAAAATCGGAACTTATGTTTGCTTTCAAGAGACTTATGATTCTGAATTGTACAAAGAGTATCATCCCGAAGACACCCCAAAGAGTGACTACTTATATCGATTAAATGTAATGCATCGTGCTATGGAAGGTGGAGTTGTAGATGTAGGATTGGGTGTTTTGTTTGGCTTGGCAGATTATAGATTTGAAATACTAGCTTTGATGGAACATGCGAATGATTTAGAGAAAAAGTTTGGTTGTGGTCCACATACGATCAGTTTTCCACGAATTGAACCTGCAGAAGGTGCTCCACTTCCTGAAAATATACCCCACAAAGTGAGTGATGATGATTTCAAAAAAATTATTGCCATTATTCGGATTGCATTGCCTTACACCGGTATCATCTTAAGTACTCGTGAAAGTGATGAATTAAGAACAGAATTGTTTAATTATGGTATCAGTCAGATATCTGCCGGCTCCAGAACCAATCCCGGAGCATACAGTCATGTAGCAGATAAATCGGGTAGCCAATTTGCATTGGGAGACCATCGCTCCTTAGAAGAGGTGATTTCAGGAATGATTGATAGTGGTTATGTTCCCTCATTCTGTACAGGATGTTATCGTCATGGTCGAGTTGGTGCTGACTTTATGGATTTAGCAAAGCCGGGCTTAATCAAACAATATTGTTTACCTAACGCATTGTTCTCATTTAAAGAGTATTTGTATGACTTTGCCGGTCCTGAAACCCGTGAAAAAGGACTAGCTCTAATCAAAAGAATGGTAGAAGAGATCCCTTCATCTAAAAGAAAAGAAACAGTTATAGATGAGTTAGAAAATATTGAAACAGGAAAAAGGGACTGTTATTTTTAATACAATTCTTCGTAATTCATTTTTGATTTTTCCGGAATTCTAAAAGTGTATTGTTTTCCTTTAATTAGTAAAGTTTTACTTCTTAACCAAGGGTTTAATTCTTTGAGTTCCCGATATAGAATATTGTTTGCTCTTGCAAAATCAGCCAAACTATTGATTGTCGTATCAATTGTAATTTCTTTATACGGAATAGGTTTGTAGTAATCAGATACTTTAAAATTTACCCCATATTTTGCAGGGTTTTCAAACATTAATTTATATGAGATTATTCTGTTGAGATATCTGGATGTTTCAGAATTCAAATAGAGATCCCAGTAGTTTTGAACTGATTGATCACTGATAGCTTTTTGTAATCCGTTTTCACCCATATTGTAGGCTGCTGCAGCTAAAGACCATGATCCGAATTTCTCTTTTAAACTTTTTAAATAGGTGCATGCTGCTCTTGTTGATTTTTCAATGTGATATCTTTCATCAATCTGATCAGTAATCTCTAATCCATAACTTTTACCGGTAGCAGCTATAAATTGCCAGAAACCTTCTGCCTGAGAAGGAGATACAACATTTTCCAATCCACTTTCTGCAACGCATAAATATTTTAAATCTTCAGGAACACCTTCCTCTTGTAATATTTTTTCAATTTCAGGGAAAAATCGTGATGATCTTTTAAAAACCTGAACCGTTCTGGAATGTTGATAGCAATGGATAATAAGTTCCTTTTCCAGACCTTCCCTAACATAATAGAGATTAATAGGAACCTGCTCTCCACAAAAAGTAACTGATTTGGGTATTGATGGTGAAGCCAGCACATTTTTATAAAAATCAACATCTTCTGTTGTTGTTACCAGTTTCTCTTCTTTGGCTGTTTTACTGATTCCATAAAAAGCTAAACCTGATCCAATGATAATAACAAACAGGAATATACCGATCCAATATTTTTTCATAGCACAACTATTTTAAATTTTTAATATGATAGTTTTCTATCATTTTCCATAAATGAACGCGATCTTTGCTCCTAACATTGTGTTCATGATTAGGATAAACAAAATAATCCATCACAATACCATCTTTTATTGCCTGATTGATCAATTTAAGCGAATGTTGCCAAAGGACTGTGTTGTCTTGCGCTCCTTGAAATACCAATAAATTGGCTTTAATATTTTTAACTTTTGGAAGAATCGATGCTGCCTCATAACCGTCTGGATTTTCTGCCGGTGTATCCATGTAACGTTCTCCATACATAATTTCATACCACCGCCAGTCAATAACAGGACCACCACAGGTTGCAGTGTTAAATTGATCAGGATAATTAGTTATCAATGACATAATCATAAAACCACCATAGCTCCAGCCGTCAAGACTAATATTTTTAGAATCAACAAAAGGTAAAGATTTAAGATATTCAACTCCTTTCATCTGGTCTTCCATTTCCAGTTTGCCCAATTGACGATGGATACATTTTTCAAAAGCAGCGCCTCTATTGTCTGTTCCCCTATTGTCTAAAGAAAAAACAATAAATCCTTTCTGAGCCATGTATTGAAGAAACACTCCCCCTGAAAGAAATGTATTAGTTACCATTTGAGAGTGTGGTCCTCCATAAACGTACATAAAAACAGGATATTTTTTCTTTGGATCAAATTGAGGTGGATAAGTGATTCTACAATACAGATCATCCCCATTATTATTTTTTATTGTAAAAATCTTTGATTCACCCAAGTTGCTTAATTTATAGGGATTTTCTGCATTTAATAATGTTTTTGTTTTTCCATCTTTAAGGTTGATTAAGGAAATGGTTCTTGGAGTTTCCAAATTTGAAAAATAATCTATACAAAAAGATTTATCATCTGAAAAAATGGGATTATGAGTACCTTCATTTATAGCTATGGGTTTAATTTTTTTACTTTTTAGGCTAATTGAATAAATATAATTACCAATAGGTGAAGGGTTTGTAGAAGCAAAGTAAAGATTCTCCTCTTTAGAATCCATACCATACAATTCCGTAACTTGCCAGGACCCTTTAGTTAACTGTGTAACTAATTTTCCTTCATAGGTATAAAGATAGAGATGATTCCAACCATCCCGATCACTTTGCCACACAAAAAACGGAAATTGAGTCAAAAAATGAGGACGTGTCCTGGGTTCTATGTATCTACTATCTTTCTCTTCTATCAAAATTTTATCTTTCTGTCCGGTTTTAACGTCATAACGAATCAACAAAGCGGTATTTTGAGCACGATTCAGATGAGTAATAAAAAGATGTTTTTCGTCAGGAGAAAAAGTAACATTTGTCAAAAATTCACCATCAGCAATATCAGTCTGAATATAATGAAACACTGTTTTACCGGAAGAAATAGAAGCTTGCACATCAAAAATACCCACTTTAACCTGGTGACTTTTTTTGCCGGCCATAGGATATTTAATAGGCTTTTCAACAGCTAATGAACCGGTAACATCCACTAATGGATAATCATCAACCATACTTTCATCCATCCGATAAAAAGCAATATAGTTTCCTTTTGGAGAAATATACTGACCTTCATCAATACCCCATTCACTGCGGTGAACCGATTTACCAAATACAATATTTTGTCCGGTATCAGGACAAAGTAGCATATTTGCATATTGATTTTTTTCACTTTTAACAAAAATATGGCCCTCTTCTTCAACAACAAAAAGTTTGTACTTAAGAGATTGATCGATCACATTTTCAGGGAGAGGATTTCCGCTAAGAACACCAGCAAAAGAAAGAGAGATAATCTCATTTGTAGCGGGTAAATAAAGAAGATCCTTATTAATCCAAGAAAAGTAAGGGATTTTCTTAAGAGGTTTCCCGTTTATCTTATTATTAATTTGATGCAGAGAGATTCTTTCTTTAATTTTTTCTGAAGGAGCATCAATACAAAAGATAGTATCATTTTTAGTATAAGAATATTGATTTGTTTCGGGTCTCCAGGATAGATTTTGGAGGTCCTCCATACGATATTTTCCATTAAAAACGCCTTCTAAATCAATAGTTTGTGCATTCAGACATTCAAAGAGCAGACCAAAAGCAATAATTAAAAAAAAGTTTAATTTTTTCATAGTAGTAAAATATAGTGCGAAAATAATAAAAAAAAGTACGCGCTAAAATATGATAAGTAATGAAAGTGAATAAATATAAATTTGGAGATGGAATTAAGGGTATTACGGTGAAATGAGGGGATCTTTGACCTACGAAGCTCTAAATAGAGTATTCTATTAAATGGTTGATAAAATTTATTGCAATTAGTTTATTTGTAGCAATCTGAAAAAATTTGTGATTTTGCTTCGACCCTTCAACAATCTTTTATCAGAATAGCCAATTGAGGACCCCCAATTTCAAATCCAATCACCCATTTGGAAATCCAAAATCTTTGTAAAAACAAAAAAATACTCTCCCTAAAATAGCAAAATCTCACTTTTAATCTTCCGGGTTTGATAAAACCCCACACTTCTTCTACCATTTTATTATTCAAAATGGCTTTTTAATTGATTTCTAAAGTTTATCTATTCTACACAAACATTTTGCACTGTTTGTAATCCTCTTTTCCATTTGGTATTGAGATAGATTTTTCAATCAATGCAGAGGATGGATCTAGTCTGTACTTGATCTGGTAAGAAATCATATACCAATACAGATAGTTCTGCAAATAACTGGAGGAGACCCCCTGAAATCGATCCATAAACGAAATGAGCTTGATGTATCTGCTTCCAATCGTATCAGTATGATAGTATTTGTTGCATCCTTTTACTTTCTGATCCTTTTTTCTGATAAAGTAACTGATCTTTCGCTTTCCTGCAAATTGCTGGAGAATAGGATGATTACTCAGACACAGTTTTTTTGTTTTGTTTAGCTTTTTTTTTAATTGGGTCTTTAGTTCTTCTTCCGATAATGAACCTTGTTGAACAATTGTAATTTCAAAATGATCGGCTCTATCTCCAATAGCAACTAAGGATAGAGGAATATATCCTCCCTTTTGGATTGTCTCTGCTTTGAGATTGCTGGCAGGATCGGTGATCTTTCCCTTTTGTCCTATTTTCTTAGCTTTTGCTCCTTGTCCTTTACGGGAGAACGGTTGTAAAAGATCTATCATTTCTGTTATCCCTTTGTATTCTTCCGGGACATATTCCCGTAGAGATGCTATAATCTTATGTCGCCAGTCAAATGAGGTTTGGTTACAGATCTTTATTGTTTCAGAACAAGCTTTGATTCCTAATCCTGATATCATTAAAGTAAAATAATCTTGTAGCTTCTCTTTCTTTTTGATGTAAGCGATTGTAGTACCTGTAAATTCATTAAAACTTTTTCCACAACTTTTACAAAGAAAATATTGAACATCTTTTTTCTTTCCATTTAAAATATAATGCGATTTTCCACATTTAGGACAAACCCTGACTTGCTTCTCACTGATATATTTAAGAATAGAAGCTAATGGATTAACGGAACTCTTGTTTTTGGATTTTTCTTCAACGGATACAGGTTGTTGTGCAGAAGAGGTTTCGTTGGTTTGCTTAGAGGATTGGGGTAGTTCATTCATAGTATTTTGAGTTTAGTGAGTAACTGATAACGAGGCAAATATAATAAAAAAAATATTCCAAAATGTGAAAATCTAAAAAAATATTTTCTATTCTGTTAAAAGATTGGTTCTATTTTGATGCAAAAATCACCAGATCTAATAAAGTGTTTAAAATGAAAAAAATAACGAAAATCTCACCAATCATTTAATAGAATACCCTATTAAGAGCTCCGCCGGAAAATGAACTCTCAATAATTATATTCATTTCCTTAATAATAAATCGCCCCTCCCCTCCGTTCTCATTATAACATTTAAAAATTTCAGAGATTATGAAAATTTACCAAATCATCATCGCATTTTTTGTTCTTGTTATCTCTTCCTGTCAAAGTAACAAAGATAAAATTATTATTAATGGAAAAATTATAGGAGAGATAACGGAAACAATTTTCTACACCGCACCAGTTAACGGTTCCTTTAGCTGGAATTTTAGAGATTCAATAAAACCCGATTCCCTCGGTAATTTTCAAATTATTGTTGATTCTAAAGATCTACAATTTATTGGTTTAGCCGTTCCTGGTCAAGTGAGTGGTCTTTTGCTAATTGAACCCGGTCAAACTTATTCCGTGACTTTTGATTTGTCCAATGAAGAAAAACATTTCTTTGTAAATGATAAAAGTAAAGCTTTACAAGAATTATGTAAAAAATTTCCTGAAGTTTATACCATTGATGATTACGCACTAGTCTATGTTGATGATACCGTTGCTTCTGATATTAAAACAAAATTGTATAAGAAAAGAGATGAAGTGATTTCTGATTTTAAAAAATTATATCAGGAGAAAAAAATTTCTGAAAAAGTATTTAACTTCATTGCACTTGATAGACAAGCCTTTTATGACGCCATCCTCGGAAAAGTTATCTGGATTAAAGGAATAAGATCTATCCTATTTCAAAATAATTTATTTACTCCTGAAATAGCTGCCTTTTGGAAAGAATTATATAGAAATCCCCTTTTAAATAACCCTGATTTTAAAAGAACTATCTCTTGCTACTCTTATGCAGAAAATTATATCTATTTTAAAGAATATTTGAATGGCGTTTTTAGTCAGGAACAATGGGATCAGATTAATAAATCTAACCCTATTACCTATTATCAGAATAAAGCTAAAGAGTACTTACCTTCCGATTTACATGAACTCTATTTCGCTAATCATTTATTTGAAAAATCTTTTCAAAAAGAGTATGAAGCAGAATTGGTCCCTCTTTACAATCAATTTAAAAAATCGTTTCCTGAAAGTAAATTTTCTCCTTTTATTGAACCTTATATTTCTGAAATTGTAAAGTTTAATAACGGTGTTCAAAATAATAACAATGTTAAATTTATCGAAAAGTATCAATCGATAAACACTCTATCAGAAGTGGCACAAAAAATGGGAAAACGCATCATTTTTGTGGACGTTTGGGCAACCTGGTGCGGTCCATGTAAAGAGGAATTTGATTATAAATCTGATCTTAATAAAGTACTCCAAAAATATGATATTCCTATCGTTTATATATCAATGGATAAAGATAGTGATTCTATTAAATGGAAAAAAATGGTTTATTATTACAATTTGGAAGGGTTTAATGTAAGGGTGAATCCAGAGCTATTTAAAGAGTTGATTAAGAAATTTGATGCCAATGGGACGTATGCCATTCCCTGGTATTTTTTAATGGATAAAAATGGTAAATTTTTAATTAAAAATGCCAAAAGACCATCTGAAATTGATCAACTTGAAAAAGAAATTCTTGGATTAATAAAGAAATAACCATTTCATGGGTTAATAAACTCCTTAATAAAGTTGGCAATCACAATAGGGAACCCTAAAAAAGATAATTCCTCTTTAGATACCATCATCTGATGCGATTGAATCACAGGTTTAATCGCATCAACTTTATAAAAACGAATATCTAACTGTTGGTGGGTTAATTTATGCTTGTACCTCTTTAGTTCTGTAATCTGATTAATACTCTTTATTTGATATAAATCTAAATCATGAAGAGTTAAATCAATGTCTGGTTCATAGGTCTCAATCATTGGAAACTGATACAAATTTTTCCATATATCCTGCTGTGTTCGCTGTTCTATTAATAACTGATCGTTTTGCGCAAAAATAAAATAATGAAAATATCTGTTTTTTACCTTCACTTTATTCACTTTAACCGGCAATAAATCTACCATATTGTGATTTAAGGCATAACAGTTTTTGTCAAATGGACATTCTAAACATATTGGCGATTTAGGAGTACAATGTATGGCTCCAAATTCCATTAAAGCTTGTGTAAATTCACTGGGTGATACCTGGTGAATCATCTGATTTCCAATCTCCTGTATTTGATTTTTTGTTTTTGGAAGATTGATATCTTCCAAAATTCCATACAATCGACTTATCACTCGATACACATTGCCATCAGCGGCAAAATAGGGTTTTTCAAATGCAATAGATGCAATGGCTGCTGCTGTATAAGGTCCAATCCCTTTTAAGGAGATGATATCTTCAAATTTTTCAGGGAATTTTCCCTGATACTGATTCACAATTTGCTGTGCTGCGGTTTGTAAATTTCTGGCACGTGAGTAATACCCTAATCCTTGCCAAACCCTCATTACATCCTGATTGGGCGCAGAAGCTAATGAGACAATATCTGGAAATTCAGCAATAAATTTAAGATAATAATCCCATCCTTGTTGAACCCTTGTTTGTTGCAAGATTACTTCCGAAATCCATATTTTATATGGATCTGTTTCTCCTCGCCATGGTAAGGTTCTTTTGTGTTCTGAATACCAGGTAAGTAGTTGTTCAGGAAAGTTGGAAATGTTATTCAACTAGTTACTTTCAATAATTTTCAACAATTCATCCAATTTGGGTGTAAGGATGATTTCAGTTCTTCTATTTTTGGCACGTGCTTCAGGTGTATCAGCAGGATCAATTGGGAAAAACTCACCTCTTCCTGCTGCAGAAATTCTTTTGGGATCAATGGTTGAATCTTTAAGAATCACTTTTACAACGGCAGTAGCACGCATTACACTTAAATCCCAGTTATCTTTTACTTGTGCATTACCTTTATAGGGAACATTATCAGTATGTCCTTCTATCAACACATTGATGTCTACTTCTGTTTCCAAAACCTTCATTAATTCTTGCAATGCTTTTATTCCTTCAGGACTAACCACCCAGCTTCCAGATGCAAATAGCAGCTTTTCATCCATGGAAACATACACTTTCCCATTCTTTTCATATACTTTTAATCCTTTATCCATATATCCCTTTAGGGCATTGATCACCTTCTCTTTTAAAAGTCGCACTTCGTCATCCTTTTGTTTTAGAATTTCTTGTAAATCAGCTAATTTTGCTTCTTTTTCACGAAGTTCTCCCTCTCTTTGCACTAACTGAACCCTAATACTGTCTATTCCTAACATTAATTTTTTAACTTCTTCATTATTAGACACATTCAAATCAGTAAAACTTCTAAGTAGATCATCATAATCTCTTTTTAATTTAGCTAAGTTTTTTTCGGATTGGTTTAGTTTTCGGGTTAAAGTCATCGTGTCTGTTCTTAGTAATTCAACAGATGTTTTTAACTGTGTAACCTCTTTTTCTAATTCTCTGCTTTTATTATCAAAATCAATTTTTTCAGAAGTTACATTTTCTAAATCTTTAGAACAGGTTTTGTAACGGTTTTCCAATTCCACATATTTAGATTTTGTAACACAACCTGAAAAAAGGAGCACTGAAACCCCAACAATCAAGAGAATTTTCAAATTTTTCATATCATTTTTGTTTTATTATTGGTTTATATTTTCACGTTTTAAGTTGTAATGAACGAAAGTTTTAATCAAAAATTTTTTTCACAGATAAATAATTTTCCGGTAACATTAATTCCTATAAAGTGATTTTTAGTTTTTATTATTTTTTGAATATTCACGGTATTGGGAATCAGTTTCTGCATCTCGAGTTGGTTTTGACTCAACATTTTCATGTTGTATTCATTCCAATTTCCATTTTCAAAGTAGGCTACAACATCTCCAGAAATCTGAATAGTTGATGGAGTTAGAATAAATAATTGTTTTTCAAAAGATCCAAATGAATTAAAAAAAAATAAACCATTTATGGAATCCTGAAATACAAACCCTTTGCTTGAGTTAGGAATCAAGGTAAAAGGGGAAAACTGTTCAAAGGAAAGTTGATTTTTTGAGATTTCATTACCATTGAAATCAAGTATAACTATTTTACTTTCATATGGTTCATAAAGAACAATTTGATCAGAACCGGTAAACACAGCACAAGTAATATTCTGATAATTTTTATCAAGTAATTCAAAAGGTTTGGTTATTGGAACCAGATCATCATTTAAAAAAAGAAGAATACCTGATTCTTTATAAAACAACATGATTTTCATGGGATTTAAAACCGAAATGGAAGTTAATGTGCCATATAAAGCATAATTAAAACTACCTTTCAGATTCCCTTGAATATCCATCTTCGTTAATGTGGAACTTTGATCCACAATGTAAATATTTTCAGATTGATCCACATCAAAAAAAGAGATAGATGCATCAAAATCGGGATAATTACATACCAATAGTGTCGAATCTTGAGCATACAAACAAGTTGATGCCCAAACTAAAACAGTAAACAGTGTAGTTTTCAGCAATTTAAAAATCATCATAATCCAATAATATGCAAAAATAAAAATAAAATATTTGCGTTTTGGTATGATTCTAATATTAACATTCAACATCATTATGTTAATAAGTTATATATAATAAGGTGCCAAAAATTGGAGAAGTTTCTGTACTTTTGTAAGTTAGGAAATTCTAAAAAAAAATTGTTCGAAGACAAGATGAAGAGATGGTTTATTTTATTGGCATTTAGCATGTTAACAATTATTTGTGTTCTCTTTGCTCAAAATTCCAGTGAAAAATTAAAAAACAATAAGCGGGTCATTGAAAATGAAATTGAAAATACCCAAAAATTATTGGATCAAATTCGTAAAAATCAAAAAACTTCTTTACAAGAAATTCAGTTACTTCGTCAGCAAATCAACAACAGAGAAGTGTTGATTACAGAATTGAATAATGAACTGTATCAGTACGAAATGGAACTGGAACTCAATATTAAACTTTCCCGGGACTTAGACAAAAAGTTGGAATATATGAAAACCGACTACGAAAGGGTGGTCTATTTAGCCTATAAAAACAGAAAATTAGTGGATCGTTTAACATTTTTGCTGTCCGCTGATGATTTTTCCCAAATGTTTAGAAGAGCCAGATATTACGCAATCTTTGCCGAAAATGTGAAGTATCAGGTTGCCCTTATCAAGAAAACAAAAGAGGAAATTGAGATTAAAAATGCTGAAATCATTATTTTAAAAGAACAAAAACAAGCTGTTCTAGATGGTAAGGAATTAGAAATTAAAAACTTAGAACAAGACAGAAAAGCCAAAACTAAAAATGCAGAACAATTAAAGAAAAAAGAGAAAGCTTTAGCTTCTGATTTAAAAGAAAAACAAAAAAAACGGAGAGAATTGGACGCTGCCATTAAGAAAGCAATTGAAAATGAGATTAAAGCAGCCAATGCCAAAAAGAATACTAAAAAAACAGACAACAAAACAACCGATAATAAAACAAATAAAACTGTTGAGAATCCTAAACAAACCTCATCAACCGTGATTGAGTTGACTCCTGATGAAAAAATTGTAAGTGATTCTTTTATCAGCAATAAAGGAAAACTTCCCTGGCCGGTGGCAAAAGGAACAAAAATTTCAGATTTTGGTACAGCCCCTCATCCCGATGTTCCTTCTGTTATGATTGAAAACAGAGGTATAGATATTCTGGTTGAACCCGGTACACATGTGCGCTCTGTTTTTAATGGTGTTGTTACCGGCGTTTTAGATATGATGGGAAGCAAGGTGGTGATGGTAAGACATGGTGAATATTTATCCGTTTATCAGAATTTGGCAACTGTTAATGTGAAAAAAGGGGATCAGGTGACAACCAAACAAGTGTTGGGTACAGTTGCCAAATCTAATGGTTCCGATATCTATGAATTACATTTTGAGGTGTGGAAAAATACCACATTCCTCAACCCAAATAGTTGGTTATCTTCTAGCAAATAATACAAAATGAGAATTGACATTAAAACAGCTATTGCATCTAAAAATGCCAAATTGGCTAAATTATTACCCCGATTTGTGATCAGAGCTCTCGAAAAAATTGTAAGTCAGGATCAATTAAACCAGTTTTTAGAAAAACATGATCAGGATCCTGCATTAGAATTTGCTAAAAATGCCGTTAAGGTGGCTGCCCAGGTTACTTATAACATTGTAAATGAAGAGAATGTTCCCAAAACCGGTAGATATATTATCACTTGTAATCACCCTTTAGGTGGCATTGATGGTGTTGCTATGCTTGCTGTTATGAGCAAATATAGGTCTGATATTAAAATTCCGGCTAACGATATTATCATGCAAGTGAAACCTTTACATGACGTATTGATCCCCATCAATAAACATGGATCTAACAATCGTGATGTTTCTAACTACATTAATGAAGTATTTGCCTCCGATGACCTGATCATCTATTTTCCTGCAGGTTTATGCTCCAGAGAAAACAACGGTATTCTGATGGATCCGGAATGGAAAAAAACAGTGGTGAAAAAATCAAAAGAGTATCAGAGAGATATTATTCCTGTCTTTTTTGATGGAAGAAATACCGATCGTTTCTACAGAATTGCCCGCTGGAGACGTAGATTGGGTATCAAAGTGAATATTGAAATGTTATTCCTCCCTTCCGAAGTGTTTAGACATAAAGGGGAAACTTTTAATATCATTTTCGGAAAACCAATACCCTACCAAACATTTGATAAAAGCAAAACAGATTACGAATGGACAACCTGGCTGAAAGAACAGGTTTACGCATTAAAAAAATAATTCAATGGAAGAGATTATTAACCCCATAGACAAAGAGCTATTAAAAGCAGAACTTACAGAAGAAAAATTTCTCCGCACCACCAACGTCGGAGGTAACTTGATTTACTCAATTACAGCTCATGACTCCCCGAATATTATGTTGGAAATTGGAAGATTAAGGGAAGTTACATTTCGTGCCGCCGGTGGGGGAACTGGTGAAAAAGTGGATATCGATGAATACGATATAGCTGAGGTACCATTTAGACAATTGATCGTTTGGAATGAAGAAGCTGAAGAGATCGTTAGCTCCTATCGTTACATTTTATGTAAAGAAGTTCCTTTAGATGAAAAAGGATACCCTCACACTCCCACTTCTAAACTTTTTGAATTTTCCCCTAAATTTATTGAAAACGAATGGCAGGATTGTATCGAACTTGGAAGAAGTTTTGTTCAACCAAAATATCAGGGAACTACCAATCCACGCTTAGGACTCTTCTCTTTAGATAATCTTTGGGACGGGCTTGGAGCTATCTCCGTTGATTACCCTGAAGCTAAATATTTTTTCGGGAAAATGACCATGTATGACAGCTATAACCGTCTGGCTAGAAACTGGATTTTGGCATTCCTGAATAAATATTTTAAAGGTGATGAATCTTTAGTTAAACCTTTCCATCCTGTGAAATCAGACAAAGGGATGCAAGTGGTGAAATCATTCTTCTCTCACGAAACTTATAAGCAAGATTTTCGCAATTTAAATGAAAATATCAGAAATTTAAAAGAGAGTATTCCCCCTCTAATCAAATCTTATATCTCTTTATCATCAACCATGCAATGTTTTGGGGCTTCTGCTAACCCTGAATTCGGTCCCGTGGAAGAGATCGCTATTATGATCACAATTGCTGACATTTATGAAGAAAAGAAAAAAAGACATATCCTATCCTACAAAAGGAAAAATAAAGAAGAGTAATCCCTGACCACGTCAATATGCAAATAAAAACCATCAGTTATTTACAAAGTGTTGTAGACTGGAAAAAATGTCCAACCGGAAAACTACCTGAATATGCTTTCATTGGGAGATCTAATGTGGGTAAATCCTCATTGATCAATATGATTGCCAATAATAATAAACTGGCTAAAACATCTGGTAAACCGGGGAAAACACAAACAATCAACCATTTTATCGTAAATAACCAATGGTATTTGGTGGATCTCCCGGGCTATGGATATGCTAAAATTTCCAAAACCATGAGAGAAATGTGGTCCACTATGATCTGGGACTACGTTAGTAATCGCGAGAACTTACAACTATTATTCGTTTTGGTTGATTCCAGACTGGAACCTCAAAAAAATGATTTAGAATTTATCGATCAGTTGGGGGAAAATGGGATCCCTTTTGGTGTCATTTTTACAAAATCGGATAAACTCTCCAATGTACAATGTGATAGAAATATGGAGGCTTTTAAAAAAAGTATGCTTGAATCTTGGGATGAACTTCCCCCTATGTTTAAAACTTCTGCAGTATCAACTGTTGGCAAAGAAGAGATATTAGATTTTATTGATGAGATCAATCAACAATATTTTTCAAATCGTTCGTTATAATAAAACTTAGATCTATTTACTATGAAAAAACAAATTTTAAAATGCTCCCTCATCCTCCTTATAGGTATCAGTTTTGTGGGTTGTTCCGTTTTGAAAAACAATAAAAAAATTGAAAATAAACCATTAATCGGTACCGTTTGGAATGTAGTTAAAATCAATAAAACTGAAATTCCTGCTATTGGAAGCTCTCCCTATATCCTGTTTTCTGAAACCGGAAACTACAATGGATCAACCGGTTGTAATAAGTTTTTTGGCACATTTATTCTAAATAAAAAAACAATCTCTATGGAAAATAGTGGTGCAACCAAAAAAATGTGTGCCAATATGGAAATAGAAAGACAATTTTTAGGTGCTATTAAAAGAGAGATCAATTACTACACCATTCAGGTTGATACATTAGTGCTTTATGAAAAAACTACTGAAGTGCTCCGTTTCGTTGCTTCTAAGAATCCTGTAAATCAGGAATAATAACCCTTTACAAATCCTAAATTTTTTGTATTTTCGCTAGCTTAAATAATAAATAAATGAAGAAATTTTTTATAGTCGTTTTTCTTTGCCTCTTCGTTGGAGTCTCTTTTGCCCAGGTAACCGTAGATGCTATCATCGCTATTGTTGGAAAAGAGATCATCCTTCAATCCGATTTGGATAAAGCAGTGACAGAACGAACTGCTCAAAACAGAGATGTTAATGACCTATATGCTGTTCAATGTTCCGTTTTACAAGAGCTTATTTACTCCAAACTTATGGTACATCAGGCTGAACTGGATAGTGTAATTATTACGGAAGAAGATGTTGAAAATCAAATTAATGCAAGAATGCAGGTTTGGTTGCAATCCGTTGGTGGAGATCCCAAAATTATTGAACAACACTTCGGAAAATCGATTGAAGATATCAAAAAAGATATGAGAGAACCTATGTTTAATGTTTTGGTTTCTGAAAGAATTACATCATCAATCACAGAAGGAATTGCAATAACTCCATCAGAAGTGAAAAGTTTTTTCCAAAAATTCAGTGCTGATAGTATGCCTATGATTCCGGAATCTTATGAATATGGACATATCACAAAAACCCCACCTGTTAGTGAAGCTGAAATTATGCAAATTAAAACGGTCTTAAACGAATATCGGGAACGCGTTTTAAAAGGGGATAAGTTTTCTATGTTGGCTCGCTTGTATTCTGATGATCCCGGTTCTGCCCCTAAAGGTGGCGTTTTAGGGTTTGTTAAAAGAGGAGAGTTGTATCCCGAATTTGAAGCAGTCGCTTTTACTTTAAAACCCGGAGAAGTGTCTCAGATTGTCCAAACCAGATCAGGATATCACATCATTCAACTGATTGAAAGAAGAGGGGATGAGATTAATGTAGCTCACATTTTATTGCAACCAAAACCTTCCATGGAAGAACAAGAAAAAGCAATTCAGTATCTGGATAGCATTATCAAGATTATTAAAACAACCAATCCCGATTTTAGCGACGCTGCCCTTAGCTATTCCGATGATTTAACCAGAAATAACGGTGGTTGGGTTGTGAATAAATATTCAGGATCCTTTAAATTTGATAAAGAATCTTTAGACCAAACTGTTTATGCTGTTTTATCTAAAATGAAACCCGGCGAATACTCCAATATTATCCCTTATGTAAATGAAGACGGTATTTTATCCTTACGCATTCTTTACTTAAAAACAAAAATTAAAGAACATAAAGCAAACCTTGGAGATGATTATGATATTATTAAAAATGCTGCTTTAGAAGAAAAAAAACAAAATGCTATTGAAAAATGGATTTTGAATAAAGTGAAAGTAACCAATATTAAAATTTCAGAAAAATATAAAGGTTGTCCTTTTGTAAATGAATGGCAAATTCCATAACTATTAATTCTATTTGATCCATGGATATTCAATTTAAAAATGATGTAGAAGCTATTGAAGCTTTTGTAAAAAAATATGCAGAACTAAAAACCGAAATCGGTAAAGTTATTGTAGGTCAGGATGAAGTGATAAAAAATATCCTGATGGCTATGTTTAGTAGAAGTCATGCCCTTTTAATCGGAGTGCCCGGTTTAGCTAAAACATTGATGATCACTACTATCGCTAAAACAATAAACCTTACTTACAATAGAATTCAGTTTACACCCGACTTGATGCCTTCCGATATTATGGGAACAGAGATTCTGGATGAAAACAGAAAATTCAAATTCGTAAAAGGACCCATCTTTGCCAACATTGTTTTAGCAGATGAGATCAACAGAACACCTCCTAAAACCCAATCTGCCCTTTTGGAAGCGATGCAGGAGCGTTCCGTGAGTATGAACGGGGTTACGTATGACCTTCCCAATCCTTTCTTTGTTCTGGCTACTCAAAACCCAATTGAACAAGAAGGTACCTATCCCCTTCCTGAAGCGCAACAAGACCGTTTCATGTTCAATATCTATCTGGATTATCCAACCTTTAATGAAGAAATTGATATTGTTAAATCAACCATTCATGGGGATATGATGGAACCAAAACAAGTTTTAACTATTGAAGAGATCATTTTTTATCAAAAATTATTGCAAAAGATCCCTATCGCCGATAATATCTACCAATATGCCGTTAAGTTAGCTTCTTCTACAAGACCTGACACTGCAAATGCTCACCCATGGGCTAAAGATTATCTTTCCTGGGGTGCCGGTCCTCGTGCTTCCCAGTTTTTAATTATTGGGGCTCGTACTCATGCCGTACTTAATGGTAAATTTTCACCAGACATCGAAGATGTTAAAGCAGTCGCTCACAATATCTTAAGACATAGAATCATTAAAAACTACAAAGCCGAAGCTGAAGGAATCACGATTGAAAACATCATAGATAAACTAATGAATAGTTTATAAACAGATCATCATGAACCTCTACACCCAAAAACGGAAATGGAAATGGATTCTGTTCACCTCAGCATCTGTGATCTTCATTCTGTTGATTTACTATTCCAACACATTAGTAAAAGGGATTGCAGAGGAGGAGCGCCGAAAAGTGCGTATATGGGCCGACGCTATCACCTATAAAGCGGAGCTGGTTTCCCATACCGATAATTTCTTTGAAGTGATCCGTACAGAAGAGAAAAAAAGAGCTTCTCTCCTTGCTAAAGCGATCCAGAAAGTGAGTGAAGTGGACTTCGATGAAGATATCACTTTTTATGCTGACTTTATTTCTTCAAATACTACAATCCCCACTATCCTTACTGATGAAGCCGGAAATGTCCAGATCCCTCCCAGTTTTGATGTTAAAATTGAAAAAATTAAAAACATTTCCGAATTAGGTGGTGATATTGCTGATTATGAAGTGATTAAAATACCTTACGACAAACGAAAATATACCTTGGTTTACTATAAAGAGTCTCAGATATACTCCAATTTGAGAATCCTCATTAACGATCTGGTGCAATCTTTCTTCCAGGAAGTGGTAATCAATAATGCTTCAACACCCGTGATTATTACGGATGAAACCAAAACCAAAGTGTACGATTTTGGTCATATTGATACTACCAAAATGAAGTCACAGCTCGATTGGATCAAATTGATTCAGGAGATGGAAGCTGCTAATACGCCTATTAAAATCGATCTTCCACAACGGGGAACCTGCTACGTTATGTACGAAGAATCTGCCATATTGACTCGTTTGCGCTTTTTCCCCTATATCCAGTTTTTCTTCATTTTTGTTTTTATAATCATCGCATATCTGGTATTCAGTTTTGCCCGTAAGTCGGAACAGGATCGTGTCTGGGTCGGTATGTCTAAGGAAACAGCCCATCAGCTGGGAACTCCAATCTCTTCGTTATTAGCCTGGTATGAGATTCTCAAAGATCAGAATGTGGATCTTTCGATCCTCAATGAGATTAAAAAAGATATCAACCGATTGGAAACCATTGCACAACGATTCTCTAAAATCGGATCTGTCCCGGAACTCCAAAGTGAAAAAATTGAAATGGTAATCAGAGAGTTTATGGTGTATTTGCAAACCCGAATCTCATCCAAAGTGGAAATTAAAATCTACAATCATCTTACTGATGGATTAACAATTCCATTAAACAGATACCTTTTTGAGTGGGTCATTGAAAACCTTTGTAAAAACTCTGTAGATGCCATGGATGGAAAAGGATTAATTTATATTGAACTCTCCGAAGAGGGTAAAAAAATACATATTGATATCACTGACACTGGTAAAGGAATCCCACCAAAACAGATCAAACATGTTTTTAAACCGGGATACACTTCAAAGAAAAGGGGTTGGGGTTTAGGGCTTACCTTAGCCAAAAGGATCATTGAGATCTATCACAAAGGAAATATATTTGTCAAAACTTCCACTGTTGATCGAGGAACTACGATCCGGATAACATTAAAAAAAGGCAGTCATTAGACTGCCTTTTCTTTTTTTCTTACTTCCAAACTTAGTTTGCGTGGATAGCTTCTGTAGGACAAACGCTTTCGCAAGCGCCACAGTCGATACAAACGTCAGCATCAATAGTATAAACTGAACCTGCAGATATAGCATCAACAGGACATTCATCTTTGCAACTACCACAAGCGGTGCAAGTTTCTGGATCAATTTTAAAAGCCATGACTTTATTTTTTGAGTTAATATTTCGGGTGCAAAAGTAATATAATTTTTTTACTTTTGCACATCGAAAAACAACAAATTATGAAAAAAGGATTTCTAGTTATACTCTCCCTAATTCTATCTATTCAAATTACATTGGCACAAACCCATAAAGAGATCACAATCCTCTATTTACTACCTTTACATTTGGATGAGACCATACCTGATATCAGTACTATTGAATCTGATATGGATATTTATGAGATCCCCTCGTTTGAAATGATCGGCTTTTGGGAAGGTGCCAAACTGGCACTTCAAACTTATGAAGACTCGCCTTACAAAGTAAATGTGATTGTCAGAGACGTTACCACTGATGAGCAAAAACTCAAATCTATTCTTAATGATGCCGCACTTATGAAAGATGTGGATCTTATTATTGGCCCTTTCTATGGTGCTCTTTTTCCTATTGCTGCCAGCTATGCACAAGATCATAACATCACCATCATCAATCCGTTCTCAACCCGTACAGATTTTGTATCAGAAAACCCTTCCGTTTACAAACTGGTTCCCCCTCTGACCACAAGGCCCGAAACGCTTCATAAAAAAATGTTTCCAAACTACTCCAATTATCAGGTGATTTTATGGTATGATCAGGAAAATATAACAGAATTAGGAGTGTATGAAAACTACTTCAAAGAAAATAAAATTCCTTACATCCTAAGCAAATTGCAACCTGAAACCTTCTCATTAAAACTGGAACTGGAACCCTCTATGCAAAATGTGATCATTGCCCTATTTCAAAACCGCACCAACATCATCAATCAGATGCGTTTGTTCTCCGGTATCCAAAACCAATTCCCATGTTCTTTGGTTTTTCCGGAAGAGTGGCTCAATATCAGCAGCTTAGATGATGATTTCTACTCCATCCCGAATCTGTTTTATTTAACTAATTGTTTTGTGGACCTTAATAATACAACCATTATTGATTATAAAAACCACTATGTGGAAACCTATCAATCCCCTTGTCAATTAGAAAGATACTCATTCCAGGGTTACGATATCACCAAGTATTTTATTGATCAGTATTTGTATGGCTCTCAGGATAAAACCAATAGTTATACTCCAATGGTGTATAAGTTTAAATTTAAACAATGGACTAAAGGGGGCTTTGAAAACGAAAAAATCAGATTGATACACATCGAAAATTTTGAGAAAAAAGAAGTAGATTGATTATTTGAAATAATTTTTTATCTTTGCATCTGTTTTTTAGGCTATGCCGTATGGTAAAAAAAATATGGAGTACATAACCTTTATTGAACTTAACATCTTGATATGGAAATCAGTTTACTGTTTAAAGGAATCTTCCTCGGACTTTGTGTCGCTATTCCGGTAGGTCCGATTGGGATTCTCTGTATCAACAGAACCATCAAAAAAGGGTATGTTTCCGGTGTCATGTCTGGGTTAGGTGCCACAACAGCCGACTTTTTATACGGAATTGTTGCCGCACTGGGGGTCAAATTGGTCACCGATTTTTTATCTTACTATAAAAACTGGTTTCATTTCATAGGATTTATCTTTTTAATAGTTGTTGGGATCTCGATCTTGACCAAAAAACCTAAAGATCCGGAGATGATGATTCCTGAATCGAAAGGATTATTCAAAGATTACCTCACCAGTTTACTGTTAACCTTAACCAATCCGTTAACCGTTTTCTTTTTCATAGCCGTATTCACCAGCTTTGACGCCATCAATGTTAGCCTTTTGAACGCCATTCCGCTCCTTTTAGGGGTTTTAATCGGCTCCGGTGGCTGGTGGTTCATTTTGTGCGGAATCACTATGAAATTCAAGAAAAAGATGAGTTTCCGGTTCCTCAAAAAAATTGACCTCATCTCCGGCATCCTCATCCTGGGGTTCAGCATCTATATCGCCTACAACCTCATCAAGGCGGTATTTTAAGGGCGAAGGACGAAAAGCTTTCAGCTATCAGGTTTCAGGTTTTAGTTATTGGGTTTTAGGTCTTAGTTTTGTATTTAGCTAAAAATTAACAATTTCACTTGTCTGCAGACTGCCGTCCGCCGACTGCCGACCTTTTAGTCAATTCCTGATAATGATTAACCTATAGAATTTTGAATTATCCTTGTTCAATTATTCCTCCCATGATTTCGGATCAAAATCTAACCCTGCTTCTTTGACTGTTGCTTCAAATTCCTCTTTAAATGAAACTGTTTTGTGATATTCTCTTTGATTTTTAATAATATTGGATAACTTCTCTTTTTCGTCCACGCTTAATGTAAATACACCATATACACGATCCCACCCTTTAAACTTTTCGAAACCTTTTTCCATTTTTAACATAATGGTGGAATTTCTTTTGATCTCTTTTATCAAATCAGAAAAGGCTAATTCAGGGTTAATTGTGGCAAGTAAATGAATATGATCTTCCATTCCGTTTATTCTATGAAGAATACATTCATTTCGATTTAAAACACCCCATATAAACTTGTATAATTCATCAGAGTGTTCCAATGATAATGTTTTTTGGTTCTTTTTTGTTTTGAGAATGATGTGGCATAAAAAATTAGAGTGTATCATAGTAGTAAGATTAATTTTGCAACCTCTTCGAGGTTCTGTTTAATGTGATTTTTATATTTAATGGAACAAATTTATTTTAAAGAAATGGTTGATTTTTAAGATTAAGCTCAATAATTTTAATTATATGTATTTCAATTTATTATCATAAAAAATATAAAATAACTTTGTTAAAATTAGTTTCAAAATGATTCTGAATTGTTAAATTTAATTTACATAATGGAAGAAATAGCATTGCAATTAAGCAACATAAAAGTGTGCAACTTTTAATCAAAATGTTCAAATAAATCAAAATATTTTGACTTTTCCGAACATTTTTGTGTCTTTGCAAAAAAATGGAGTGTGTGTTGTTTCAGCTATCAGTTATCAGGTTTCAGTTTCGTATTTTGCTAAAATCTAACAATTTCACTCGTCTGCAGACTGCCGTCCGCCGACTGCAGTCTTTTATCTAAGAAAAAACACTGTGAAACACTGTGAAACACTGTGTTACTTTAGGGCAAAAGGCGAAAGGCAAAGGGCTATCAGGTATTAGTTATTGGGTTTTAGGTTTTGGGTTTTGGGTCTTAGTTTTGTACTCTGCTAAAAACTAACCATTTCACTTGTCTGCAGACAGCCGTCGGCGGACGGCTGTCTGTATTCTCTATTATACAATTTTCATTCTTTTTTGTATTTTATATAATATATTCGTATCTTTGCAGAAAATTATAATCATGAAACAATTATTTCTTTCTTTTTATCGTAAACTTTCAGAAACAGATATGCGCTTTGAACGCTATTTGTTAAAACAAATTGACTGGAACAATCGACTAATTGGCATAACTGGTGCTCGTGGTACCGGAAAAACGACTTTACTCCTACAACATATCAAAGAGAAGCATGGTCATAATCCTGAGGATATTTTATTTGTTAGTTTAGATAATATTTATTTCAGCAACAACAATTTATATACACTGGCTAATGATTTTTACACTTATGGTGGCCGGGAATTGTATCTCGATGAAGTACATAAATATCCTAATTGGGCTCAGGAGATCAAAAATATTTATGATGATTTTCCAAAACTAAAACTTGTTTTTACCGGATCCTCCATGTTGCAAATCTTTAAAGCAGATGGTGATTTGAGCAGAAGAGTGCGTCATTATCAACTGTTTGGTTTATCATTTCGTGAATTTTTAATTTTTGAAGGTATTATTCCAACGTCTCAAAGCCATTATATTTTAGATCATATTCTCCTTCATCATATTGATATTATAAATCAAATAAACCATTCAAAATCTCTTCTATCAGCTTTTCAAAAATATCTTCAATATGGTTATTATCCTTATTACCAAGAAGATATTCCCGGTTATAATGATCGTGTCTTGCAAACTTTTAATACTGTGATGGAGAGTGACTTGCCTAATGTAGAAAGGATAGATTTTGATTCCATTCACAAAATTAAAAAGTTGTTTTATATTTTGTCTGAAATGATTCCTTACACTCCAAACATTTCTCAATTGAGTCAAATGGTAGGTGTAACGCGTCCCAGTTTAATGAATTATTTACAACATCTTGAAAAATCACATACGATTTTAATGCTTAAACAGAAAGCAACAGGTATGCGTCAACTGGTAAAACCTGAAAAGATTTTTCTGCAAAACACAAATTATATATTTGCATTATCCAAAAACAATCCGGATGTCGGTAATTTGCGTGAAACTTTCTTTTTCAACCAGTTACAACAAAACCACAAAATTACTTTTACAGAAAATACAGATTTTTGTGTTGATGATCAGTACTATTTTGAAATTGGAGGAAAGAACAAAAGCAGCAAGCAGATTCAGGGTCTTCAAAATTCCTATTTAGCTCTTGATGGGATCACCTGCGGATTCAGAAACGAAGTACCACTATGGCTTTTCGGGTTTCTTTATTAAAGTTGTTTTAGCTATCAGCCATTAGCTTTCAGGTATTAGTTATTGGGTTTTGGGTTTCAGTTATTAGGTTTTAGGTTTTAGGTATCAGTTTTGTATTTTGCAAAATTCAACCATTTCACTCGTCTGCAGACCGCCGTCCGCCGACTGCAGTCATTAATTCACTATCTTTGCCAATATTTTTTATCTCATTAATCTACCTCAAACTATGGAAACTCAAATACAAAACTACGTTGAACAGAGAATATTTTCAATCAGAGGAATTCAGGTAATGTTAGACAGTGATCTTGCAGAATTATTTGAAGTGGAAACAAAAGTTTTTAATCAAACTGTCAAAAGAAATATCAACAGATTTCCCTTAAATTTTCGATTTCAATTGACCAAAGAGGAATATGACCTTTTAAGGTCACAAATTGTGACCTTAAAACATGCTCAAGGCCAACATCGAAAATACCTTCCTTATGCTTTTACAGAACAAGGTGTAGCGATGCTTACAGGTATCATAAAAAGTGATATAGCGGTTGAAATGAGTATTAAAATTATGAATGCCTTCGTTGAATTGAGAAAATTAATCAATTCAAGTATGTTTTTTCAATATAGATTAGATGCCATTGAAGTACGACAATTAACTTCTGAAAAAGAGAATGAACTAAAATTTGAGCAAATATTCAATGCACTTTCAAACAAGGATTATAATGATAAAGAAAAAATATTTTATGATGGTCAAATTTATGATGCATACAGCTTTTTTATTAATATAATCAAAAAAACAAATTCAGAAATCATTTTAATTGACAATTATATGGATAATTGTGTTTTGGATATGTTATCTAAAAAACAGCAAAATGTAAATATTAAAATAATTACACATTCTAAATCAAATATAAATGAAACGGACATCAAGAAATTTAATCAACAGTATCCTCCATTAAAAATATCTTATTCAAATAAAATTCACGACCGTTTTATCATCATCGACCAAACCGAACTCTATCATCTCGGCGCTTCTCTCAAAGACTTAGGCAAAAAGTGGTTCGCCTTCTCCAGAATGGACTCCCTTGTCAACGAACTTTTGAAAAAACTGGAAGACTTGTAATAGGATATTAGGTTTTAGGTTTTAGGTATCAGTTTTGTATTTTGCAAAATTCAACCATTTCACTCGTCTGCAGACCGCCGTCCGCCGACTGCCGACTTTTATCTAAGAAAAAAACACTGTGAAACACTGTGCATCCACTGTTAAACACTGTGTTCCTATAAGGCGAAAGGCGAAAGGCAAATTGTTAAATGTTAATTGTTATTTGTTATTTGTTATTTGTTAAATGATATTTGTTATTTGTTCATTAAAAAATTCTATATTTGCATTTCAAAGAATACTAATTTCCCCAGAAAATATGAAAAAATTTATTCTGTTTTTTATCATCATTTTTCCTCTCTTTGTAAACGCTCATCAAGATAGGGAATTTGTTTATGTATATGACAATGTGACCGTTAGATTTAGAACTGGTTCTTATTATGAAGAAATTAACAATGCGAAAATTATAGGAAAATATGCTGCCCTTTTATCGGATAGTCTGAATTACAATAAACCCATATTTATCGATTTGATCCATGATTATGGAAACTATTATCAGGGAAAAACTTATAGCTATCTAAATTTCGGGTCTGATCAATATAAAGGGATTGTTCATTATAAAAAAGTATATGAATCTTTTGTATCCGATTATTCCTTAGAAACAATACCGATCTCTGAATATAGAGATGATACCCTCCATTATGTTAAAGAAGAATATATCATTGATGAAATCGATCATAAAGAAAAAATCGTATTACGGCAATTTAGTTCTCATTTTGATATTACTGAAACGATGAATCTTCTCTATTTTGCAATAATAAATAAATCCCAATTACCAAATCTGACCATTCAGGATACTCTTTCTACCATTATGGAAGGCTCCTATTATTTACTCAATTCCATTCCCCAATTTTTGATAGATTCTCTAAAACACACTACCCCGAAATTTGTAGAAAAAATTCTTCAGAAACGGATCTATCAGGATCTTGAGCAAATAGATAACAATCCCCGTTTTAGCTATAGTGGTAAGATTCTCTTCTTTGACGCTTCCAGTTTTTATAGTTCCTTTTTTTCACAAAATGGAAAAATAATGCCATTTATCTGTTTAGATGAAACTGAAATCATCCTGGATACCCTAAATCAAATTTACGCTATCAATACCTTGTTTAATCGAGAAAATATTGTATTTGTTTCAGAAACTCCCTATACCTTCAGAATGTACAAAGATTTTAATAATTTTAATTCTGAATTTTACAAATCCGGTATTCAAACAATCCCGATTGATCATTCTGAAATTTTATCATCCATTGATGTAATATCTTTAGATTACGATCTTTATCTAATCAGTTTGATCCGAGGCATCGATAGAAGTCCCATTAAAAAATTGCTCTACTTAAGTGAAGATGACCTCCTAATCGATTCCTTTGACACCTATATTGATTCCTATCGGAAAAAAGAACCAGAATAAATCTGTGTGTTTATAAGGCGAAGGGGTATCAGCTATTAGGTTTTAGGTTTCAGTTTTCAGTTTTTTATTTTGCAAAATTCAACCATTTCACTCGTCTGCAGACCGCCGTCCGCCGTCTGCCGTCTTTTATCTAAGAAAAAAACACTGTGTAACACTGTGTTCCTTTAGGGCAAAAGGCGAAAGGCTTTCAGGTATTAGTTATTGGGTTTTGGGTATTAGTTTTCAGTTTTCATTTTGCTAAAAACCAACAATTTCATTAGTCCTTTGTCTTTTGTCCTTCGTCTTTTGTCTTTAATTCCCTATCTTTGCAACGTATTAATGATTTAATTCACAGAATATGGAACAACCGATCATCGAAAAACCAGCTATTATCAAACCCCGAAATGGATTCATCGCATTTTTGCTTTCACTATTTTTCCCCGGGCTGGGACAAATTTACAACGGACATGCTAAAAAAGGGGTAATTTTCTTTGGGTTACTTATACTTATTTCATTGTTGTTTGGAGTTACTCGTCTGAGTACCTCATTTTATGGACTCTTATCTTTATTATGCATTCACATTACATTAAGAATTTATATCATCATTGACAGCGTGAAAAATGCTACCAGGCAAAAGGAATATATTTTAAAACCTTACAACACCTGGTATTATCATCTTCTGATTGCTGTTTGTATGTTTGCGGTTATGTTCTTTTATGACAGTAGTAAAGTGTTAGGTATTCAAACGTTTAAAATTCCTACATCTGCAAACAATCCAACATTACAAGTCGGAGATTTGTTTATTGCTGATTTGAAAGCCTATAAAAACACTGAACCAGAATATGGAGACATCGTTGTTTATTCAGGTCCGGACAATCAAATTTACACTTTTCGTGTTGTTGGGCTACCTCATGACAATATTGAATTGATTGACAATCTGGTAAGCATAAACGGCAAACCGGGCAATGCAGTATTTATAAAAGAAACAATCAATGATGGAATCCCTGTTGAGCTGTTTAAAGAAAAACTTCCAAACGGAGAAACGTATTACATTTACAAATATAAAGTGCCTTACGACATCACAAAATCGAATATCAAAAATATTGTTGTGCCATCAGACAGCTATTATGTATTAGGTGACAACCGGGACAATGCACTCGACAGCAGATATGTGGGTTTTATAAGCAAGGACAAAATTATGGGGCGGATATTATTCAGTTACAGGGGAAAGGAAGTAAAAAGTAAGAAGTAAGAAGTTAAAAGTAAGAAGTAAGAAGTTAAAAGTAAGAAGTAAGAAGTAAGAAGTCTGCAGACTGCCGTCCGCCGACTGCCGTCTTTTATCTAAGAAAAAAACACTGTGTAACACTGTGCATCCACTGTGAAACACTGTGTTCCTTTAGGGTAAAGGGCGAAAGGCAAAGGGCGAAAAACTTTCAGGTATTAGTTATTGGGTTTTAGGTTTTGGGTCTTAGTTTTGTATTTTGCTAAAATTCAACCATTTCACATGTCTGCAGTCCGTGGTCCGTTGTCTGTGGTCCGTGAAACCCTGTGTAACAAAAAATTAAAAATTCCTCAAAATATCGTTTTTCACTAACTTTGAGGAATTTATTGTATCTTTGCATCATAAAATTCTTATAATGAAAACTATTCAAAGAAAATCGGAACTTGAAAAATTACTTGTTTTAAAAGATAAAAATTTAATTAAGGTTGTGACTGGTGTTCGTCGTGCGGGAAAATCAACTTTATTATTACAGTTTCAAGAATTATTAAAAGTCAATAATCCAGATGTTGCCATTATTTCAATAAATTTAGATTTACCTGAATTTCGTTTGCTTGCAGAACAAAACTGGATAGAAATTTATAATTTCATTATAACACGATTGAATAAAAATGTAACAAATTATATCTTTTTAGATGAAATTCAAAATGTTCATGAGTTTGAGAAATTATTAGAGGGTTTATTTGTTACTCCAAATATAGATCTTTATGTTACGGGTTCTAACGCATTTTTATTATCGAGTGAGTTAGCAACTTTGCTAACTGGAAGAGCTTTTGAAATTAATATATTGCCCTTTTCCTTTTCTGAGTACATTGAATGTTCAGAAAAAAAGTTAAATCTGGATCGGGCTTTTTCAGAATATCTTCGAATAGGTGGTTTTCCCGAAGCGATTAGACTTTCTGAACCTGGGCAAAATTATGCTTATGAATATGTGAAAACTGTTTTTCAAAATATCTATGAAAATGATATTCGAAAAAGGCATACCATTTATTATGAGAACTCTTATCATGAAGTTATCCATTTTCTCATTGACTCAATCGGATCAACTGTTTCAGCCAGAAATATTGCTTCTTCATTAACTTCAAATGGGAAAAAAATTGATAACAAAACGGTTTCGAAATATATTGAAACACTTGTTGAATCTTTTCTATTTTACAAGGTGAATAGATATGACATTAAAGGGAAGCAGCATCTGAAAACGCAAGAAAAATATTATGCTGTAGATTTAGGCTTTCGATATGCCTTACTTGGAAAAGAGTTAGTTTCTGATTCTGGGCATTTACTAGAAAACATCATATATCTAGAACTTATTCGAAGAAATTCACAAGTCTGGATTGGAAAAACAGATCAACTGGAAGTCGATTTTGTCGTTCGTAATAAAAATGGATTTACACAGTACATTCAGGTCGCCTATTCAGTAAAAGATCAAAAAACACTCGATCGAGAGCTTGCACCATTCTCTAAAATTCCTGACTTTAACGAACGAATTCTCATAACTATGGATTACGAAAATGGAAGTCATAATGGCGTAAAACAAATGAATGCAATTGACTGGTTATTAAATCTGTAAAACACTGTGGTCCTTTAGGGTAAAGGGCGAAAGGCAAAGGGCGAAGAGCTTTCAGGTATTAGTTATTGGGTTTTAGGTTTTGGGTTTTGGGTCTTAGTTTTGTACTCTGCTAAAAACTAACAATTTCACTTGTCTGCAGACTGCCGTCCGCCGACTGCAGACTTGAATTGGAACGCTGATGACGCGGATTTTCAAACGCTGATTATCACTGATTCTTTTCATCCTATTTTCAAAAAATCTTCCATAAAAAAATCTGTGAAAATCTGTTTAATCTGTGTCATCTGTGTCATCTGTGTGCTATAAGGCGAAAGGAGAAAGGCGAAAGGCAAAGAGCTATCAGGTATTAGTTATTGGGTTTTAGGTTTTGGGTTTTGGGTCTTAGTTTTGTACTCTGCTAAAAACTAACAATTTCACTTGTCTGCAGACTGCCGTCCGCCGTCTGCCGACTTTTTTTTATTTGCATTTTTCAAAACCTTTTATTATATTTGCACCTGAGAAGAAGATACAAAACTAATAATCTTCCATATAGTACATGAAATAATAAAAGTGAATTTTAGAAATTAAAATGACATATATTTAGAATGAAAGATTTAACAAACTCAACCATAGCACGACAAAATATTTTAAATAATAACTATGCAATTGAAGAAATCCAAAATGCAGTAGGAATACTTTTTGTAACATTCGAAAACCAACTGTGGCTTACTAAAGCACAACTTGCTCATTTTTATGAAGTTGATGAACGAACAATCGACCGTTACATAGAATCCAACGGAGATGAATTGAGAAGAAATGGTTACGCTATTTTAAAGGGTAAGCGCTTGAAAGATTTCAAGTTAACAATCAAAGAACTACATGTAGACGACATTAATGTCGCCGACAAATCTCCTCAACTTGGTCTGTTTAATTTCCGTGCTTTCTTAAACATAGGTATGTTATTGACTGAAAGCGAAAAAGCAAAGACCCTTAGAGGGATCGTTCTCGATATTGTACTCGACACTATCAACAAACGTACAGGTGGTAGCACAAAATATATAAACCAAAGAGACGAAGACTTTATTCTTAACTATTACAAAGAAGAAAGTTACAGAAAAGAATTTACCGATGCTTTGGAAAATTATATAGCAATGGGAAATGCTAAATATGCAATATATACAAACAAAATCTACCAATCAATATTTAAAGAGCACGCAACTGAATATCGTCAAATTTTAAAACTAAGCGAAAAAGATAACTTACGGGAAACAATGTATAGTGAGGTTTTAGACCTTATTTCAAGTTATGAATTTGGTTTAGCAAAACTCATTGAAGAACGCTTCAATAAACTAGGTAGAAAACTAACAAGTTCTGAACTTGATAACCTTTTTTTGGCATTTGAACAGTTACCTTTATGGGTGCCACTAATTGAGAAAGCAAGAAGAAAAATGGCTAGTCGTGATTTAGCTTTTAGAGATATATTACATCAACAGCTTGAAGAATATATAGGAGCTGTTCCTGTAAAAGATTTTGAGCGATTTATTGGCGAAAAAAGCAAAGAACTTGCTGAAAGACTTGAAGATGCTAAGGATGTATTCAAACGCTTAAAAGAAAGAGAATGAGATTGTTTTATATAGATATTGATCAAGCTATAGAAATTCATCAAAAAACAATCGAAGTTAGTGGTGGTGGCGATGAAGGCATTCTTGAGATTGGCAAACTTGAAAGTGTTTTAGAAAATATTCAGAACGATGTCTATTACCCTGAATTTGTGGATAAGTTGACCCATTTATTTTTTTGTTCCAACAAATTCCACAGTTTCAGCGATGGAAATAAAAGAATTGCTATTGCATTGGGAGCCCATTTCTTGTTGATAAATGGTTACGTGTTTATAGTTTCGAAATTTATCAGAGAAATGGAAAATATTAGCTATCACGTGGCATCCGGAGCAATTGACAAAGATTTGCTTTTTGAAGTTATTAATTCGATAATTAATGAACCTGAAATTAATGAAGAAATTAAATTGAAATTATTTGAAGCCATATCAAATAATGAAAATGAAAAATAATCTCTAGCCTTTTGTTTTGTCCATTGTAAAACTAAAAAGATGGCAGACCGTAATCCAGTATTTATATTCAAATGAACTTAGGTAATGTTAGATTGGCTCTTTTGCGGTGCCAACTTGGCACTTCAAGCTGATCAGCTATCAGTTTTGTATATTGCTAAAATTCATCCATTTCACTCGTCTGTAGTCAGTAGTCCGTGGTCTGTGGTCTGCCGTCCGCCGACTTTTTCATTATTCATTATTCATTATTCATTTATAATTAGCACATCAGCACATTAGCACATCAGCACATTAGCACATCAGCACATCAGCACATTAGCACATCAGCACATTAGCACATTAGCACATTAGCACATTAGCACATTAATTTGGGCATTCCGGTTCCGCCCTAATGCAGGCTCAGGGCGAAGAGCTTTCAGCTATCAGCTATCAGGTTTCAGTTTTCAGTTTTGTATTTTGCCAAAATCAAACAAATTCACTAGTCTGCAGACCGCCGACTGCCGTCTGCTGTCTTAAATTCACTATCTTTGCCTCCAATACTAAAACCACTATACGATGAAAGACGAAATTATAATCTACCAGGCTAACGAGGAATCCACAAGGATTGAAGTACAACTTGCTTACGAAACAATATGGCTTAATCAAGCACAAATTGTTGCTCTATTTGAGAGTAGTAAAGCTAATATAAGTGAACATCTAAAAAGCATTTTTAAATCAAAAGAATTGAATGAAGATTCAGTTGTTCGGTATTTCCGAACAACTGCCTCAGATGGGAAAGCTTATGACATTAAATATTACAATTTAGATGCCATAATTTCTGTTGGATATAGAGTTAATTCTTTAAGAGGTACTCAATTCCGTATTTGGGCGAATAATGTTTTAAAAGATTATTTATTAAAAGGCTATGCATTGAATAATCGTATGAATAGAATTGAAGATCATGTAGATATTCTAATTAAAAGAATTGATAATATTGATTTACATATTCAATCACGAGAAATGTTCAATCAGGGCATCTTCTTCAACGGTCAGGTTTTTGATGCTTATGCTTTCTTCTCTGAAATAATTAGAAAGGCAAAACACCATATTATTCTAATCGATAATTATATCGATGAAACTGTTTTAATACAATTATCCAAACGAAACGCCAATGTTTCGGCGACGATCTACACCGGTAAAATATCCCAGCAGCTTGATCTTGAAAGATACAATAAACAATATCCTCCAATAGTAATAAAGCAATTCTCCGAATCCCACGACCGTTTCATAATCATCGACCAAACCGAGTTGTATCATTTTGGGGCATCTCTTAAAGACTTAGGCAAAAAGTGGTTTGCCTTCTCCAGAATGGACTCCCTTGTCAACGAGCTTTTGAAAAAACTGGAAGACTTATAATAGGATATTGGGTTTTAGGTTTTGGGTCTTAGTTTTGTATATTGCTAAAATTCAACCATTTCACTCGTCTGTAGTCAGTAGTCCGTGGTCCGTGGTCTGCCGTCCGCCGACTTTTTCATTATTCATTATTCATTTATAATTAGCACATTAGCACATTAGCACATTAATTTGGGCATTCCGGTTCCGCCCTAATGCAGGCTCAGGGCGAAGAGCTTTCAGCTATCAGCTATCAGGTTTCAGTTTTCAGTTTTGTATTTTGCCAAAATCAAACAAATTCACTAGTCTGCAGACTGCCGTCCGCCGACTGCCGTCTTTTATCTAAGAAAAAAACACTGTGAAACACTGTGCATCCACTGTGAAACACTGTGTTCCTTTAGGGCGAAAGGTTTTCAGCTATCAGGTTTCAGTTTCGTATTTTGCAAAATCTCAACAATTTCACTAGTCCGTTGTCTGCAGTCCGTTGTCTGTGGTCTTTTAAATACAAAAGGACAACCACTTTCGCAGCTGTCCAATTGGGCAAGGCGTTCTTAATCAGATTGCCTTCATTTCAGGATGATAATATTTATCGTTTATATAACAATATTTTAAATTTACAAATTGATTTTTTTAATTTTAAGTTTGTTTTTAAATTTAAGATAAAATTATTATCTTTGCAAGGGAATTTGCAAGTAGAGGAAAAAATAGATTTTAAGTGTTTATATATGTATATAGTATAGAAAAAATGGATCAAGAAAAAAACAACGACCTTTCAGTAAATAAATTAAGATACACATTTTCTGGCCATGAAACATTTTTTTGTAAATCACTTTGGCTTAAAAAAGGGTATGATTTTGTTTTTGAAAATAAAGATTTTAATTCTTCAAATGCAGTAATTGATCTAGGGGTTGGTAAAAATATGGTTGCCTCTATAAAATTCTGGATTCGTGCTTTTGGTTTATATGATGAAAACGGGTTAACTTATATTGCAAATTATTTATTCAATAAAGATATAGGCAAAGATCAATATATCGAAGATATCGGAACCCTTTGGCTTCTCCATTACAACCTTATCAAAACTGATTTTGCAAGTATTTATAAACTATTTTTTGTAGACTTTCATAAGGAAAAAAATGGAGATTTTACAAAAGAACAGCTACAATATTTTATCAAAAGGAAAAATGGTGAAACCAAGTTTGCACATCTTTATAATGAGAATACTGTGAAAAAAGACATAAACGTTCTTTTTCAAAATTATTTGATTCCAGATTTCGGTAGACCTAATGAAGATTATTCAGCTTTATTAATTAATTTAAATCTTTTGAAATATTCAGAAGACGAGGAAAATAAAAATCGTTTATACTATTTTAATTCGAAAGGGAAAAATGAAATTCCTCCAGATATTTTTCTCTATGCAATCATAGAAGATAAGGATCAAGATCAAATAGTATCTTTTGATAGATTAATTGACTTGTCCCTAATATTCTGTTTAACAAAAAATGAATTAATTGATATTCTTTTAATTTTAGTTAAACAATATCCAGAATCTTTAAGATTTACTGATGATGGTGGCATTAAACAACTATTTTTTCTCAAAGAAATTGATAAAACTCAAATATTAGAAAATTATTACAATAAAAAATGAAATTCTCATTATCTACTAATATAAACAACGTTCAATATGATGATTTTCATTATATTGTGACTTCAAATGCGCGACGTGTTTTAGGAACTCTTTTTGCTGATTTATATTCAGGTATACATTGCTTTACTTTGGTTGGTACTTATGGAACAGGTAAGTCAAGTTTTTTGGCTGCATTTGAAAGAGATCTTTTAATGAATAAAAAAGTTTTATTAAATAACAAAGGTCCCCTTAGCAATTATTCAAACTTTCATTGTTTAAATATCATTGGCGATTATAATTCTCTTTCAACTCTATTAAACTACCAATTTGAAACTGAAAAAATAAATTCTAATGAACTTTTCTTTCTTTTGGAACAACTTTTAATAAAACATAAAAAGAAAAATGAATGTGTTTTAATTGTAATTGATGAGTTTGGTAAGATTCTAGAACATGCAGCTAATAATAATCCGGAAAAAGAATTGTACTTTTTGCAACAATTTGCTGAATTTTTAAATCATCCAAAACATGATAATGCCATTTTAATTACAACCCTTCATCAAAATTTTGGAGCATATTCAAAAAAATTAAATGAGCAACAACGTAATGAATGGGAAAAAGTAAAAGGAAGGTTTAAAGAAATTGTTTTTAGTGAACCAGTAGAGCAATTATTACATTTAGCAGCAGCACAGATTACTTTTGAAAATAAGAAAATAATTTCAGTTGAAAATTTTGAAGAACTTTATCAATTAGCCAAAAAAACAAAATTTATAAATAACGATTTTGATAAAAAAATTGCTGAAAAGTTGTATCCATTGGATGTTTTTTCTGCAATAATTCTCACACATTGTATCCAGAGGTACGGTCAAAACGAAAGATCATTGTTTACTTTTTTAAGTTCAAAAGATAACAATTCTCTTAATAACTTTTTACCCAAATCAAACGAAACTTATAATATCGCAAATGTTTTTGATTATATCACTTATAATTTTTATTCATATTTATCAGAAGTTAATGCCGATTCAGCAAATTGGAGAGCAATTCGTGTAGCTTTGGAACGTATAGAGGGACTATTTGATATTGATAAAATTGAAAATACTCAAAATATTGTAAAAACTATAGGCTTATGCAACCTTATTGGTAATTCAATTGTGTTTGATGAAAAAGATTTATGCAAATATTTGAAGTTATCATCAAAAATTGAAAATCCTGAAAAAATAATTCATGAACTTGAAATTTTAAAAATAATTAGATATGCAAAATATAAATCTCAATTTATAATTTTTGAAGGGACTGATGTAAATATCGAAGATGAACTATATAAAGCTGCTGGAATTGTTCCAAGACCAATTGATTTTGTTGATGATTTAATCCCATATTTTGATTTCAAAGTTGTACAAGCAAATCGTTCCTTTTATAAAACAGGTACTCCTCGTTTTTTTGAATTCATTTTATCAGATTATGCAAAAATTGTGAATCCAATAAACGACATTGATGGAAGTATTAATCTTGTTTTTCCAAATAATGAAGAAGAAAAAAAACAATTAATTGAAATATCTAAAAATTCAAAAAATGCTTTAATCTATGCATACTTTAATAATGTAGATGAAATTATAAATCATTTATATGAAATTCAAAAGCTTGATTATATTAGAAAACATGTTTTAATTGAAGATAAAATTGCTGATAAAGAGATTCAAAACCTCATTGTTTATGAAAAAGACATGTTAAACAAAGCTATTAATTATAACTTGATGTCATTTTCATCAAATGTTGAATGGTTTTATAAAGGAGATAAGGTTAAAATCTCGTCTCAGTTAGATTTTAATAGACTTCTTTCTGATGTTTGTGACGAAGTGTACTCTTCCACTCCAATGATTCACAACGAATTAATTAATAAACAAAAAGTAAATAGTACAATTTCTACAGCTAGAGTTACATTATTGAACATGTTGATTGATGATAGCTGTGTTATGAATTTTGATTTAGGAATTGAGAAAGATAAATTTCCACCTGAAAAAACAATTTATTATTCACTTTTAAAAAATACAGGTATTCATTATGAGATTAATGGAATATATACCTTAAAAGAACCAGATAATGATTCTATTAAGGATTTATGGAATAAATGTGAAGATTTTTTTAAAAGCTCTGTAGAAAAACAACGTAAAATTGGTGATTTAATTAGAGATTTAAAATTAGCTCCATTTAAATTAAAACAAGGTTTTTTAGATTTTTGGATTCCAATTTATTTGATAATAAAAAAACAAGATTATTCTCTTTATGACAATGAGGATAGATTCATTCCTTATCTTAACAGAGAAGTACTTGATTTATTACAAAAATCTCCTAGTGACTTTAAAATTAAAGCTTTTGCAATTGATGGAGTAAAAATTGAATTTTTCAATCAATACAGAAATATAATTAACTTAAATGATAAAGATTTAATTACAACAGAAAGTTTTTTAGAAACTATAAAACCATTTTTGAAGTTTTATAATAGCTTAAATGAATATGCAAAAAATACCAATAATTTTGATAAACCATCAACATCAAAATTCAGAAATGTTTTAGCTAAAGCAAAAGATCCTGAAAAGACTTTTTTTGAAGACCTACCTGCTGTATTTGGGTTTTCAAATAGTTCTTTAGCGAATAACAAAGACTTTATGAGTCAATATCAAGATTTAATTAAAGATTCAATAAGAGAATTAAGGACATGTTATACTGACCTAATAAATCATATTGAAGATCATTTAATAGATGTTTTATCTCTAAAATCAGATAATTATAATGAATATAAAAAAGAAATTGTAAATCGATTTAATGGCATTAAAACCAATCTATTATCTAGCAAACAAAAAAGCTTCCTTAACAGATTATTGATGATTCAACCAGATAAAACTTTATGGTATGAGTCAATTTGTTACGTTCTTTTAGATAAACCTCTTGTTTCGATTAAAGATAATGAGATTTCAGCTTTAATAGACACTTTAAAACATTTCTTATCAAGTTTATCAAAATATATTGATATTTCAAAAGTTGTAAAAAATAACTCAAAATCAGAAGTCTATAAATTTGAACTAATTTCGACAAATGGTACAATTAAACCCCAATCATATATTTTACCAGAAAGCCAAAGGGGAAAAACTGATGAATTAGAATCAAAAATTAATGAAATTTTATCTGGTGATCATAATATAGATGTGTGTACATTGTTGAGAATACTCAAAAACAAAATGAAAGAATAATGGTAAGACAAGTATTAGGAATATCTGGTGGAAAAGATAGCGCTGCATTAGCAATTTATCTGAAGAATAAATATCCTTCTTTAGAAATAGATTATTATAATTCTGATACAGGTTGTGAGCTAGAAGAAACTGAACAGCTTATTATTAGACTAGAGTCAGTAATAGGAAATATTACCAGGTTAAAAGCGGCACAAGGAAGTCCTGAGCCAACACCCTTTCATCATTTTCTAAAAGCAAATGGTGGATATTTACCTTCTCCCCTTGCAAGATGGTGCACTCAAAAACTGAAATTAGCTGAATTTGAAAGTTTTGTCGGAAATGAACCAACAATTTCTTATGTTGGAATACGTGGGGATGAGGAACGTGAAGGATATGTCTCTACAAAACCAAATATTCAAGCAATATTCCCCTTCCGTAAGAATATTTGGAGTATGGATGTTATTAATAAAGTTTTGCATAATGATAATATTGAAAAAATATCTAATTTATACAAAGAATTCTGTCCAACAAATTTTTTAGAAAAGTCACTTGAAATTATCAAGACACCTCTTACTAAACAGTTTTATTATAGTAAAAAACTAAATGCTTTGTTGGATATAAGTATAAAAACTTTTAATGTTGCTGTTTTTAATTTTCTAAAAACCACTGATTATCCAGTAGGAAAATTAGATCATTTTCCCTTAGTTGAAAATGAAGATATATTAGGAATTAATGAAATTTATAATTTATTAAAAGATAGTGGAGTAGGTATTCCAGAATATTATAAAGAAATTGAGTTTGAAGTTGATGGAATGAAGGGGAAATACTGTCGAAGCCGTTCAGGTTGCTATTTCTGCTTTTTTCAACAAAAAATTGAATGGATTTGGCTTTATGAACAACATCCTGATTTATTTCAACTATCAATGGATTTTGAGAAGGACGGATATACCTGGAATCAAGGCGAAAGTTTAGCTGAATTAATAAAACCTGATCGAATTCGCCAAATAAAATTAGATGCTATCAAGCGACAAGAACTCAAAGCTAAAAAGGAATCAAAAGTCCTTTTAGTTGATATGTTTGCCGACGATAGTGATATTTTGTGTGCAAATTGTTTTATTTAATAAAATATGGAAAAGAAAGGTTTTTTTGAATCAATTAAAGAATTCGTTTGGGATATTTTAGGTTATGTATTGCCCGGGGCGTATTTTATCATTTTACTATCCTTATTCGTTAATAGTAAATATTGGATAAACTTGAATTTAATATTTGAAAGTCAATTTTACCCGTATGTTATAATTATAATTTCATATTTAATTGGTCATGTTATTTATGGATTAAATATTTTAATTACAAAAATATTTTCAAAAAAATCTTATACATTAAAAATTGAAAATAAAATAAAAACTGAAACAAATTACATATTAAGTTTGCAAATTTTGGGGGGAAAAACTAAGATTAAAGGAATTTCTTACGATTTTGAGAAAGCATCATTTCGTGATTTACGAAATATTGTCATGAGTTGTTTTCCAGAACAGGATCAAAAAATATATACATTCACTTTTAGAGCAGAAATTTCAAATCATGTTGGAATAATTTCCTTTTTGATTGGAACTTTAGGTTTAGTTTTTTTTACTATCAATATTTTTTGTTCTTTAGATATTTTTAATTTAAAAAATATCGATGTGTTTTTTTACATTTTATTGATTTTAAGCTATTTTCCATTATCATTAATGAGAAATAGATTTTATAAAATTTCAATGTATTTACCTTTTTCACTTTATACTTCAAAATTTTTAAATGATTATGAAAAAAATTAATGTTTTCCTTTCAGGTGGATTAAAAACTAACTGGCAAAAGAATATAATTGAAACTTTAAATGAAAAATTTATATTCTTTAATCCATTTGACCATGGTTTAATTGATGCAGATCATTACACTATTTGGAATATTCATTTTATTAAACAATGTGATATTTTTTTTGCATATATGGAAGAATCAAATCCATCTGGATATGGACTATCATTTGAATTAGGTTTGGCTTTTGGGCTTAATAAAACAATTATTTTAGTCGATGAAAGATCAAAAAAAGATGAAATATTTAAAAATTATTTTAAAATTCTATACAATCCATCAAATATTGTCTTTGATAATTTAGCTGATGGTATTGCTTTCTTAGAATCATTTAATAGAACTTTATAAAAAATTCTATATGCTTAAATCTGACATTAAATGGCCTCCTCATAGACGATTCAAATCAAGAACTGATTGGGAACCAATTGGCTTTTTTTCAGAATGTTTATGTAATTCGACGCAATTTGATTTAATGTTAGGTTTTTTTTCTTCATCTGCAATTAGTGTATTATCTGATGGTTTTGCTACTTTTTTATATAAAGGTGGTCGAATGAGATTGATAATAAATGATATATTAACTGACCAAGATCGTATTGCTATATCAAATGGAATTAATCAAGATGAAATTCCCTTTTTTGATATTACTAATATTTCAAATTTAAAAAAAACGCTTAGTGAAAGAGATTCTCATTTTTTTAACTGCTTGGCATGGTTAATCAGAAACGATAGATTAGAGATTAAAATAATTGCTCCTAAAGACAGTATCGGTATTTCTCATACAAAATCAGGTGTTTTCTCTGATGGCTTAAATGTTATTGCTTTTGATGGTTCATGTAATTTTTCGCGAACAGCTTTAGTAAATAACATTGAAAGTTTAACCGTATCATGCGATTGGGATGGAACTATTGAAAAAGCTAAGATTGATAATTTGAAAGAAGATTTTGATTCTGTATTTAATGGGAATAACGAAAATGTTAATTATATTGCTGCTGAAAATATAAAAACAAAAATGATCTCCCATTTTGAGGATAAGAAGTTAGCAGATTTACTTTTTGATGAGAATAAATTACTTCAAGGCGATTTGGATAATAAAATTATGCCAAAATCTGTAATAAAAGCACTAGAAAAAGCAAAAAATAAAGTTGAAGTAATAATTGAAAAATTAAAAGTACAAAATGAGCAATCTTTTGTTTCAGATTTTGTTTGTACAGAATCAAAATTCCCATATTCATCTGGTCCAAGAGAATATCAAAAAAAGGCTTTTGAAAATTGGAAAAATAATAAACAAAAAGGATTGTTTGCTATGGCAACAGGAACAGGAAAAACAATCACTGCCCTTAATTGCTTATTAGAGATATTTAAAAAATCTGGATATTATAAATCTCTTATTCTTGTTCCTACAATTACTCTAGTAGATCAATGGGAATCTGAATGTAAAAAATTTAATTTTGACAATATTATCAAAATTTGTTCAAAAACTAAAAATTGGAAAAGTAGAATTTCTAATATTCGGCTTATGGAGATTTCTGATAGCGATAACAAATTTTCATATATTATTATTTCTACATATGCATCATTTGTTCGTTCAAATATTTTTTCAGAGTTAATTGGTTTTCCTAAAAATAAATTACTATTTATTGCAGACGAAGCACACAATATGGGAAGTGGACAGTTAAAAAATAGATTAGATGAAATTCCATATTTAAGAAGAATTGGCCTTTCAGCCACTCCTGAAAGACAATTTGATGAAACTGGTAATAAAAAATTAATGGAATTTTTTGGTTGTGCTAGTAAATATACCTTTGAATATTCGATGAAAGATGCAATTGAAAATGGTGCTTTATGTAAATATTATTACTATCCTCATGTTATTAATTTGACTGACTTAGAAATGGATGACTACAAAGAAATTTCAACAAAAATTGCAAAAATGATGGAGTTTCAAGATGAAGAGAGTCAAGATATCTTATTAAGACTTTTATTAAAAAGAAAAAGAATAATACATAAGGCTGAAAACAAAGCAATAGCCTTCAGGAATATTATGAAAGATCGTTTGAAAGAAAATGGCAATTTAAAATACACATTAGTTTATGTACCTGAAGGGAATAAACCCGATAACGAATTTGCCGATGTATTTGATAAAACGGATTTTATGGAAAATGATGATGATTCAGATCATCTAATTGATAATTATACAAGAATTGTAAAAGACTTAAACACAAATATTATAGTTAGACAATTTACTTCAGATTCTAAAGATCGGGACAAAATGCTTAAAGAATTTGCTGAAGGTAGAATTGATGTTTTAACTTCAATGAAATGTTTGGATGAAGGTATTGATGTTCCACGCAGTGAATTTGCTGTATTCTGCTCAAGTACTGGTAATCCACGTCAATTTATTCAACGTCGTGGTCGTGTACTTAGAACTCATAAAGATAAAAGTGTTGCAATTATTCATGATTTAGTTGTTATTCCTAATCATCATTATTTTTCTGAAAATTATGAGTTGGAAAAAAGTCTTGTATCGAACGAGCTAAAAAGAGTTAGAGATTTTGCGTTGCTTTCTGAAAATCTTTTTGATACTGATAGAGAATTAGAAGATGTACTTAATTATTATAATTTATCAATTTTTAAATAAACGGTATGACAAAATATTTTACTAACGGAGACAAAATCTTACAGGCAATTCTTGATGATAAGATACTTTCTGAATTTGCTGATTATAATCCAAGTGAATTTGAAACACTTTCTGATGCACTTGATTCTGAAAATCCAATCATTTGTGCAATTGCAAAGATAATTGATGGAAATGAACATAATTTATCCGATAAAGAAATATATAATGATATAAGTAATTATTTAAAACAGAATCTATGAAATTAAAAGATATCAGAATTAAAAATTTCCGAAGTTATTATGGTGAAACTATATTCACCCTTTCTGATGGTTTAACTTTAATTATTGGAGGAAATGGAGATGGTAAAACTACTTTTTTTGAAGCTTTAGAATGGCTTTTTAACACAACAAGTTCTGATGATAAAAAAGAAAGAAACATTTCCGCAATGCGAAAATCTGAACTTGAAATTGGTGAATGTGATGAGGTTTCTGTTTCAATAAGTTTTGAACACGAAGGTGAAAAAAAACTAGAAAAGAGTTTCGTTTTTGAAAAAGTAAATGAAAAATATATTAAATTGAAAGAATATAAATTCATTGGTATTGAAGACGTAGATTCTGAACGTATTTTAGTCAAAGGTGAAAATTTGCTTGAAAGATGTTTTGATTCATTCATAAGAAAATACTGTTTATTCAAAGGAGAAAGTGAATTAAATGTTTTTGATAATGAAACAGCTTTGAAAACTTTAGTTGATACTTTTTCGGATATTAAACAATTCGAAAATTTAGTCTCTTTAACTCAAAATTTTGAACAAAAATCTTTAAATGCAGCCAATAATGAATTAAAAAATGATCAAAAAGTTTCAAGAAGGGCAAAAGAACTAGATATAAAATTAACAGAATTACACAATATAATTTCTGAGCTTAAAAAGGAAATCTCTATACAAGAACAAGCAATCAGTGATTATTCAATAAAATTAGAGAATTTAGAGCGTTATCAAGATACATCAGAATTATATCAAAATATTAAAGATAGGATTAAATCATTTTCTGACAAACAATTGAAACTAAAAGGAATTATTAATTGTGATTATAATGCATTTCTATTAGATGAATATTGGATACTTCGTCCATTCCCTGAAATTTTAAACGAATTTCAGAAGAAATCATCATCTTTAAGTCGTGAAAAACGGAAACTTGAAAAACTGGAAACCGAACGTAAAGCAAAAGAAGAAGGAAAACGTGAAGCAATCGAGCATATTCAACAACTTGCTAACGGTGCTGTTCCTCTTCCTTGGAATCTACCAGATAAAGAAACTATGCAAGAAATGATTGATGAAGAAGTTTGCAAAGTATGTGGTCGAGAAGCTTTAAAGGGTTCAACTGCATATATCTTTATGGAAAAGAAACTTAATGAGTATCTAAAACATATTGAAAAAGTAACAAACTTAAGTAGTATTAAAGGAGCAGAAATTAAAGCTCTCTTTTACAACGAATTTATTGATGAAATTCATACTAAACAAATTCAAATGAGTGGTAGTATAGAACAAGAGATCGTAAATATTGCTACTACAATAAAAGATCGATTAATCCTAATCAACGATAGAAAAAAAGAATTAGAAAAAATTAATAAAGAAATAACAGATGCAGAAGATGAAAAGAACAGATTGCTGATTCAGTCTCCTGGTTTATCTGAAGACTTATTAGATAAAAATTTTAATGATTTTAAAGGTTTTCTTGAAACAAAATCAAGAGCAGAAAAAAGAGTTCATGATTTAAAAAACAGACTAGACAATTTGAACAAAGAAAAAGAAGAAATTCAAGCGGAATTTAATACTTTGGAACCAACTAATTCTACTACGAAAGTTTATCAACGTGTTCATGTTATTCTGGAACAAATTATGAAGGCTTTTGATAATGCAAAAAAGAAAAATATTGACAATTTTCTATACTTGCTTGAAGAACATGCAAATTATTATCTTAAGTTACTTAATGAAAAAGATTTTCATGGAATTGTAAAACTAAGAAAACCTGAAAGTGGATCTGCTCGAATAGAACTATACAGTGAAAATGGTTACATTATTAGTGATCCAGGTGGTGCTCAAAGAACAACTATGTATATGTCAGTTCTTTTTGCTATTTCAAATATAACTACACTTAAAAGAGATCAAGATTATCCTCTTGTTTTTGATGCACCAACATCGTCATTTGAGTTGTATAAAGAAGATGTATTTTATAATGTTATTGATAAAATTGATAAACAATGTATAATAATTACTAAAGATTTACTTGAATCTTCTGAAGTAAACGGACTTAAAACTATAAATAAAAATAAAATTAACCAACTAACTTGTTCTGTATATCAAATAAGTAAAGCTCCAGGATATAATCCATTAGATTTGACTTCAATTAAAACTGTAACAGAAAAAATTAAATAATATGGTATCTGAAAAATTATATGATTTGTGGGCAAAACGAAATCCACAATGGGAAATTAGATATGAAGAAAATATCATAAAACAATATTGTGATTATGGAAGAGGTGCTACTTCAATGAGAGATGATAGAGGTAAACTTTTCGGAGCTGGTTATGAAATTTTTATTATTGCTTTCTTTATTGGCTTATATTTTAATCAGAAACGGCCATTAATAAAAGATAATCAAAAATGTAAATCTTTTGGGCAACCTATTCAATATTGGGGAAATATTGATCCAGTTAAAGGAAGAAAAGCTTATCCAAAAATAAGAGAATACATTTTTGTTGCACTGGTTGCTAGAACTGATATTGATTTTATTGCTTTAGAAAAGGATGAAATTACATCTCGAAAAGCGGTTGATATGCTTATTCAAACATTGGAGGAGTATGCTAATTGGGGGTTTAATTTTATTGCAGACAAAATGATTGATAATCCAAATTATTTTTATTCTGAAACAGCATTTTTAGAAATATTTCTTTCTTTTGATGCTTCAGTACAAACTTCTGACATTGATGAGCCAGATTCTTTGGATTGATAAGAATAGAAACACTGTTTTAAATATCCCATTTAAACTGAACACCCCATTCCGCCCCATACTGAACAACTTCGAACGTCTCCTTTCCCCATTCCCCTTGCTCCTTTCCCTTAATTATTCCGCCCCAAACTGAACACCCCATTCCGGATTAAAACACTTCGAACGTTTAACATCGAACATCGAACGTTTCAAATATAACCCTCCGGATTGAAATATTTTGTTCGTATTTTCATTCTTCATTCGCGCATTCGCGGCATATTTTTTCCAAATTCAATGTGAACCTTATACTAAGATTTTCACTTTTTCTTGCCATTTAGTGGAATACTTCCGAAATAATGCACTTTTTTGTTTAAATAATACCAATTTTTGAGTGAAAAATACAAGTAAAAAAAATAGTTACTTTTTCTTTTTTATTTAAAATTTTTGTATTTTTGAACCACCGAGAAACAACTAGTGAGACTCATTGAGAAACGAACCTCCCCCACAACTTTTTCCGTTCTTTGTTTCGTAAATTTTTCATATCACTACAGGATATGAGAAGATTGGAGTGACTTCATTGGAAGTAATGTAATAATAGTATTAACAAAATTCTAATCATTATGTTTAAATCATTAGAAACCGGTCATGCCAAAAACATGGCCAACCTGGAAACCCTCATCGCTGCGATCGGCAATTTCGGCGAGAAGTACAACCTGATTATTCCGCGCAAATAGAACCACCAATTCCGCGGTAAACTGAACCACTTGTTTTGCGTGAAAAAGATAAAAATTTTTGCGTGTAATTTTTAAAATTTTTCGCTTGAAAAAAACATTCAAAGAGC
>Ga0316605_10000161_pt1 | contig 62019 bp, 42 predicted proteins | sample OWC_soil_day20_n_FD_207666 | JGI IMG/M metagenome (GOLD analysis project Ga0316605, IMG submission 207666) | Wetland soil microbial communities from Old Woman Creek delta, Ohio, United States - OWC_soil_day20_noCT | ecosystem: Environmental > Terrestrial > Soil > Wetlands | place: USA: Ohio...
CTCCACTGCTCAGATAATCCTCGATTATCTCTATACGAATTGCATCCGTAATCTTGCCTCTTTTCTCCATTTTTGTTACACTTTTTTTGTATAAAAAGTGTCAACTTTTTTCAGTACAAGACACTCACCCCAACAAAAAAAGAAAGGCAACCCAATTATGAGCTACCCAACTTTTCATTTTAGCTTTTCACTTAATTAATGTATCCGAAGTAAGGCAGTGCTTTTTGCAAGTCATCATCAATCTTAAGGAAAATTGAGTAATAGTATTTGTCTTCGTATAATGATTGAGCAATGTAGGCTTTCATTAAAAGCATAATTTCTGACTTTTCTCTGCCCTTTGGAGTTTCTTGTTTAACACCATTCTTATTGGCATATTCTATCATAGAATCAAACATTCCTTGTTCAATATTGAATTTCTTCATAAAGTCTTCTCCATTGGAATATTTCTTAAATAAACTACGATGTTTGTCAACATAGTCAAAACAATACTTATAAAGAAGTCCTTTTCTTAAAACTTGAGTGTAGAATTCTGATTTTTTATAATTATAATATGGTAATTCAATATCTGGTTCAATTCCACCACCACCATAAACAAATCTTCCTTTCTTTGTTTTGAATTTCAAGCTGTCTGGATGTGCAATTGTGTCTTTGTCACCCTTGCTCATTGTGGCATAACGATTAATAAAGTCTTCAAAATATTGATCAGGGTTTCCAGTTATATAAGGTCTTTGAATGCATCTTCCAGAAGGAGTATAGTAGCGTGAAACAGTTATTCTAACGGCTGAACCATCGGGCAATAGTTTCTGTTCCTGAACCAATCCCTTGCCAAATGTTCTTCTGCCAATTATCATTGCTCTATCGTTGTCTTGCATAGCTCCACTAACAATTTCAGAGGCAGAAGCAGAAAGTTCATCAATCAAAATTATTAACTTGCCCTTTTCAAACATTCCTCCACGAGTTGCAAACAAGTCATTTCTATCTCTTTTTCTTCCTTTGGTATAAACAATTAAGTCTCCAACAGGAAGGAATTCGTCAGCAACCTTATAGGCTTGTTCCAAATATCCTCCTCCATTTCCTCTAAGGTCAAAAACTAATTGTTTCATTCCTCTTCTAAGTAAATCGTTTAATGCTCTATTTACTTCTTCGGAAGTTGTTTGAGAGAATTGACTTAAACGAATATATCCTGTTTTGCTATCTATCATTCCGAAATAATCCACACTATATGTAGGAATAATATCTCTTTTTATAAAATAAGGAATTAGTTTAGTTATGCCTTGACGCTTAATGCCCAACTTAACTGTACTTCCTTTTTGACCTTTAAGAAGTCGCATAACATCATCATTATCTATCTTCTTTCCAACCCAAAGTTTATCGTTAATGGTAACAATTCTATCTCCCGCCATTATTCCTGCTTTTTGAGAAGGGCCTCCTTTAACGGGTTGTATAACTGCAATTGTATCATCAATTATTCTATATTGAACTCCAATTCCTTCAAAGCCTCCATCAAGTGATTCCTGCTCTTTTTTTAATTGGCTTGTTGTCAAATAGGTTGAGTGAGGATCTAACTGTTGAAGAAAAGAAAGAATGAAATTGTCGGAAATTGAATCAAAATCAACTTCATCTACATAATCATCTTCAATCAAATCCATTATATAGGCAAATTTTTGTGCCAATGCAGCTTTGGAGGAAGAAACAAATGTAGATTTAGACTCCTTGCTTGGTATGATATAATATCCTAAAACTATTCCAATAATTAAAGAAATAGCAATAATTAAAGGAGTTCTTGCTCTATTGTTCATTTGTTTCGAGTTTATCTTTGTTGGGTTTATTTATTATCCTTCTATTTGCTTTTCAGGCTTCATTTGAGGGAAGAAAAGTACATCTTGAATTGAAGGAGTATTAGTCATAAACATGGTTAAACGATCTATACCTATTCCCATTCCTGATGTTGGAGGCATACCATATTCCAATGCTCTAACAAAGTCATAGTCTATAAACATAGCTTCGTCATCTCCTCTTTCCATAAGTTGAAGTTGTTGTTGGAAACGGTCAAGTTGATCAATAGGGTCATTTAGTTCTGAATAAGCATTTGCTAATTCTTTTCCATTAATAAAAAGTTCAAAACGTTCAGTCAAGTCTTTATTTTCACGATGTTCTTTTGTTAGTGGAGACATTTCTTTTGGATAATCATAGATAAATGTTGGTTGAACATAGTGATGCTCACATTTCTCTCCAAAAATTTCATCTATAAGTTTTCCTTTACCCATTGTGCTATTTACTTCGATATTCATCTTCTTACAAGCTTCGAATAAATCCTCTTCACTCATATTTGTTATATCGTAACCTGTATGTTCCAAAATAGCTTCACTCATCTTCACTCTTCTATAAGGGCGTTTAAAGTCTATTTCTTTTTCTCCTAAAACAACTTTAGTTCCTCCATTAATAGCTATTGCTACTCTTTCAATCATTTCTTCTGTGAAATCCATCATCCAGAAATAATCCTTAAAGGCAACATATACTTCCATTGCAGTAAACTCAGGGTTATGAGTTCTGTCCATTCCTTCATTTCTGAAATTACGAGAAAACTCATAAACTCCTTCAAAACCTCCCACAATCAGGCGTTTTAAATATAATTCGTTTGCAATTCTAAGATAAAGAGGAATATCAAGTGCGTTATGATGTGTTATAAATGGTCTTGCTGCTGCACCTCCAGGTATGTTTTGTAGAACAGGTGTTTCCACTTCAAGATATCCTTTTTCATTAAAGAAATCACGTATTGTGTTTATAATCTTTGTTCTTTTAATAAACACATCTCTTACCTCAGGGTTAACAATAAGGTCTAAATAGCGTTGACGATATCTTTGTTCAGGGTTAGTGAAGGCATCATAAACAACTCCATCCTTTTCCTTAACAATTGGAAGAGGACGAATGGATTTTGAAAGAACAGTCAGTTCCTTAACGTGAATTGATGTTTCTCCCATTTGAGTTACAAAAACATAACCCTTAACTCCAATAATATCTCCAATGTCTAAAAGTTTCTTGAAAACAGTATTATACATTGTTTTGTCTTCCTCTGGACAAATTTCATCTCGCTTAATATAAAGCTGAATCTTTCCAACACTGTCTTGAATAACTGCAAATGAAGCAGCTCCCATAATTCTGCGAGACATAATTCTTCCCGCAATACTTACTTCTTGAAATAGGGAATTGTCTTGAGGATATTTTTCTAATATCTCTGTTGTTTTAGCATTTACTTCATATAGTGGGGCAGGATAGGGGTTAATACCTAATTTACGCATTTCCTCTGTAGCTTGACGGCGTAATATCTCTTGTTCAGAAAGTTCTGTACTCATACTATTAAAATTGTAAAATAAAGTGCAAAAATACGTGAATTATTGTTTTGTTTCTAATTTTTGGATTAAAAATTAGTGTGAAACGATATAAAAAAGAAAAGGGACAACTCGAAAGTTGTCCCATTCTCAACAATTATAATTAACCTTTGTTGCGGGAGAAGGACTCGAACCTACGACCTTCGGGTTATGAGCCCGACGAGCTACCACTGCTCCATCCCGCGTCTTGTTTCAGAGTGCAAAAGTAGTACAAGTTTTCTTATAAACCAAATAATCTAATATAAAAAGTGATATTAAAATATTTATATGCTTATTATCAGTGAATTAAAATTCAGGTAATTTAACTCTCTTTTCTCAAAAAGGACTTGAAAAACTATATTTTTCAAAGAGAAAAAGATGTTTTTGAATAAAGAAAAGAGATCTCAATAAATTATTATTGAAGTAAAAAAATAAAACCATATTTCAGTAAAACTAAATAAGGAGTTTAAAGACCTTAATGCCCCTAAACTCCTTAAACCCTATTAATCATTAACCACTAATAACACCTCTCATTCCCCTAAAGGGGAAGACACTTTTCTCTTTTACCTTTTCACTGATCATTAACCATTAAAAAACTAATCTTTAAAAGTATTTATATCCCTTCTTTCCTTCTTTGTTGGCCTTCCAACACCTCTATCTCTTTTCTCAAAGGCAAATTTTCGAGCAACTTCAATTCTTTCGTACTCTTCTTTTGGAGTAAGGTCAATCATATAGTTCTCCACCATTTTGGCAGGAATTCTATTGTTTAGTAATTCTTTTACTTCAATTTCTTTGTGAAGTTGATTTATGTTTATTTCAAACCTGTCGCCAACCTTTACTTCTTTTGAAGCCTTAGCAATAATGCCATTTTGAGTAATCTTACCCAATCGACATGCATCCGTTGCTAAAGCTCTTGTCTTGTAAAGCCTAACTGCCCAAAGCCACTTATCTAAACGTACAGACATATTTTATTTTTCTCTAAAATAGAGAGTTATTGGAACACCGTGAAAGTTATAAATTTCTCTCATTCTGTTTTCCACATATCTTTTGTATGGTTCACGAATATATTGAGGAAGATTGCAATAGAATACAAATTGAGGATAAGCAGTTTTAAGTTGCATTACATATTTAATCTTAATATGTTTTCCTTTGTATGATGGTGGTGGATTTTCTTCCTTAACAATTGGTAGTATTGTTTCATTTAAACGGGATGTGGAAATTTGTTGTGTGCGTGACTCATAAACCATTTTTGCAGTTTCCAAAACTTTGAAAATTCTTTGCTTGTTGATTACTGAAGTGAATATAATTGGAACATCATCAAATGGTGCAATTTTTTCTCTAATTCTTGCTTCAAAGTCTTTTGATGTATTTGTTTCCTTTTCAATCAAATCCCATTTGTTTACAACAATAACAACTCCTTTATTATTTCTTTGGATTAAGCTAAAGAGGTTTAAGTCTTGTGACTCCAAACCTTGAGAAGCATCAAGCATCAAAATACAAACATCACTGCTTTCAATTGAACGAATGGAACGCATAACAGAATAAAATTCTACATCTTCAAAAACCTTACCTTTTTTTCTAACTCCAGCAGTGTCAACAATCATAAAGTCAAATCCAAAAAGATTATATCTTGTAAGAAGAGAATCTCTTGTTGTTCCTGAAATGTTTGTAACAATATTTCTTTCTTGTCCAATTAAAGCATTTATCATTGAACTCTTACCAACGTTTGGCCTTCCAACAACTGAAATCTTTGGCAAATCAATATCAACGGTTTCTTCTTCCTCAACCTCAAAATCCTTCACAAGTTCATCAAGCAAATCTCCTGTTCCTGAACCATTGATTGCAGAAATACTATAAATTTCTCCAAGTCCTAAAGAATAAAACTCGGCGTGGTCATTTGCTCTTTGAGTATTATCAACTTTGTTGGCAACCAAAATAACCTTCTTTGGAGTTTTTCTTAACAAATCTGCAACATCTTCATCCATTGGCGTCAATCCTTCCTTAACATCAACTAAAAACATAATTGCATCAGCCTCTTCAATAGCCAAAATAACTTGTTTCCTAATTTCATGTTCAAACTCATCATCACTACCCATTATGTATCCTCCAGTATCAATTACCGAAAAATCTTTTCCGTTCCAAAAGCTTTTCCCATAATGACGATCTCTTGTTACACCTGGCACTTCATGGATTATTGCATCCCTTGATTCTGTCAGTCTATTAAAAAGAGTAGATTTCCCCACATTTGGTCTTCCTACTATTGCTACAATCTTACCCATATATTTTTATATTTATTTATTTTATTACTCTATTTTTTGTTGTTTTATTGTTTTCTCTTTTCGCCTATTTTTCTCAATACTATCATTATTCTGCTAATAATTCTTCTCCATCTCCTATAAACAGATTTATTCCCTGCTGAACGACTCAATTTAATTGTGTTTTCATTGTCTTCATTGTCTTTAGATACTTTTTCTTTTACGGCATAGGCTATGCTGACATTAAGCTCGTAGCCAATTATTAAAATATAGGATATTAAATAGAACCACAAAAGAAATATGATTAAAGCTCCAATTGAGCCATAAAGAGCATTGTAGTGAGAGAAATTGGAGATATAGAAATTGAATCCAGAAACAGAGAGTATAAAAAGAATTGTAGCTAAGGTTGCTCCTGCTGAAAAGAATTTAAAGTTTGATTTATCTGCAGGGGTATAATAATAAATCATAACGAACATTATATAGACTAAAGCAACCAATAATAACCATTTTGCCGATTTCAAAAGAAACAATATTATACCTTCTTCAATAAAGGAGTTTTCTAAAAGGAATTTGAAAAATGCGGTAGATCCTATTATTAATGTAAAGGACAAAATAACAACTAATCCAATTGCAAAAACTAATCCAATACTTATTAATCTTCTTCTAAACCATTTCTTCTTTTGAGTTACATATTTTGAGCTGTTAAAAGAAATCATCATTGCATTAATACCACTTGAGGCAACATAAATTGAACTTATAAACCCTAAAGACATAAGCCCTTGATGTTTTTTTAGAAATATTTCATTGATAACAGAAGTAACTTTTCCGGAAATGGATTCTGGAACTAAGGTATTAATAAGTTCTATAATTTGAAGATATAATGAGTCAATGGGAACATAAGGCAAAAGAGTAAAGAAGAAAAGCAATAGAGGGAAGGTAGCCAAAACAAAGTGATATGCCAATGCTGCTGCTCTTTGATTAATAAAACCTTTTGCCAATCCTTGAAAGAAGAAAAACAAAACATCAAACAAAGGAACCCCCTGAAACCCAGGAAGGACAATAAGCCTTGAAACATGCAAGGCATTCCTGATGGGTCTCCAGTAAAGGAAATGTCTAATAAATTTATTTTGTTTCTTTGGCATTAGAAAACTAAAAGTATGTAATTTTATTTATTAATCTTCAGCAATTAAACTTAAGTCCAAAGATTTAATTTGATGAGTTAAAGCACCAACAGAAATAAAATCAACTCCTGTTTTTGCAAAGCTTAGAATGGTGTCTTTGTTTATTCCTCCAGAGCTTTCTGTTTCATATTTTCCTCCAATTCTTTCAACAGCCTTTTGCAATAATTCTGGAGTAAAATTATCAAGCATAATTCTGTCAACTCCTCCAATCTTAAGCACTCTTTCCAATTCTTCCATAGAACGAACCTCAACTTCAATCTTCAATTCTTTCCCCAAGTTCTTTAAATATTCTTTGGTTTTAATTATTGCATTTTCAACTCCACCAGCAAAGTCAATATGATTATCCTTAAGCATTATCATATCATAAAGTCCAATTCTATGATTGTAGCCTCCTCCAACTTTAACTGCATATTTCTCAAATAAACGCATTGAAGGAGTGGTTTTTCTTGTATCAAGAAGTTTTGTTCTTGTTCCTTTAATCAATTCAACATATTCATTAGTTGAGGTTGTAATGCCTGAAAGTCTTTGCATATAGTTTAGTGCAGTTCTTTCGGAAGTTAAAATACCAATTGCTGAGCCTTCAACCCTGAAAATAATATCTCCTTTCTTTATCCTGTCTCCATCTTTCATCATTGCAGTAAATTTAATGCTCTTGTCAACCAAAGCATAAACTTCTCTTGCAATATCAATACCACATATAATTCCTTCCTGCTTTGCAACAAGTTTTGCCTTATTGGTTTCGCTCTTTGAAATACAAGCTAAAGAAGAATGGTCTCCATCTCCAATATCCTCACTTAAAGATAATTCAATATGTTTTAAAAGATATTCCTTAGGGATTAAATCGTACATGTTCATATCACAAAAATGCAATTATAATTAACTCAAATTCTGCACAAAGATACAATATTTCATCAAATTACTTTCCTTATCCTTTCTTTTCTTCACTAATTCAACCATTAAAGCATATTTATTTACAATAATTATGAGCCATTTTTTGAATTTAATTCTGCTAATTCTCACTCCAATGAAACAAATCATTAATTTTGCACAACTATTTTTTAAATGGATTTAAAACTTACAACAAAATGGATATTGAAATAATAAATATTGGCGACGAACTTCTAATTGGACAAGTAGTTAACACCAATGCTTCCTTTATGTCAGAGGAGTTAAACAAAGTAGGGCTAAATGTAAACAGGGTAACTACTATTGCTGACGATGCAAATGAAATTGAATTGTCTGTTCTCAATGCTTTGGAGCATGCTGATTGCATTCTGATAACTGGAGGCTTGGGACCAACCAAAGACGATATTACAAAATACACTTTAGCTAAGATATTTGAAAGCGAAATGGAAGAAGATGAGAATGTTTTGGCTAATATTAAAAGAATTTTTGACCATAGAGGATATACTCTTACGCCAACAAATCGTCTTCAAGCATTGGTACCAAAGAAATGCAGGGTTATTGAAAACTTGGTTGGAACAGCACCAGGGATGTGTTTTGAAAAAGAAGGCAAGTTAATTATTTCAATGCCTGGAGTACCTTTTGAAATGAAAGCAATGATGCAAAGGCACGTTATCCCAATTCTTCTTTCACACTACAAACCTTCTGCAATATTTCATAAAACAATAATAACTCAAGGAGTGGGAGAAAGTTTTCTTTCCGATATGATTGAAGAATTTGAATTGGCATTACCTAAATACATAAAGTTGGCCTATCTTCCTGCCGCAAATCTTTTAAGACTTCGCCTTTCAGCAAGAGGAGAAGATGAAAAGGCAATAAAACAGGAATTGGATAATCAGGTTGAAAAACTTATGCCACTTATTAAAGACTATTTTATTGGATTTGATGAAGGCGATTTAAGTGTTCTTGTCAGCAAACTATTATTAGAAAAAAACAAAACCCTTTCAACAGTTGAAAGCTGCACAGGAGGAAATATTGCTCACACAATTACACTTCATGCAGGCTCTTCTGAGTATTATAAAGGCACAATTGTATCTTATGCCAACCAGGTAAAGACAGAACTTTTGGGAGTTAAAGAAGAGTCAATCCAAAATCAGGGAGCAGTAAGCAAAGAAGTAGCGGAGCAAATGGCATTACAGGGAGTTAAGAAACTTAATACAGACTATTGTGTTTCAACAACAGGAATTGCAGGACCAAGTGGAGGAAGTGATGAAAAACCAGTAGGAACAGTTTGGATAGCAGTTGCAAATGCAAAAGGGGAATGCCTTTCCAAACAGTTCAATTTCTATTCAAGCAGAGAAAACTTCATAAACAGAACAACCAACCAAGCCTTTGCAATGCTTCTAAGCTGGATTAAGGAAGGGAAATAAGGCTAACCACAAAATAAAATTAAAACTACTGTTCTATTTCTTTTTTTAAGGAGATAGATAACCTATTTGTTGAAAATTATTCAAGAAGTTTTACTCTCCATATCAAGTTTAGAACTAAGTAAATAAGGATTAGAAAAAATTAAACAAGACTTAGTTCTCAATATAATGGCATTATAATCTCAGTATAATGCCATTATACTTATGATTTAATGGCATTATAGTTTTGGTTTAATGGCATTAAATGAAGAATATAATGCCATTATACTGAGTTTAAGATAAGGTTTTATTTTTTCTAAAGCTTATCTTTTGAGTTTATAGTCTTGTTTATTAAGTATTAAGTCTTGATTTATTCCACTTATATTTAGATTAGATTTCTTTTATAAAAATAGATTCTTTTTTAGAGTAATAATTCATAAAATAACTAAGCAAATAGCATTAAAATAGAGAAAGAGACATCATAAGCAGAATAACCAACCAAGCCTTTACTACATTAAATAAGAGCATAAATATTCGGAAATAAAAGTAGAAATTATTTCCTTTTTATTTGCAAGTTAGAAATAAGTTTTTATATTTGTCGCGTTAAACTATTAGATTAATCTATAAACTAATAAATAACCAAAGAATGAAAAAGAATTTTATTTCCATAAATAAATTACTAATTTTATTAGTAACTTCACTTGTTATTCCGTTATTCTTTTCTTGTAATGTAGATGAAGATTATGAGGATTTGGAGTTTTATCCTTATCCTTTGGAGGGTTATGTAACCGATTTGCAAACTGGAGAACCATTAAGAAATGTTTCATTTGATATTCATTGTGGAGAACGCACCTATGGTTTTGTTCCTCCTGGTAGAGTATTTATTTATAAAGATGTTGCAAAGACAGATTCAAGAGGATATTATAAAATAAGAATTCCAAAAGGCAATAAAGAAATGAAATTTACATTATTAAATGTCAATCCTCAAAATATACCAGATTATAATTTTAGAGTGGGAATTTTTGATATTGGAGAAAACTTGGAAGGTAAGCCATTTATTGAAACATCAGTCAGATCAGATATTCAAGCCTCTTCTTATGGTTATTTAAAAGTATTTGTGCCAATAAATGGAACTAAAAATTGGTATACTAATGTCAATTATGAAGGTAGTTATGAATTTCCCTTATTTGTAGGAGGTTTAATTTCTGAGACATCTAATAGCGAATATAAAATACTTTTTTATAAGACACATGCAGGAGAATGTGTAGGTGATTATTCTTATCCTGTAACAGTCTATAACTTTACTGTTCCAAGACATGATACATTAGATTTATATATTAACGAATAAATAACTAAAGAGGGAATTGGAAGCTATAAGATAGTGAAGAATTAAACTTTTGTTTTCTCTTTGTTTTCTAACTTATCATTATATTTGCAGGTAGTTTAACTCTTAGAATTTAATTGTATGGAAAACAAATTAGCAGCTTCTGAATTGACATTGGCTAATGACGGAAGTCTTTATCATATTCACTTAAAACCACATCAACTTAATGATAATATAATATTGGTTGGCGACCCTCAAAGGGTGGAAATGGTTTCAAATCATTTTGATTCAATAGATTTTAAAACCTCCAACAGAGAGATATTTGCTCATTCTGGGAAGTTTAATGGCGTTGGTGTTACTGTGCTTTCCACTGGAATGGGTGTAGATAATATTGATATTGTTTTAACTGAATTGGATGCTTGTGCAAATATTAACTTGCAAACAAGGGAGTTTAATAATGGACAAAGGAAGCTAAATGTTGTTCGTTTGGGAACTTGTGGCTCTTTGCAGAAAGATGTTCCTTGTGGAGAATTTGTTGTTTCAAGATATGTTGTAGGAATTGATGGAATAATGTATTTCTATAAAAATAAAGAAGGTGTTATTGATGAAAATCTAACTCAAAGTTTTATTTCTTTTATGAATTGGGATAATTCCTTACCTAAACCTTATGGAGTTGGATGTTCAGAAAAGCTTATGGAAAAACTTGCTTTTGATATGAAAAAAGGAATTACCATTACTTCTCCTGGCTTTTATGGCCCTCAGGGAAGACAAATACGTTTGCCTCTTGCTTTCTCAGATATTAATGAAAAGCTTTCTGCTTTTTCTTTTAATAAATTTAAAGCTACAAACTATGAAATGGAAACTTCAGCTCTTTATGCTTTAGGAAAGAATTTAGGGCATAACTGCCTTACGGTTTGTTTGGTAATTGCAAATAGAATGAAAGGCAAATTTTTGGAAAGCTACCACAATGAAATGAACGATTTGATAAAATTAATCCTAAAAAGAATATGTAGTTAAAAAAATATTAATTATTTTTGTGGACGCTTTTCATAAAGCACATTATAATTAACCTAAAATTTTAACAAATGTTCAAAATTAACTCTCATCCTATCCTTGAGATTCCTCAGGATAATGTAACCTCATTTATGTTTAATGGCATAGAAGTAAAGGGACAAAAAGGCTTTACTATTGCTGCTGCATTACATCAAGCAGGATTTCCTGTACACTCACATTCAATAAATGGCCGAAATCGTTCTTTGGAATGTGGAATTGGAAAATGTGGAGCTTGTGAAATGTTAGTTGATGGTTATGTAAAAAGAATTTGCATAACTAAAGTTGATGATGTAAAAGAAGTAAGAGAAATACCTAAGGACTTCTTGGCAGAAAAAACTTCACCACCTCAAAAAGAAACCAAGATTTATAAAACTCAAGTATTAATAGTTGGAGCTGGACCTTCTGGTTTAGCTGTAAGAGAAGAGTTAAATAAGTTTGGAATTAAAAATATTGTAGTTGATGCTAATGATAAAATAGGTGGACAATTTATCATGCAAACTCACCAATTCTTTTTCTTTGAACAAGAAAAGAAGTTTGGAGGAATGCGTGGTTTTGATATAGCAACAACATTAGCAGGAGAATCTAATGAAGGTATATTTCTTAACAGCTCTGTTTGGGATATATTAAAAGGAAATAGAGTTGGAATAAAGAATACTTTAAGTGGAGAAATATTTTATATTGATGCAGAGCATTTAGTTGTTGCCACTGGTGCAGTTCCTTTTATGCCTGTATTTAAAAATGATGACTTACCTGGAGTTTACACTGCTGCTGTTGTTCAAAAAATGATGAACTCAGAGCTTACTCTTTTAGGAAAAAACATATTAACTGTTGGTGCTGGCAATATTGGATACTTAACTTCTTATCAAGCAATTCAAGCTGGAGCAAAGGTAGTAGCAATTCTTGAAGCAATGCCAAATGAAGGAGGCTTCCCTGTTCAAGCAAATAGAGTAAGGCGTTTAGGCATTCCAATTCTTACTTCTACTATTCTTTTAGAAGCAATACCAAATGAAGATGGAACAGGAATTAAAGGAGCTGTTATTGCAGACTGTAAAAACTTTGAACCAATTCCTGGAACCGAAAGAGTGATTGAAGGAATTGATGTAATTAATGTTTGCACTGGTTTAATCCCCGACAATCAACTCTTAACTAAAGGTAATATTCTATTTGGAAAGAATTGTCATGGAGTTGGAGATTCTGTAAGAATTGGAGAAGGAACATCTGCTGTGCTTAGAGGAAAACAATGTGCTTATGAAATAGCTCAAATGCTTAACGTAAGATATAATTACGATGATTATTTAGATACAAGCAAGAGTTATATTGAATCACAACAACACCCTATTAAAATATTAGAAAAAGCATATAGCCCTAATCAAGAAAGAATGGATAAGCGTAGTTTTGTTCGTTTGGAATGTTTGTATGGCTTTGCTTGTAACCCTTGTCAATTTGCTTGTAAGTATGGAGCAATAACAAAAAGCTCAACATCTGTTGTCCCTGAAATAGATTATAATAAATGTATAGGCTGTATGGAATGCGTTAATCAATGTCCTGGCTTAGCTATTTTTGGATACAACACTAAGAAGAAACAGGTTTATCTTCCATTTGAATATGAAGTAGAAGAAGGAATTGATGTATTCTTGGTTGATAATAACGGAAAGAAATTAGCTACTGGAAGAATTGAAAAGATAAAGAAAAACGAAAACAAGACTTCTGTTGCAAGAATTAATGTAAGAGATATTGAAGAAAAAGAATTATTAAATATCAAAGGCTTTATTGTTCCTGATAAATTTCCAGAAACTCTAGAGTTTTCTCTTTTAGAAGAAATAGATGAAAAGACTTTTGTTTGCCATTGTGAAGATGTTTCATTAGAAAGATTATTAGAACAAATTGGAGATAGAAAGATAATATCTGTTGATGAATTAAAGCATACAACAAGAATGGGAATGGGAGATTGTAGAGGCAAGCGTTGTATTCCAAGAGCAAAACAAGTTCTTCGCTCTTATGGAATAGAAGTAACTGATGACGCAACACCAAGAGCTCCTCTTTCAAATCAATTATCACTTGGAGAGTTAAGAAATGATGAAAAGAAAGATATATTTATTGCATATAATACAAAGAAGGTTGAAGTAAAGAGTTTAATTGCAGGAGGAGGTATTGCAGGAAGTTCTTTATTTAGATATATGTCGGAAGCAGGTTTAGAGCCTATTCTTATTAATTACGATAGAGGTTCTTCATGGAGAAATATTGCAGGAGGAAGACCAGCCTTTTCAAATCCAGAACTTGCCGATATAGCAAAGCATAACCATGAATTGTTTGTTGAACTTAACAAGAAATCAAATATTGACTACTATCCAACAAGATATGTAAACCTTGCTCATGATGAAGCCTCTTATAAAGGATTGGAATCAGCAATGAAATGGTCAGATGCTTATATGGTTTCTCCAAAAGACTTCCAAAAAGAAATATCACCTTACTTTAATAAAGATAATACCGACTATATAGCAGCCCAAATAACAAATCAATGCTGGCAAGCTACTCCTGGAAAGACAATTGATTTATTAAGATTGATTGGAAAAGAAAACAAAGGTCAAGTTATTGAAGGAGCAAAACTAATTGAACTAACAAAAGAAGGAAAGAAATTCCATGCCCTTGTTAAAAGAGGAAACGAGTATACAGAATATACAACAGATATATTTGTTAATGCCTTAGGCTATGGAGCAGAAAAGTTTGCAAAACAAATAGGAATAGAAACAGGTCTTTATCCAGTAAAACACCAAGCATTTATAACAAAACGCTTGCCAATGTTAGGAAAAGAAGGTAATATATTAGATATGGTAATAGACCGCCGTCAATATAAAGGTTTCTCTTCAATCTATGGACAACAGCTACATGAAACAGGACAGATAATAGGTTGCGCTTCCCCAATGTTTGACTCTCAAGAAGCATCACAAGAACTAAAGGTAACATCTCTTGAATTCTTAGAAATAGCATCAGAAATATTCTCAAACTGGATACCAGAACTAAAGAACGTAAGCTTCCAAGCCGTTTGGTCAGGTTACTATACAGAACCACGTTACATAGTAGATCCAGAATTAGGTCTATTTGTAGGAATGAGAGGTCATGGCTTTATGCTATCCCAATACATAGCAAAACTATATGTAGATAAACTCTTAGGAAAAGAAACCCCAACCTATTTCGACAAACTAAAACTTAAAGGCGAAGGAATCTCAGAAACCGCACTTAAATAATAAGTGAGCCTGATGAAAGTCAGGCTTTTTTATTTAGATCTTTATTCTTGAGAATGTTTTTGTGCTGCAAGATATCCTGTAGAGAATGCAATTTGAAGGTTATATCCTCCTGTATCAGCATCAAGGTCTAATACTTCACCACAAAAGTATAAACCATTTATAAGTTTTGATTCAATTGTCTTTGGATTTACTTCCTTTAGACTAATTCCTCCTTTGGTAACAACAGCTCTTTGAAAGCCCATGCTGTCAATAATCTCAAATTTAAGATTCTTTAAAAGAGCTAAGATTTCTTTTCTTTCTTCCTTATTGATTTGAGATGAAGGCTTAGAGAAATTAATTTTGGTCTTATGCTTAATAAGATATATTATTTCTAAAGGGAGAAAGGCTCTAAGAGTGGATTCTATGCTTTCTCTTCCTCTTTGATTAAGTTCGGTTTGAAGTTTTCTGTCAAGAGTAATTTGTTCAATGGCAGGCTTAAGGTCTAATTCCAAATAAAGTTTTTCTTTTCCCAAAAGATGTGCAATTTGACGGCTAATGGTAAGAATAATAGGTCCGTCAATATGATCTTCCCTAAATATTATATCTCCAAACTCTTTTGCAATAATCTTTCCTTGACTATTCTTAATAACTGCTTCAACGTTCTTTGTTTCAAAGTTTATCAGTCTTGGATAAATATCATTGGCATTATAATGAAGTAACCTAAGACCAACCAAAGAAGGGAAGGTTTCAACGATTGTATGTCCAACGCTTTGTGCAAGCTTTATTCCATCTCCATCGCTTCCTGTATTTGGATAACTTTGTCCACCTGAGGCAAGAATTACTTTTGATGCATAGAAGTTTTTGGTTGAGGTTTTATTGTTTGATGATTTATCCCCAAAGGGTTTTGTTTCAACTCCAATTACTTTATTTTCCTTAACAATTAGATTGGTTACTCTTGTGTTTTTAATGATTGCGCAATTGTTGTCTTCCAAATATTTTATTAATGCTAAAAACACATCTTGAGCTTTGCCAGAAGCAGGGAAAACTCTGTTTCCTCTTTCAATAACAACGTCAAGTCCCAAGTCTTCTAAAAAACTTATTAGTTCAGTATTGAAGAATTTGGAAAAAGAAGGATAGAGAAAACGTGGTTCACTACCACAATGAGTTAAGAATTCTTTTAATGGGAGAGTGTTGGTTATATTGCATCTTCCTTTGCCTGTAATTCGGAGTTTCAAACCACATTGTGGCATCTTCTCCAATAGCAAAACCTTTTCATTATTCTTAATTGCAACAATTGCTGCAACTAATCCAGAGGCACCACCTCCAATTATTATTGTATCGTACATTTATTTGTTTTCGTAACCAAAACGTCCTAAAGAAGTAGAGTCGTTTCTCCAATCTTTTAGAACTTTAACTCTTAAATCTAAAAAGCATTTCTTATCAGTAAAAGCTTCAATGTCTTTTCTTGCTTGTGTCCCCACTTTCTTAAGCATTGAGCCTTCGTGTCCAATTATAATTGCCTTTTGACTTTCTCTTTCAACAAAAATGGTACAATAAATTTTATTTATGTTTTTCTCTTCATTAAATGAATCAACAACAACCTCGCAAGAGTAAGGAATTTCTTTCTTGTAAAAAAGAAGAAGTTTCTCTCTTATTATTTCGCTTACAAAGAAACGAACTGGTTTATCAGTTAATTCATCTTTAGGAAAGAATGGAGGATTCTCAGGAAGAAAATCAATGATGGTATTAAGAACTAAATCTAAATTGAATTTTTCTGTAGCTGAGATTGGAATAATTGTAGCACGAGGGATTACTTCCTTCCAATAATTAACCTTTTCCAGAATATCTTCTTGTGTAGAAAGGTCAATCTTATTTATTAAGAGAATAATTGGAATATTGGAAGCAATAACCTTTTCCAAGGTTTCGTGATTCTTCAGTGTTTCTCCAATCTCAGTTACTAATAGAAAAATATCAGCATCTTGCAGGGCAGATTTAACAAAGCCCATCATACTTTGATGAAGCTTATAGTGTGGCATAACCAATCCTGGTGTGTCAGAATATACTATTTGAAAGTCTTCATGATTATATATCCCCATTATTCTATGTCGAGTTGTTTGACTCTTAGAAGTAATGATAGAAAGCTTCTCTCCAACCAAATGGTTCATAAGAGTAGATTTCCCTACATTAGGATTACCTATTATATTTACAAATCCTGCTTTATGCAAAATGGCTTATTTTTTAATTTGATTTTGAACTAATTCTGTAAATTCTTCAACAGAAACAGATTTTTTTGTTGTTTTAGCTTTTTCTAAAAGAGTAGAAGTTAACTTTTGGTCAAATAGGTATTCGTAAACTTGCTTAGTTTGTTCTTGGTTCTTAAGCATGTTTTCTGCAATTCCTTCAATTGATTCCATACGTTCATTTTCTTGTTCAGGAGTTTGGTCTTCCAATGTTGGGAAGTAGTTCTTGATAACAGCTTCTTTCAAATATTCCTTAACATCTTCTTTGGTAATTTCAATTGAATACTTTTCTGTTAATTTGGATTCAATTAATTGCCATTTAAGACTGTCTTGATATTGTTGATAGTTGTTTTGAACTTCTTCAACAGTTAGTTTTCCTTGACTGTTTGAAGCAATCCAACGTTTCATAAACTCATCAGGAAGTTCAAAAGCTGTTTGTTCAACAATTTTTTTAGTTATTTCGTTTGTAAAAAAAGTATCTGTTTCTCTTTTGTAGGTTTGAGAAAGATCTTCTTTTGCTCTTAGACGGAAAGCTTCAGGATTTTTGATTTCTGCTCCCTTATAAGCCTTTTCAAATAGTTCTTCATTTAATTCGTGAGGAACAATTCTGCTTATTGAAGAAACTACAAACTTAACATCAGAATTAAAGTCTTTTACTTCTTCTTTATTCTTCAAACGAATTACTAATGCTTTGTCTTCTACCTTAGGGAAAGCCTTTGAAGGGTTGAAAATAATTTCAGAGTCTTTTTGTTTGCCAATAAATTTCTTTTGAATTGTTTTTTGCGCAATCTTATCAATAAAAATAGAAGTTTGTTCTTTAATTCCTCCTTCTTTTTGGTTTCCTTCTTCATCAACTTCAATAATTTTTCCATAAACCATATCAGCTTCTTCAATAGCTTCAGGAGAAGAGAATTGTCCAAATCTTCTTTGAATATCTATTACAAAGTTATCCAACATTTCTTCAGAAGGTTCAATTTCGTAATATGTCTCTTCTATGTTTTCTAAGTTTATTTCAAACTCAGGTTCAAGAGCAATGTCAAAATAGAAAGTGAATTCCTTTTGAGTATTCCAATCAATATTTGTTTTTTCTTCATTTGCCAATGGGTAACCAATTATTCTTACTTTTTCTGTATCTAAGTAATCATACATTGCATCTGACATTGCTTTTTCAATAATTTCTGCTCTTAAAGGAATTTCATACATTTTCTTAATCATTCCCATTGGAACTTGACCTGGACGAAATCCAGGAACATTAGCCTTACGGCGATAAGATTTTAATTGTTCTTCCAATTTTGGAGTATAATCCTCCTGTGCAATATCAATCTTTAAAACTGCTGTTAAATTACCAGTGTTTTCTTTAGTTACTTTCATTTTCTATGCTTTATTATCTTTAAAAATTTCTAAAATAAGGGTACAAAGGTACAATAATTTTGCAATCTATCTGCAATAATTTTAAGTATTTGTACTTATGGTTGTACTACATTGACAAATCCTAAGCCCAAATCTTCAATATTACCCTCAACTACTTCTTTCCAGGTTGAGTAACTCCTTTTTACATGTAGACGACGTGAGGCAAAAATTCCAACCCCATTATTTACATTGGTATAAATTGGTCTTTCTGAAAGAGATATTTCAGGAGTATTGTTTTCCATATATGCTTTTAAATCTTCATTGCAAGCATAAACATAAAGTTCAAAGGTTGGTTCATCTAAAAGAAACTTTCTTTCTGCCACACCTCTTTTCCCAATCTTCTCTTTAATTTGAGAAAGAAATTCTCTTTCTGTTGCAATATATGAAATTGTTCTATCTGCATCAAAGAATGGATTTGAGACTGTAGAGAAATCAATAAAAATATGTTGCACTTGACCATTTTCAAGAAAACTAAATTTTATGGCAGGTTGATACAAACGTCCCATTATTCCCTTGGCAGTTAAAGATTGATTTATCCATTTGCATTCCAAAATGTTTTGTTTGAAGGGAACGCTATATTTGAATTCAAATCTACTATTTGAAGGTTCATTTACAGTATAATTTGCAACAAGTTTTGTTGTTGAAGTAACAACATTGCCTGTTTTTAGATTTTTGATAACAAGATAGTAAACAAAATCGGGGATTAGTTTTGTTGTTGTGTAATAAACTGGTGCAATATTGGAATAGAATCCACCTTCCGGTTTAGTGTAACTCTCTGTATAGTTTAAATATATTTTTTGTCTTGCATTATTGATAGTATCCCAGCCGGAAGACTCCCATTCATAGAATCCATAGAGGCTAACTTCCAATTCGTCTTGACGATAATAAATAGAGTCTTTTTGCTTTGCAAATTCTATATAGTTTCCTTCTCCAAGAAAACATTTCTGAACTCTTATAAAGTTGGTGTCAGCATCTTGATCTAAAACTCCATAAATAATGGTTGTTTCTTGCCATTTGCCATTGGGATCAAATTCTACATCACAAGAATTTAAAGTAACTATGCTTATGATAAGGGCAATAATAAGAGTTAAATTTTTTTTCATGTTATTTATTAAGATTGAGTTGCAAAGGTATTAAATAATTTGTTTTCTCACAAGAATTTTGGAGAAAGAGCAAAAATATGTAATTTTGCAAGTCAATCACCACTCAATTAGAGAGTATAAACACCCCAAATAAATGAAATATTGTAAGGACTTTATAGTAGTAAAGAATGAGACAATAACACCTACACTATATATTTTAAGACTTCAATACCCCGAAACACTTCCAGAAATTAAACCAGGACAATTTGTTGAAATATTAGTTGAAGGAGAAAAAGATGTTTTTCTTAGAAGACCAATTTCTATTCATGATGTTGATAAAGAAAATAATCAAATTGCTCTTTTAGTTCAAGTTGTTGGCAAAGGAACTTCTCAATTATCAAAGCTTAAGGAAGGCGATAAACTTAATTTGATTTTCCCTTTAGGAAATGGTTTTACAGTAATGGGAAAGAGAGTTTTATTGGTAGGAGGAGGCTGTGGAGCAGCTCCACTTCTTTATTTGTTAAGAGTTCTCAAACAACAAAATATTAAATCGGATATTTTAATTGGTTGCAAAGACATAAATCATTTGTTTAGCAAAAAAGAATATCAAGAACTTTCAAATCTTCATGTAACAACAGAAGATGGTTCTTTTGGAGAAAAAGGTTTTGTTACTGCTCACCCAATTCTTAATGAAGACTTTGATGTTATCTATTGTTGTGGCCCAACTCCAATGATGAAGGCAATTTCTCAATATGCAAAACAAAGAAATATCCCTTGCTATGTTTCACTTGAACATAAAATGGCTTGTGGTATTGGTGTATGCTTATGTTGTGTTGCAGAAACTAATCAAGGCAATAAACGTACCTGCGTAACAGGACCAATATTTCTAACATCTGACCTTAAAGATTTTTAAACTATGAATACATCCAAGCAATTAGAAGTACAAATCAAAGATATGGTGTTGAAAAACCCAGTAATGACAGCCTCAGGAACCTTTGGTTATGGTTACGATTTTGAAGATTTTATTAATTTGGATTCCTTAGGAGGTATTGTAGTTAAAGCAACAACCATTAAGGAAAGAATGGGTAATCCATATCCAAGAATGGCAGAAACTCCTTCAGGAATGCTCAATACTGTTGGTTTGCAAAATAAGGGAGTTGATTATTTTTGTGATAATATATACCAAAAAATTAAGGATAAGAACACTAATGTTGTTGTTAATGTTTCTGGCTCTACTTTGGAGGAATATGTTGAGGTTGCTTCTAAAATAAATACTTTAGAAAATATTCCAGCAATAGAGTTAAATGTTTCCTGTCCTAATGTTAAAGAAGGAGGAATGGCCTTTGGAACAAATAAAGATATGACCTTTAAGGTTGTTTCAGCAGTTAGAAAGGCTTATGATAAAACTCTAATTGTTAAGTTATCTCCAAATGTAACAAATATTGTTGAAATAGCAAAAGCTGCAGAAGATGCTGGAGCAGATTCTCTTTCAATGATAAATACTCTTTTGGGAATGGCTGTTGATAGTGAAAAACGTCAACCATTGCTTTCAACAATAACTGGAGGACTTTCAGGTGCTGCAGTTAAACCAGTTGCCCTTCGTTGTGTTTGGCAAGTTGCCAAGCAAACAAAACTCCCTATAATTGGAATTGGAGGAATTATGAATGCTCAAGATGCAATTGAGTTTATTTTGGTTGGAGCAACAGCAATTGAAGTAGGAACTGCCAACTTCATTAATCCTTCAATAACAGAGGAAATTGTAAAAGGAATGGAAGACTATTTGCAAAGACATAATATTAAGCATATTTCTGAAATCAGAGGAGTTATATAGAGCAATTTTAAGTTAGGTTATAGCGTTTATTTTCCTAAATCCTAAATGTATATTCTAAATAAAAACTATGAAGAAATATCTTGCTTTGATAATTATCACACCTTTAATATTTATGTTGTTTTCTTGTAAGAGTCAGCAAAATATTATTAAACCTTCAAAAGAAAATAAACAAGAAAAGCCCAAAGAAATTAAGCAAGTAAAATCCAAAGAAGAGATTCTATTGGAAGGGATTAGTCTTGTCTCACCAGAATTTAAAACACTTTCTTCCAAACTCTCAATAGAATATGAGGGTAATAGTTTTAGTGGCTCAATGAGAATGATTTCTGATAGTGCCATTTGGCTTTCTTTGGGAAAATTCGGCATTGAAGGAGTTAGAGTATTGCTAACAAAAGACACTGTGATGATGTTAAATAAGATAAATAGAGAATATTTTTTGGGAGGATATGAGTTTATTTATGATTTGTTGGGATTTGGATTAAGCTATAATATGCTTCAATCAATTATTCTTGGGAAAGATTTTCAAAACTATGGTATTAATGATGTTAAGTATAGTAAGCAAGAGAATTTAATTGTTTTTGAATTTGAAAAAAGGCAAAGCAAACAAAATGCTCAAAACTTCCCACAACTAAAACAAAAAATCTATTTAGATACAATGCTTAATGTTGTCAATCGTAACTACTTTGAACTCTTTAATTCAAAACAAAAAATGGATATCTACTATTCAACCTACCTTCCTTTTAATAAAATTAAGCTTCCACAAACAATAAATGTAATTATGTTCTCGAATAAAACATATAAGGTAAATCTAAAGTTTGAAAAACAAAAACTTAACGATAAATTAGAAATGCCTTTCTCAATTCCCAAGACCTATTCAAGAATGACCCTCTAATTCCAAAAAGTTATTCAAAACAAAGAAAATCACAGTTTATAAATATCAAATTGTAGGTGAATTTTTTATTTATAAATTCTCTCAAAAATATGTTTGTTTATCAAGAAAAATTTCGTATATTTGCATTATTAAATCAATAATACTTAGTTCTCTAAGTTTCTAAACAAAAATCCCTCATAAAATTCATTTAAAAAAAAGATGCACATCTTTTGCATTGAAAGATGCACATCTTTCGCATAAAAAGTCCTTGATTACGTAGAATTATGTCTTGATTAATTGAAAATATATCAAGATTACGCAGAAATATATCAAGGATATTTTTGAATATAAGGCATAAAATTTCCCTAAAAGAAGTTTATTTTCAGGTAATAGGAGATAAATATCTTTTTTTTAGCTTATTTCATCTCCCATTTTAAATAATAATCACTTTTCCTCTTTTTTTCTTTCCCAATTTCCCTTTTTCGCTGTTAATAACTAATGTTTTAAATAATGTAACATTAATTATTTTTGTACGTATTACTGGAAAAAATGGGATTAATTGGGATAAAAAAGAAAAAAAGTTACTAACAATTGGGAGTTTTTGGAATTTTTATTGTAATTTTGAACACTGAATATAAATAGGAGAAAATTATGTCATCAATTATCGGTATAGAAAACTGCAAAGTAGATACAACAGGGCGTTTCAAGCTTCCTGTTGCATTGAAGAAACAGCTTTCCATTACTGATGATCTGAGATTTGTTGTAAGATGCTCCATTTACAATAGGTGTTTAGAATTATTTACCTACCAATCCTTCCAGAATGAAGTTGCAAGTCTTAAGGCTAAGCTTAATCTTTATGATCCAAAAGCTAAGAGACTTTTCAGAAAATTAACAGAATCAAACATCGTTGAATTGGATTCTTCAGACAGATTTCTAATTCCTAAGGAGCAACGCACAATGGCAAATATTGATAAGGATATTGTTATTGTCAGTGCGGCCTCTTGTATGGAAATTTGGGATACTTCTATTTATAATTCAATAGATAATGATGGATTTGATTATGTTAAAGCAGCAGAAGAATTACTTAAAGACTGATTACCATAATCCGGTAATGCTTAAAGAGTGTTTGGATGGTTTGAACATCAATCCAAAGGGACATTATGTTGATGTAACTTTTGGTGGTGGCGGACATTCTCGCGCTATTTTGGATTTGCTGGATGAGGATGGTCGTTTGTATGCTTTTGATAGAGACAATGATGCAAAAAGAAATATAATTGAGGATTCAAGGTTTGTCTTTATTGATGATAATTATTCTGCACTTAATGATAATCTAAGACTTTATAGAGAATTTGAAATAGATGGTATTTTGGCAGACTTGGGAATTTCTTCTTTTCAAATAGATACTCCTGAGCGTGGTTTTTCAACTCGTTTTGATGCACCATTGGACTTGAGAATGAACAAAAAGCAAGTTTTAAGTGCTAAGGAAATAATTAATCAATTTGAAAAAGAAGACCTTAAAAGAATATTCAAATCTTATGGAGAGCTTACAAATGCCAGTTTGATAGCCAAGAAGATTATTGACCAAAGATCATTAAATCCTATAGATACAACCTTCCAGCTTAAAGACTTGCTTATGCCTTTGGCTCCAAAAAATCAAGAGAATAAATTCTTTGCTATGGTTTTTCAAGCCTTAAGAATAGAGGTTAATGATGAACTTGGAAGTTTGAAAAAGATGTTGGAACAAAGTGCTGACCTGCTAAAACCAAATGGAAGATTAGTTGTTATGAGTTACCATTCTTTAGAAGATAGATTAGTTAAGAACTTTATGAAGTATGGAAATTTTGAGGCTCAACCAATGAAAGATTTCTATGGAAATTTACTTTCCCCATTAGAAATGATAACCAGAAAACCTGTTGAAGCAAGCTCTGAGGAACAAAACGAAAATCCTCGTTCACGTAGTGCAAAACTAAGAATTGCTGTCAAGAAATGAAAAAGAAAAATATTAAAACTAAGGATTTTATTGATGGAACTTTTTTAGTAAAGCAAAGTTTTATTGGCTGGTTGCCAGTTATATTCTTGGTTTTAATTCTTATCATTTTATATATAACAAACAGGTATAATATTGAAAAAACAGCTAAAGAAATTGATAAGTTGGAAACAGAGATAGAGTATTTGCAAAAGAAACATTCCGAACAGAAGGGATTATATCAAAAGCAAACTCAAATGTTGGAACTTGAAAAGGTTTTAGCAGAAAAAGGTATTAAGGTAAGTAAGGAAGAACAAAAGCAAATTATTCTAATTCCTGAAAATTCAAATAACAAAAAAGAAGACTAAGAATAGTTAGGTATAAATAGAAATGGAAGGCGATAAAAAAGATATAATGTTTAGATTCTTTTGGGTATATGCAATTATACTCTTAGGATTTCTATGCGTTTTAGGTAGAATCGCCTATATACAAATTGTTGAAGGAAGTTTTTGGAAGAAACTTGCAGAAGAAAGATATGTGGAATTGCGTCCTGTTAAGGCAAAAAGAGGAAGCATATATAGCATTGATTCTGATAGTGGAGAGTTGTTGATGGTGGCAACCGATGTGCCAAAATATGATGTTTATATAGATTTGGGATATACCTACTTAATTGATCCAAAAACTAAACAAAAGAAAAGAGAAAGAGTAATTGCTGATAGTATTTACAAAAAGGATATGCCTTTGCTTTGTGAAAATATGGCAAAATTATTCTACGGACAAAATGATTCAAAGACCAAGAATGAGTATAGAGAGTATCTGAATAAGTTTAGAAGAATGGGAAAGGGGAATCGTTATGTGCTTCTTCAAAAAAATATTACTCTTGAGCAATGGGAAAAGTTTCGTAAATTTCCTTTAATTTCTAAAGAAAAAGTTAGAAAATCAAAATCAACAGGTAAGATAGTTCACTCAGGGAAGTTCTTCCTTACTAACTATATAAATGTTGTAGAAAGAAATGTTAGATATTATCCTTATTATCCAATGGCTCGTCGTACAATTGGAGTTCCTGTTTCTGGATGTGATACTTGTTATGATGGAATAGACGGATATTATTCAAAATTTTTAGCAGGAGAAACTGGAGTAAGAAAAGAAAAGAAAATAAATCCAGGCATTTGGATACCAGTTGATGACAATGAACAAATTAAAGCAATTGATGGACAAGATATAGTAACTACTATTGATGTGCGTTTGCAAGAATTGGCAGAAAATAGTTTGAGAAAATGTTTGGACTCAAATGATGCACAAAGTGGTTGTGTAATTCTTATGGAAGTAAAGACAGGTTATGTTCGCGCAATTGCTTCACTTCAAAAGAATAAAGATGGAGAATATGCTGAAAATTCAAATATTGCAATAAGTAGTTATTTTGAGCCTGGCTCAACTTTTAAGACAATTAGTGCAATGCTCTATTTAGATAAGGGATTGATAGATTCAAGTTCTGTTGTTCCAACTTTTGAAAAGCGATTCCCTGGAGCAAGAACAGATATCAGAGATGTGGGTAAGGTAAATCATGGTAGAGTTAGTTTTGCACGAGCAATGGAAATGTCTTCCAATGTTGGTTTAAGTCAAGTTGTTTATGATAATTATATTTCTAAAGGTAAAAGAACACAGTTTGGAAAAGACTTGATGGATTATTTCTTCTACGATAGGTTGAATATGGATATAAAGATAGAAGAACCTAAACCATACATTAATCAAAAAGGAACTTCTGTTGATGATATTCTTCGTCTAAGTTTTGGATATGTTACTGTAATGACTCCAATGCAATTACTTACTTTCTATAATGGAATCGCAAATAATGGAGTAATGGTTAAGCCAATGTTTGTTTCTAATGTATTGAAAGATGGACAAACGATAAAGACATTTAAGCCTATTGTTATTAAAGAAAAGATGTGTAAGAAAGAAACATTATTAATCTTACAAGATATATTAAAAAGAGTTGTTGAGAAAGGAACAGGTAAAAGACTTTCAAAAACTTCTTACGGAATAGCAGGTAAAACAGGTACAGCTGAGATTGGTTACAGTAAAAAGGGGATTGTTGCAATTCAACATAGGGCTTCATTTGCAGGATATTTTCCGACAGACGACCCTCAATATTCTTGTATAGTTGTTGTATCAGAACCTCAAAAAAATGCAACTCACGGAGGAGATTTGGCTGCACCTGTATTTAGAGATCTTTCAGATAGAGTTGTGGGAACAAGAATTACATATAAACAAAAAACATCCTCATTACAAAAACAAGCTCCTACTTACGTAAAAGGAAATATTGAAAACTACAACAAATTCTGTCAAAATATAGGTTTGAAGAATAATAAGATAGAATCAAATTGGAATCCAAATAAAGAAATAAAAACTATTCCAAATGTTGTAGGAATGACTATTCGTGATGCTAAGTATTTGTTAGAAAAACAAGGTTTAATAGTAACTTTTGAAGGAAAAGGAAAGGTTGTTAGCCAATCAATTGCTTCTGGCAGTAGTTTTAGAAAAGGGAATAAAATACATCTTAACTTGAATTAGATAATGAAAGAGTATAAAGAAATATTTGATTTAATTAAGTCCAATAAGGTTAAAGGAATTTGTTTTGACTCAAGAGAGGCAGAAGAAGGATTTCTTTTTATTGCTCAAAAAGGTACAAATGTTGATGGACATAAATTTATTAAAACTGCAATTTCAAAAGGTGCAAAATATGTAGTTTGTGAATTTATTCCAGAAGAAGTGGAAGAATTATCTCAAAAGAATAATGAGATATTGTTTTTTGTTGTTAAGAATAGCAGTAAAGCATTAGGATATATTGCTTCTGAATATTATGACAACCCTTCAAAAAAACTTAAGATTGTAGGAATAACAGGAACAAATGGGAAAACTACAACTGTAACACTTTTGCATAATTTATTTATGCTTTTAGGTTATAAAGTTGGTTTGGTTTCTACAATTGTAAACAAGATAAACAATAGAGAAATAAAGGCTACTCACACAACGCCAGATGCTATAGAATTGAACAAATTATTTAATCAAATGGTTGTTGAAGGATGTGAATTTGTTTTTATGGAAGTAAGTTCTCACGCAATTGTTCAAAACAGGATTGCTGGAGTTAATTTTGAAGGAGGAATTTTCTCAAATATCACTCATGACCATTTAGATTTTCATAAAACTTTTACTTCATACATTAAAGCTAAAAAAGCTTTCTTTGATAATCTTTCAGAAAAAGCATTTGCTCTAACTAATGTTGATGACCAAAATGGAATGGTTATGCTTCAAAACACTAAAGCAAAGAAATACACATATAGTTTAAAGACTATTGCTGACTTTCATGCAATTGTTTTGGAAAATGATTTTGAAGCACAACTTCTAAATATTGAAGGAGTGGAATTGTGGACTAAATTAATTGGACAGTTTAATGCTTATAATGTTTTAGTTATTTATTCAACAGCGATTCTTTTAGGATTAAAAAAAGATGAGGTTTTAAAAGTTCTTAGTCAATTGGAGCCAGCTCAAGGTAGATTTGATGCTGTTTCAACATCAAAAGGGACAAAAGCTATTATTGATTACGCTCATACTCCTGATGCTTTAATCAATGTGATAAAAACTATTAACCAAATAAGACAATCAAACGGAAGATTGATAACTATTGTAGGTTGTGGAGGAGATAGAGATAAAACTAAAAGACCAATTATGGCAAAAATTGCTGCTGAAAACTCCGATACATTAATACTTACAAGTGATAATCCAAGAACAGAAGAGCCTGAAGAAATATTAAAAGATATGCAATCAGGACTGGATATAATTACAGAAAAGAAAAGTTTCACAATTGTAAATCGTCATGATGCAATTAAGTTGGCTTGTCAATTAGCAAATAAGGAAGATGTTATTCTTGTTGCAGGAAAGGGACATGAAACTTATCAAGAAGTAAATGGAGTTAGACATCATTTTGATGATAAAGAAGAAGTATTGAAATATTAGTAATAAATAATAAATATAAGATTATGTTATATCACTTATTTACATGGTTAGATTTAGAATTTGGAGTCCCTGGAGCTGGAGCTTTTCATTATATTTCATTTCGTGCCGCAATGGCTGTAATAACATCATTGTTTATTACAATAATTTATGGTAAAAGAATTATTAGTTTTCTTAAAAGAAAGCAGATAGGGGAATCTATTCGTGAACTTGGACTGGAGGGTCAAAAGGAAAAGGAAGGAACTCCTACAATGGGAGGTATAATTATTTTAGCAGCAATTATTATTCCAACTCTTCTATTTGCTCGATTAGACAATATTTATATCATCATTATGCTTCTTACCACCATTTGGCTTGGTTTTATTGGCTTTTTGGATGATTATATTAAGGTTTTTAAACACGATAAAAAAGGATTAAAAGGAAAGTTTAAGATTATAGGTCAAGTGATCTTGGGAATTGTTGTTGGAGCAATGATTTATTTCCATCCAGATATTACAATCAAGGAAAAGACTGAAGTTGAAAAATATGCATTGGAGCATAATATTCAAAATGAAACAAAATATCAAAAAGCAAAATTAGAATTCTCTAAGGAGGCTAAGCAATCTACCAAAACAACTATTCCTTTTGTGAAGAATAATGAATTTGATTACGCTTATCTTATGAAGTGGATTGGCGATGATTATAGAAATTGGGCTTGGATTATATTTATTCCAATTGTAATTTTTATTATTACAGCAGTTTCAAATGCAGCTAATTTAACTGATGGAATAGATGGTCTGGCAACAGGCGTCTCCTCAATTGTTGCTTCTACACTGGGGCTTCTGGCATGGATTTCGGGAAATATAATTTTTGCAAATTATTTGAATATTATGTTTATCCCAAATGCAGGAGAGTTAACCATTTTTATTAGTGCTTTTGTTGGAGCAACGGCAGGTTTCTTATGGTATAACACCTATCCTGCTCAAATATTTATGGGAGATACTGGATCATTGGCTTTGGGAGGAATTATTGCTGTAATAGCAATATTGATTCGAAAAGAATTACTTATTCCAATTCTTTGTGGAGTATTCTTTGCTGAAAGTATTTCTGTTATTATCCAAGTTACATATTTTAAAATAACTAAACGTAAATACGGTGAAGGGAAAAGAGTATTCCTTATGGCGCCATTACATCACCACTACCAGAAAAAAGGATATGCAGAGCCAAAAATTGTTACAAGATTTATTTTAATCACAATAATATTAGCAATAGTCTCAATAATAACTCTTAAACTAAGATAAACATGACAATAGATTTATTAGCAAAACAAGGAGCAAAAAAGGTATATACAAATCTTGCAGGAAGAACATATGAAGATATTTTGTTTAAGAGAAAGGAAATGCAGAATCAGTTTTCTCCTCAAATTGAACAAGAACATCAAAGAGAAGTTGTTGCTAAGATAAAAGATGTAAAGTTTATTAATGATGCATTTTCAATTAACTCAAACATTACTTGGTTTACAATGGAACAGATTTCAAGTAGAATTGTTTGGATTGTGGAAAATGACAATGTTGAGCAGAATTATGATGGGCTAATTAGTACATGTAGAGAAAAGGTTGTGGCTCTAATTTGTTATGGAAAGAATATTGAAATGCTTAAAAATACTTTTCAAGGAATAGTTCCTTCTATTCTTCCTGTAAATAATATTAATGATGCAGTAATTTTAGCAAGTGCTGTTGCTCAGGAGAATGATGTTGTGCTTTTTTCTCCTGCCAATGGTAGTAAGGAAGATATTGAGAAAAGAGGACTTGAATTTCGTAAGGCAGTTAATAATTTATAAAAACTAAATGCATAGTATGCAGAAAAGCAAGTTTAAAATAAAAGTAAAAGGAGATAAAGTTATTTGGATGGTATTCCTTTTGCTGATAATTATTTCAGCAATGGAGGTTTATAGTACTATCGGAAAAACTGTTTATGAACGTCAAGGGGGCTCTCCAATTATGATGTTTGCTAAACATATCTTTATTCTTTTCTTAGGAACTTGTGTTATGTATGCTGTCCATAATATTAAATACACTTATTTCTCTCGATTTGCCAAAATTGGTTTATATGTTTCTTTCATTCTTCTAACCCTGACTCTAATTTTAGGTTCTTTTGGAGATAAGGCTGCAGCTCGTTGGTTAACCATTCCTCTTATAGGTCAGTTTCAGCCTTCAGAAATTGTTAAGATTATACTTATAATTTATGTTGCAAGAGTATTAGCTTTATATCAAGATAATATTAAGTCAATGGAAGTATTTAAGAAATTAATGATTCCTATTTGCATAATCTGTGTTTTGATTTTTCCAGAAAACTTTTCTACTGCAACCATTCTCTTCTTGATTTGCTTCTTTATGATGTATATTGGAAGAATTAATAATAAGTATTTAATTTTAATAGTGATTGTTGGTATTATTGCTGTAATTTCAGTCTTTGCTATATTGAAAGCTAACCCTGACTTGCTTTCTCGTGGAGGAACATGGGTGAATAGAATTGAAGAATATTTAAGCGATGATAAAACTGCAATTACTCAATCCAATCAAGCTGAAATGGCAATTGCAACAGGAGGGTTCTTCGGTAAATTCTTGGGACATACAACTCAAGCAAGATTTTTAAGTGAAAGCCATAATGACTTTATTTATGCAATTATAATAGAAGAAGGAGGTATGCTTTTGGGCATAGTAATCATTGCTCTTTATTTAATTCTACTGTATAGAGGAATACAAGTTGCTCGACGTTCAAAAGGTTATTTTGGTGCTTTTTGTGCAATTGGATTAATAATAATGATTGTATTTCAAGCAATGATTAATATGTTTGTTGCAACTGGTATAACGCCAGTTACAGGACAAACTCTTCCTTTTGTTAGTTATGGAGGTACTTCGTTTTTGTTCAGTTGCATAGCTTTGGGGATTGTTTTGAGTATTAGTGCAAGTGCTAATAAGGATCAAGCTAAAGAAAAATTGGAAAAAGATATAACAGAAGAAGATTCTGTTGATTTAACTTCAGAAGAGAATAAAAGCAAAGAAGAAAATCAATCAGAAAATAATTTTGAAACAAAAGAACAGAACAATTAAAATAAATACGATATGAAAGCAATAATAAGTGGAGGTGGAACTGGTGGACATATATTTCCTGCAATAGCAATTGCAAATGCAATTAAGGAAAAGTATCCAGGAGCTGATATTCTTTTTGTTGGAGCAAAAGGGAGAATGGAGATGGAGAAAGTTCCTCAAGCAGGTTATAAGATTGAGGGATTGTGGATAAGTGGTTTGCAAAGAAGACTTACTTGGAAAAACTTGTCATTTCCATTTAAAGTTATTTCAAGTACAATTAAAGCAAGAAAGATAATTAAGAAATTTAAACCAGATATTGTTATTGGAGTAGGAGGTTTTGCTTCAGGACCTACTCTTGAGGCTGCTTCTAAACTTGGTATTCCAACTCTTATTCAGGAACAAAATTCATATCCAGGAATAACAAACAAACTCTTAGCTAAAAAAGTTTCAAAGATATGTGTTGCATATGATAATATGACTCGTTGGTTTGAAGAAAAGAAGATTTGTTTTACTGGAAATCCAGTTCGTCAAAACATTGTAGATATTAAAGATAAGAAAGAATTAGCTTTAAAGCATTTTGGACTAAATGAAAATCAGAAAACTGTGTTAGCAGTTGGGGGAAGTTTAGGAGCTTTAACAATAAACGAAAGTATTGCTCAAGGATTGAAGTATTTTGTTGATAATAATATACAAGTAATTTGGCAAACAGGTAAAAGTTATTTTGAAAAGGCAAAACAGGAAGCAGCTAAATACAATTCTAATAATATAAAGGTTTTTGAATTTATATATGAAATGGATTTGGCATATAGTGTTGCAGATGTTATTGTTTCAAGAGCAGGAGCGATTGCCATTAGTGAGCTTTGTGTTATTGGGAAACCAACAATTTTAGTTCCAAGTCCAAATGTTGCAGAAGATCACCAAACTAAAAATGCTATGGCTTTAGTCGAAAAGAATGCTGCATTATTGGTTAAAGATTCAATGGCTAGAGAAATATTAGTTAATGAGATAGATGCATTAATTAAGAATACTGATAAACAATTAGAATTGAGTAATAACATTCTTAACTTAGGAGTTAAAGATGCTGATAAAAGAATACTTTCAATAGTGGAAGAGTTAATTAAAAAATAAATCAAGGATAAATAAAAATAAGTGCCGACTTTTTTAGAAAAGTCGCCTTATATTTAAAAAAAGATGCCGTTTATTTTTGAAAAGAAGGAGTTTATTTTAAAAGAAGTTTGAAGAAATGAAAACATATTATTTTTTAGGTATTGGAGGAATTGGTATGAGTGCCATTGCAAGATATTTGAAGCAATCAGGCAATAATATCTTTGGGTATGACAGAACAAAAACTCCACTTACTGAGGAATTGGAAAAGGAAGGAATGATAATTACCTATGAAGATGATATTTCTGCATTACCAAAAAATATTGATTTAGTAGTTTACACTCCTGCAATTCCTAAAGAAAATCATATTTATAACTATTTTCTTGAGAATAATTATTTGATGAAAAAACGTTCTCAAATTTTAGGTGAAATAACAAAAGGGAAAAAATGTATTGCAATTGCAGGTACACATGGAAAGACAACTTGTTCAACCATGGTCGCTCACATTCTTCATAACAGTGAAATAGGTTGCAGCGCATTTTTGGGAGGGATTTCTAAAAACTTTAATTCTAATTATGTTATTAATCACAATAGTGATTATGTTGTTGTGGAAGCTGATGAATTTGACAGATCTTTCTTAAATCTGACCCCAACAATTTCTGCAATTACTTCAATAGATGCAGACCATTTGGATATTTATGGTAATAAGGAAGAGCTTAAGAAATCTTTTATTGAATTTGCAAAGCAAACAAGCGAGGTATTATTCTATAAATTTGGTTTGGAAATAGAATTGGATGAAGAAATGCCTTCTCAAACATATTCCTATACAATTAAAGGATTTGATGCAGATTATTTTGCTGTAAATATTAGAAATTATAATGGAACTTATTATTTTGATTTAAGAACTCCTGACAAGATATACTATGATATTTGCCTGAACTATGGTGGAATTCATAATGTTGAAAATGCAGTTCTGGCTATTTCAATTGCATTAATGTGTGGAGTAAGTGAAGAAGATATGCGAAAAAGCGTTGCTTCATTCAGTGGTGCTCAAAGACGTTTTGATGTAAGAATAAAAAGAGATAATTTTATTTATATTGATGATTATGCACATCATCCAAATGAAATTAAAGCCTTTATAGAATCAGTACGTTTTCAATATCCTGATAAAAAGATTACTGGTGTATTTCAACCACATCTTTATTCAAGAACAAAGGATTTTGAAGATGATTTTGTGAAAGAGTTAAGCAAATTGGATGAGGTTGTGCTTTTAGATATTTATCCTGCAAGAGAAAAACCAATACCAGGAGTTACATCCAAAGCATTGTTGTATAAGATTGACAAGATGGATAAATATTATACTTTAAAAGAAGGACTTTTGGATTTGTTGGAAGCTCTATATCCAGAGATATTAGTAACAATGGGTGCTGGAGATATTTCTGAATTAGTGCCACTGATTGAAGAAAGATTTAAAGATGAGTAAGAAGGGAAAAAGAATTTTGTTGTCATTATTTGTAGTTATACTATTGATTGTTTTAATAGTATGCTCAAATATTTATGCAGGAAAGATTAATGTTAGCAAGGTTAATATTAAGGTTTCTTATGGCATTAGTGACACTATAGTTCTTGCAAATAATATCAATGAATCATTAAAGAATGAGTTCGGAGATTTCCTTCAAAAACAAAGAAAAGATATAAATCAAAAGCAAATAGAAAATTTCTTAATGCGAAATCCTTATATAGAACAAGCTCAGGTTTATCAAACTCTTAAGGGAGTTTTAAATATTGAAATTAAGCAAAGAGAGCCAATTGTAAGAATTTATACACTTAGAAATAAAGAATATTATATTGATAAGTTTGGGAAAATTATATTGATTGATAATAATCAATTAACAGATGTTGTGGTTGCAAGTGGAAATATTGATGTAAACAATTCCAATTTGGATAAGAATTTAGATGCAATTGATATTGAAAACAAAAAAGGATTTGATAAAACTCTATCAAATATCTATTATATCGCTCAAAAGCTTGCAAGTGATTCTATTTTAAATTATCAAATAGATCAAATATATGTTCCTGCAAAAGGTAACTATGAATTAATACCCAAAATAGGTAATTATATAATTAGAATTGGAGAAAACAAAGATTTGGAAGAGGAGCTAATTAAACTAAGATATTTATATAAAGAGGCTTTTTCAAGAAATGGTTGGGATAATTACAGCATGGTTGATTTACGATTTCGCCATCAGGTTGTTTGTACAAAAAAGGGAGGAGTTGAAACCACAATTGATAGCACTCAAACAACTACACAAAAGGTTAACTAATCAATAACCCAAAACTGAGTATAAGAAAATAATATAAAAATAAATTAATATGGAAAGAGAAATAGTAGTTGGTATCGATATCGGTACAACAAAAATAGCAGTTTTCATAGGTTCAAAAGACGAACAAGGCAAGCCTATTATTCTTGGAATGGGTAAGTCCGAATCAATTGGAGTTGAAAGAGGGATTGTTAGGAATATTGAACAAACATCAATTTCTATTAAAAAAGCAGTTGAAGAGGTAGAGCAAAAAACGGGATATGTGGTTAAAGAGGTTTTTGTTGGAATTGCTGGAAATCAGATTAGAAATATTCAGCATAGAGGAAACATTATGCTCGAAACAAAAGGTCATATTATTAAAGAAGCCGATAGAGAGCGTTTAATTAAAGATCAAGAAAATCTTGTTTTGCAGCCAGGAGAAAAGATTATACATGTTGTTCCTCAAAGCTTTATTGTTGATGGAGATGGCGATATAATTAATCCAATTGGAATGCCAGGAAGTTGTTTGGAAGGTAATTTCAATATCATTACAGGTAATGTATCCAATATTGAGAACATTATTAGAAGTGTTGAAATGGCTAATTGTAAGGTAAGGAATTTGATTTTGGAACCAATTGCTTCAGCAGAAGCAGTTGTTAATGCAAGTGAAAAAGAGGCTGGAGTTTGTTTAGTAGATATTGGAGGTGGTACAACTGATGTTGCAATTTTCCATGATGGAATTCTTCGTCATACAGCTGTGATTCCTCTTGCAGGAAATGCCATAACTGATGATATTAAAGAAGGATGTTCAATAATTAAAACTCAGGCAGAAGCGCTTAAAACTCGTTTTGGCTCTTGCCTTAAAGAATCAGCAAAAGAAGATGAAATAATTGCAATCCCTGGCTTTAGAGGAAGAGACCCAAGAGAAATATCAATGAAAACTCTTGCAGGTATTATTCAAGCGAGAATGGAGATGATAATTGACCAAGTTCTATTTGAGATAAAGAGTAAGAAGTATGAGAAAAAATTAATTGCAGGTATTGTTTTGTCAGGTGGTGGTGCAAAGATGAGAGATTGTGTTCAGTTAACAGAATTCATAACAGGTATTGAATCAAGAGTTGGAACTCCTCAAGACCATTTGGGAGGAACAATTACAGAAGAAATCACCCATCCAATGCATGCAACAGGAATAGGTTTAATTTTGGAAGGTCTTAAAAAGTTAGAAAAAGAAGATAATTCCAATAGAACTCCTATGGCAACTAAGTTTAGTGATACTATTGTTGAGGAAAAAGAAGAAAAAATTGTTGAAGAAGAAGCTTCAAAAGAAAAAAATGAGAAGAAAAAATCTTCAGATAACAAGACCAAAGGCTTTATAGTATCTTGGCTAGAAGGACTTTTTAAGGATGATGGTCCAGAATAGTAGTTATAAACATATATTTGTTAAAAAGTAATGATAGTAATATTTTTATATCCAAAAATAATATACTATTTTTACAACTTGAAATAATAAAAGAATTTTACAATCAATAATAAATCAAATCATATATAAATGTTACAATTTGAAGCACCTAAGGAAAACTCTAACTATATCAAAGTAATTGGTGTAGGTGGTGGAGGAACAAACGCAATCAATCATATGTACAATAAGGGAATTGAGGGTGTAGATTTTATTGTTTGCAATACAGACCAGAAATCATTAGATTCAAGTCCTATTCAAAACAAGATTAAGATAGGAAAAGATGGTTTGGGAGCAGGTAATTGCCCTGATAAGGCAAGAGCATCAGCAATGTTGGCTGAAGAAGAAATTAAACAAATGCTTAGCAATAATACGCAAATGCTTTTTATTGCTGCAGGTATGGGAGGAGGAACTGGAACAGGTGCAGCTCCAGTTATAGCAAAGTTTGCAAAAGAAATTGAGTTTAGAAACGAAGAAGGAGAAAAGAATAACGATGAAATATTGGTTGTAGCAATTGTAACACTGCCTTTATCCTTTGAAGGAAAGAGAAGAAAAGAGCAAGCAGAAGAAGGAATAAAAAACTTAAAAGAGGTTGTTGATGCAATTATTATTGTAAATACCGATAAGATAAGAGAAAGAGGTAATATTCCTCTTCCTAAGATGTTCCCAATGGCCGATGATGTTTTGCTTACAGCAGCAAAGGGAATTGCAGAACTTATTACAAGCAATTCTTATGTTTCTGTTGACTTTAGAGATGTTCAAAGTGTTATGTCTCATTCAGGAGTTGCAATTATGGGAACAGGAACAGCTTATGGCTCTGGAGAAGACAGAGCACTTGAAGCAATTAAACTTGCAGCTACTTCAGATTTGTTGAACGATTGCGAAATTAAAGGCACCAAGAATATGCTTTTATATATCACAACATCTCCAGAAGATCAGTATGCAATAACAATGGACGAATACTCAATAATTGCAGACTATCTGCATTCACAAACAGGAAACGAACCAGACATTATTTGGGGATTAAAGTATGATGAATCATATCAAGACAGAATAGATATTACATTAGTTGCAACAGGATTTGAAGAAAAAGAAATATACAACCCTTATCAAAGAGATGTTATTCAAGCAAAGAAAACTGTTCTTTCAACTCAACCTATTGAAACAAATGCTCTTATTGTAGAAAACATAGCTAAAGTTGAGCAAGTAAAAGCCCCTGAAGTTTTTATTGAAGCTCCATATATTGTAACTAAAGAAGAACCAAAGAAAGAAGTTGCCCAACAAGCTCAAACTAACACACGTTATACTTTAGATGTTTTCCCAGAAACTGTTGTTGAACAAGTGGAAGTTAAAACCCAAGAAGTAATAGAATATAAAGCTAATGTTGAAGTTGCTTCTTTGGGAATTGAACTAAAGAAACAAGTAGACGTAGATGTTGAAGTAGCACCTTTGAATGAAGAATTTTCTCAAGAAAACTCAGCAAGTTTAGAACAAGGATTTGATATTAGAAAGATGCATAAAGAAACTCAATCTACAAATCCTCATTATAGCGATAATCATTCAAAGTTAATGGAGGAACGTCAAAGGAGAATGGAGCTATTTTCTCAAATGATGAAGGATAAAAATGGTTTGGAAGAAGTCCTAAAAACACCAGCTTATCAAGCTTATGATGTGGATGTTAACTTTAAGAACTATTCTTCTGTAAGAGAAAGTTCAAGCATTAATATTAACGATCAAGGCTTTTTTACCAACGATAACCCTTACATTCACTCCAATCCAGACTAAAGAAATATTTTTGAATATTGTTACATAAATTATGACGCTGTTATTTTAACTAAATATCAGCGTCTTTTTTATATATACAATTCATTTTTCTCGAACTATATAAATAAAATTCAAATAAAACTAAAGAAAAAATTTGATTTTGATTGATAGAAGTTTATCAAACCCTTATTATAATTTAATTATATAAGGATTATTTTTTGCAAGGTGGCAGGATGTATGTTGCATCCTGCCACCTTGCATACTAAATCCTGCCATGATGCACTCAACATCCTGCCACCTTGCAAAATTTATTCCTTATTTAAAAAGATTTATTCTTTATATAAAGGATTTTTTCTTTGTTCTGCTAAAAATTTAATAAGATTATTAATTGAAAAGTTTTAGAAATTAAGGCTTATATATCATAATATTAGTTTTGCTATACTTACATTATTCTTAAAAATGCTTACTTTATTCAATCTTTAAGATATTTTATGTAATTTTGGGCCTTATTTAGAAATTTTTAATACACAATAGTAATGAAAAAGATACAGTTTGTTTTAGCGATAGTTGTTATACTCCTATCTCAAATTAGCTTTGCTCAAGTTAGAATTGATTCTGACTCTCCTGCAATAAGTGTTGCAGCTCCATCAACGGAATATAAGATTGAAAAGGTTGCAAATGACCCAATGCATACATTTATTTATACCTTAGAAAATGGTTTGAAAGTATATATGTCTGTAAATAAAGAAGAGCCAAGAGTTCAAACTTATATTGCAGTTAGAGTTGGTAGTAAGAACGATCCTAAAGAAAACACTGGTCTTGCTCACTATTTTGAACATTTAATGTTTAAGGGAACTCAAAAGTTTGGAACTACCGATTGGAAAAAAGAACAAACTTATATAAAACAAATTGAAGAACTTTACGAAGTATATATTAAAACAACTGATAAAGAAAAAAGGAACGAAATATATAAAGAAATAGATAAGCTATCATTTGAAGCTTCAAAGTTAGCAATTCCTAATGAGTATGATAAGTTAATGAAACTTATTGGCTCAAGAGGAACAAATGCTGCAACTTCAAATGACTTTACTTTCTATGTAGAAAACATTCCTTCCAATCAAATTGAAAATTGGGCAAAGATTCAATCAGACCGTTTCCAAAATCCAGTTCTTCGTCTTTTCCATACAGAACTTGAAACAGTTTATGAAGAAAAAAACATGTCTTTAACTAATGATAGACGTAAGGCTAATGATGCAATGATGGCAGCTCTTTATCCTAATCATCCTTATGGTCAACAAACCACATTAGGAACTGCTGAACACTTACGTAATCCATCAATGGTTGCTATCAACAATTACTTTAATAAATATTATGTTCCAAACAACTATTGTATTGTACTAAGTGGAGATTTTAATCCAGAAGAAGCAATTAAGGTTATTGATAAATACTTTGGTAAAATTTCTCCAAAGAAAATTGAACCTTTTAAGTTTGAATATGAAAAGCCAATCACAGAAGTAAAGAGAGTTGATATTGTTGGTTTAGAAGCTGAAAATATAATTATTGCTTATAGAATTAATGCTGGTTCAACATCAAAAGAAGTAATGCTTGCAAATCTTTTAGATAGAGTTCTTAATAATGGAAGTACAGGAATTATGGATGTTAATGTAATGCAAAAGCAATTGGCTCAAAATGCCTATTCTTCTGTTTATGATTTAAACGACTATGCTGCATTTACAATTAGAGCAACTCCAAAAACAGGTCAAAGTTTAGAAGACCTTGAACGTTTGATGATAGAACAAATTGATCAATTGGTTGCAGGAAAATGGGATGAAAGCATATTGAAAGCAGCCATCAATCAACAAAGACTTAGCGAAATGAAAGAATTGGAAAGCAATAGTTCAAGAGCTATGAAGATGGTTTATTCTTATCTTTCAGGAGAAAGTTGGGAAAAGACTGTTAGAATGACAGAAGAAATGAAGAAGGTTACTAAAGAAGAACTTCTTGACTTTGCAAGAAAAACTTTTCAAGATAATAATTATATAGTAATAAGAAAACTTCAAGGAGCAAATGCAGAAGTTGAAAAAGTGGAAAAACCAGCAATTACTCCTATTCATGTTAATAGAGATGCAAAGAGTGATTTCTTTAAAGAAATTGAAGAAGTAGAAGTTAAGCCTATTGAACCTAAGTTTTTGAATTATGATAAAGATCTTTCAAAGGCTAACTTAAAGAATGGTGCTAATGTTTTATATGTTCAAAATAAGGAAAACGGAAGATTTTCTCTAACCTATCGTTATGATTTAGGGAAACTATCTAACAAAAGACTTGGACTATTATGGAACTATCAAATGTATCTTCATCCAAAAACATCAACACTAACAAAATTTGAAGAAGAACTTTATAATATTGCTTGTCAAATAACCATCACTCCAGCTCCAGATTATATTGAAGCAAGAGTTGATGGCTTGTCTGAAAACTTTTCTAAGGCACTTTCTTTGTTTGAAGACTTGCTTTCTAATCCAAATATTGAGCAATCAACAGTGGATAATATGATTAAGGATATTCAAAAGAGTAGAAATGATGCAAAAAAGAATCAACAAAGTTGTTTCTCTGCATTAGCAGATTATGCTGTTTATGGAAAAGATGGAGCTTTCTATGATTTTATTCCAGAAAGTGAACTTTTGAAAATTACTCCACAAATGCTTATTCAAGACATTAAAGAAGCTACAAAATACTCTCATCAAATATTATATTATGGAGATTTAGAATTGAACAATTTAGTAAATGCTTTAAATAAAGAGCATATCTCTTCTCCTTCAAAACTTAAAGCAAAGCCAAATGTTAATCTAAAGGAAAAACTTCCAACAAAAGAAAATAAGGTTTATTTTGTTAACTATGATGCTAAGCAATCATATTGTCGTCAGTTCAACACTTCAGTAGTTTTTGATGATAATCTTACTCCAATCATTTCACTTTATAACCAATATTTTGGAGGAAGTATGAATTCAATTGTATTTCAAGAAATGAGAGAAAAACGTTCATTGGCTTATCAAGCACAGTCTCGTTTTGTTGTTCCAGGCAGAAAGGGAATGACTTATCAAAATATGTCACATATAGCAACTCAAAACGATAAGGTTATTGATGCCTTTACTGCTTTCAATGAACTATTTGATCAAATGCCTGTTTCACAAACAAATTTTGATTTATCAAAAGAAGGTTTGATCTCTTCAATTAGAACAAGCAGAACAACTAAAGAAGGAATTATCAATTCTTATATTAACGATATGCAAAAGGGAAGAAAACAAGATGGTTCAATAGATATTTATAATAAAGTGCCATCTTTAACAATAAATGATGTTGTAGATTTTAATAATAAGTTTATCAAAAATAAGCCAAAGACATATATTGTATTAGGAAACAAAGATCAAGTTGATTTGAAAAAATTAGAAAAATTTGGTAAGGTACAAATCTTAACTTTGGAAGAAATTTTTGGATACTAATTTAAAAAGCTTTTATTACTATGAATAAGAAAAAGAATTTCTTAACAATACTACTTAGCCTAATTTTAATTTGTCTGTTTTCTTTCAATCTTTTCTCTCAGGAAACAACAACTTGGTATGGAGAACTTAATGTGTCTTCAACAACATTGCCAATAACACTAAAGATAGAGGAAAAGTCTGATACTACAATTATTTTAATGGGTTCGCCCTCTCAAACAAATGAGATGTTTTCAGTAACAAAACAACGCTTTACTCAAGACTCTATTTTGTTTTCAATGAAGAACCTAAATGTAGTTTTTAAGGGCAGATTCAATAATACAAAAGATACAATATTTGCTTCTTTCAAACAAGGTTTGCTTCTTGAAAAGTTAGTCATGGTTAAAACAAAGGAGCTTTTTGAGACAAAACGACCTCAAGAGCCTCAGCCACCTTATCCTTACATTGAGCAGGAATTAAGTTTTAAGGTTAAAGGAGTTAACTATGATTTCAAAGGAACTCTTACTTTGCCTTCAATACAAGGAACATATCCATGTGTTATTCTTGTAACTGGTTCTGGTCTCCAGAATAGAGATGAAGAATTAATGAATCACAAGCCTTTTAAAGTAATTGCTGATTATCTAACACGCAATAATATTGCTGTTTTTCGTTACGATGACAGAGGATGGAATGGAGATATAACAGACTCAACAATAACCAATGCAACCACTCTTGATTATGCAGTTGATGCACAAGCTGCTTTTGATATGATTAAAACTCATCCTAACATAAATCCAAATCAAATAGGTATGTTAGGACATAGCGAAGGTGGAGTGATAACATCAATAGCTGCTTCTGAAAATCCAAACATAAGTTTTGTAATTCTTTTGGCTTCAACAGGACAAAAGGGAATAGATGTTCTCTTGCAACAAAACGAAGTAATTCTCAAAAATATTAAAATGCCTAAGCATGCAGTGAATATGCAGCTGTCTGCTTTAAAGCAAATGTATAAATATATTGAGAAGGACTATACAAATGATGAGATTGAGAAAAGAATGAATGTCTGGTTTGAGAAAGAATTATCTAAACTTAATGCTGAGCAAAGAAAAGAATCTCCTTTTGCAATTACAATGGAAAGAACAAAATTTATTAATCAAATATCTTCCAATTGGATGAGAAGTTTTCTTAAGTTAAATCCATACGATTATCTAACTAAAGTAAAACAACCAACTTTTGCTCTAAATGGAACTAATGATGTTCAAGTATTGTATCAGTACAACTTGCCACAAATTGAAAAAGCACTAAAAAAAGCAAAGAATAAAAATTATAAAACATATAAAGCTATTGGATACAATCATCTTTTCCAACAATGCACAACAGGAATGATTGATGAATATAGCAAAATAGAACAAACAATTTCACCAATTATTTTAGAACAGATAAAAGACTTTATCAAAAGCGCTACAAAATAATTTTTACAAATAACTATTACTAACATGAAATTACTACGTCGTATATTCTTTCCTCTATGGAAGATAAGAGCAATATTTTGGGTAAGAAAAAGAATAAAAGAAGAACAAGAGCCAATTAGAAAAGTTGCTTCAGCACTAAAAGATTCACTAAAAGGCAAATTGGATGTTGAAGAAAAACTTTGGGTTAAGAACATAGAGCAATTAAGACAAGAGTTAAAACAAAATGAACAAGAAATAATTGTTACTGATTTTGGAGCTGGTTCACCAAATGAAAATAGAACTCCACAAGAAATGTATACTGGAGTTGTAAACTCTACAAAAGTTTCTAATGTAGTTTTTGCAAGCAAGTCTCCTTTTTGGTCTTTATTCCTTCATAAATTAATTAGAGAATTTCAACCAGAGAAAGGATTGGAGTTTGGAACAAGCTTAGGTTTGTCTGCATCATATCAAGCAAGTGCAATGACAATTAACGGAAAAGGAAAGCTGATTACAATGGAAGGCTCTCTTTCACTTGTTGAGAAAGCAGTATCTAACTTCACTAAAATTGGACTAATAAACATTGAAACAGTTCAAGGAAGATTTAGTGATAATTTAGAAAAAGTATTATCACAAAATAATCCTATTGACTATGTTTTCCTCGATGCACATCACGATAAAAATGCAACAATAGAATATTTTGAAACCCTTTTGCCATATCTTTCTGACAATTGTATAATTGTTTTTGATGATATAAGATGGTCAAAAGGAATGAAGAAAGCATTTTCTCTTATAACACAAAATCCAAGAATAAAATTTGTTTTTGATTTAAAGGAAATGGGAGTTTGTATATTATCCCCAGAAAACAAAGAAAAGGTAGTCTATAAAGTCTAATAAGAAATCTTCTTTATAAATAGAATTAAACAAGTCATTTTGCCTTTAAAATGACTTGTTTTGTTTTTTGAAGATTTTTACTCTGAGATTTTGATGTTGAAAACCAATCTTTAAATTATTAATTGTACATTTATTTGAAAGTGAAAACGGCAATTAATGGGGATTTCATTCGGATATTATTTGTGTAAATCAATTTATAATTATAACTTTGCACACAATAAGCACAAAAAATTAATTTAAAGATATATTTCATGGAAAAATTACTTCTATTAGGAGATGAAGCTATTGCTCAAGCTGCTATTGATGCAGGTCTATCAGGCATTTTTGGCTATCCGGGCACTCCTTCAACAGAAATTATAGAATACATACAGGCTTCAAAGGAAGCTAAAGGAAAAAACATACGCAGTAGTTGGGCTACTAACGAAAAAACTGCAATGGAAGCTGCTCTTGGAATGAGTTATGCTGGTAAAAGAGCAATGTTTACTTGTAAACACGTAGGAATGAATGTTGCTGCAGATCCTTTTATGAACTCTGCAATCACAGGTGTTAATGGTGGTGTAGTTTATATTTCTGCTGATGACCCATCAATGCACTCTTCTCAAGATGAACAAGATTCACGTTTCTATGCTTCTTGGGCAAAGATTCCAATTTTTGAACCTTCAAATCAACAAGAAGCTTACGATATGATTCATGAAGCTTTTGAGCTTTCTGAAAAATTCCGTTTACCTGTTATGCTTAGAATAACAACTCGTTTATCTCACTCTCGTGCAGGGGTTGTAATAAGAAAAGAAAAAAGAGAACAAAATCAAATAGCAATTCCTGAAAATCCAAAACAATTTATCTTGCTTCCAGTTAATGCTCGTCGTCAATACAAAGAGCTTTTAGCTAAACAAGATGGTTTGGAACAAGCATCAAAAAACTCTCCTTTCAACAAATATATTGATGGAGAAAACAAGAGTTTAGGAATTATAGCTTGTGGTTTATCTTACAACTATTTGATGGAAAACTTTACTCAAACAAAATGTTCTTATCCAGTTCTAAAAATTACTCAATATCCAATTCCAACTGAAATGGTTAATAAAATATACCAAGAATGTGATTCTATTTTAGTTTTGGAAGAAGGTCAACCTTTATTTGAAGAGAAATTGAAAGGCTTTTTAAATAATGGAAAGAAAATAATGGGACGTTTGGACGGAACTTTAACAGTTGATGGAGAACTTAACCCAGCAAAAGTTGGAAAAGCATTAGGATTGGAAGTATCAGAAGGACTTGAAGTTCCTTCATTGGTTGCACCACGTCCTCCAAAACTTTGTGAAGGATGTCCTCACGCTGACACTTACAGAGCTTTAAATGAAGCAATGGCAGAATATACAAAAGGAAGAGTTTTTGCAGATATAGGATGCTACACATTAGGAGCACTTCCTCCATATAATGCAATCAACACAACAGTTGATATGGGAGCATCAATAACAATGGCAAAAGGAGCTTCTGAAGCAGGTTTCCAACCAGCAGTAGCAGTTATTGGAGATAGTACTTTTACTCACTCAGGAATGACTGGACTTTTGGATTGTGTTGTAGATAATGTTCCAATTACTATTATCATCTTAGACAACTCAATTACAGCAATGACAGGTTCACAAAAATCAAACGCAACAGGACGTATTGAATCAATTTGCGAAGGAATTGGAGTAGCAAAAGAACATATAAGAGTAATTACACCTTTGAAGAAGTTCCACGAAGAAAACGTTAATGTTTTGAAAGAGGAAATAGCTTATCAAGGAGTTTCTGTAGTAATCCCAAGAAGAGAATGCTTGGTTTGGTTAAACAAGAAACGTAAAGAAGAGAAACAAAAACAAAAGTAGTAATTTTAAAGAATAGAATAATATGAAAATAGATATAATATTATGTGGAGTAGGAGGAATGGGAGCTTTAAGTTCAGCTGCTATCATTTCTCAAGCAGCATTAGACATGGGTTTATACATGAAACAAGCCGAAACACATGGAATGGCACAAAGAGGAGGAGATGTTCAATCACATCTACGCCTTTCTGATAAAGAAATTGCTTCTGACTTAATTCCAGAAGGACAATGTGATATAATTCTTTCTGTTGAACCAATGGAAGCTTTACGTTACTTACCATTTCTTAACAAAAAAGAAGGATGGGTAATTACGAATGAAAATCCTTTTATCAACATACCTAACTATCCAGAAAAAGATGTAGTTTTGGCAGAAGTAAAGAAGGTTAAGAACAGCATAGTTTTCAACGCAGACAAAATAGCTCTTGATCTTGGAAATCCAAAAGGAACTAATATGGTTGTTTTGGGAGCAGCTTCCAAATATCTAAGAATAGATATTGAAAAACTCGAAAATGCAATTCGTTCAATCTTTGGAAGAAAAGGTGAAGAAGTTGTAATGGCAAATATCAATGCTTTAAGAGCAGGAAGAGAAGTTGCTGATAAAATGTAACAATACAAAATCTGCATAAATGCAAAAGGACAAGAGCAATCTTGTCCTTTTTTTTATGGGAAAAACAATCCATATCCCTATTGTAATCCTTTCATACAAAACTAATATTCAATTATAGTTAGTACATATCTAAGAAAAAAAGTGGTTGCCTCAAAAGAGACAACCACTACAAACTAACATATAACTAAAGCCTCTATTTTACTATCAGCTTATTAGTTCTACTTAAATTAGAGTTTTTAATTCTAACATAATAAACACCCTTTGCCAAATTATTAACATCAATAGTTTGTTCAACTACTCCGTTTACTGCTTTTGTGTTAATTGTGTTTAGAATTCTACCTTGAACATCACTCAATACTATTTTTGTATCACCACTAACACCACTAACAATAAGCTTAGTCTCATTAGTTGCAGGGTTAGGATACATTATTACGGTTATAGGTTGTTGGTCAATTGAAGTTAGTGTTAAAGTTTGGAAGTTAAGTTCTTGACCGTAGTATGTATTTGAATTTGTTCTTGCATAAGCTCTTACATTGTAACTTGTGTAAGGTTGTAAGTTGTTTGCTTCTGCAGAAATAGAGTTTGTTCCAGTAGCAGAAAGAACTACTGCATCTGCCCATTCTTCAGTTGGTAATTTATATTCAAATCCTCTTGCATTAATTTCTTCTGAACCTTGAGTAATTGTACCATGTAAGGTTGCAGATGTGTTTGTAATTTGATTTGGTTCTTCTGTTGTTACAGAAGGAGGTGTTGCTGCAAGAGTTGTGAATTGAAGAGTTGAACCATAAGTTGTATCTAACGACGTTTCCACATAAGCCCTGAATTCATATTGAGTATTTACATTTAAACCATTCAAAGAATATGAAAAAGGAGAGGTTCCAGACGAAACAGTAACATTATTCCATACACTTGCACTTGATTGTTTCCATTGAAAACCCTTAACTAAAATAGGATTTGTACCTTGAATGTAAGAACCATTTAATATTGTTGAGGTTTGAGTTGTCCCTGTTTCTTGAGATGTAGTTACTATAGGGGCTTGTGGTCCAGTTGTAGTTGTAAATGTTTGTGATACCCATGAAGAATATGTACCTCCACAATTAGCTCTTACATAAACAGTATCATTTGAGCCAGCTACTAAGTTTGTTAATTGATAAGATGTTGTTGTTACATCAATAGGATTGCCATTTACACCCAAACGAACTTGCCATGCAGTTTCTTGATCCCCTGCTGTCCAATTTACTGTTGCTGTAGTGTTTGTTATTGTCGTTGTTGGTACTGTTAATGCTGTTGGAGGTAAACATGGTGATATAATAGTTACATCGACATCGTCCACATAAATATTCCTTCCATTTTCAGAAATACCTTTTAAAATAATATAGTGATTACCTGTTGTTCCTGCTGGTATAGTAAATGAATATTGATGCCAGCCTACAGATGTTTCTATTGGGGTTAAGCTATAACTACGATTAACTGTTCCAAGTAATGTTGCTCCTGTTTCTGAAGCTGTAGAATTAATATATAATTCTACTTTATCTGCTGTTGTTAAATAGTCATTACCTCCTCTAAATAGCCAAAATGAAACTTGGTATTGATCATTAGGAAAATCTAATAATGGGGAATAAATTGTTGACCATTCTCCTGCGTCTAAACCATTACTATTAAATTTAATCATTTTTGCCCCTCCATGTGTTGTACATGTTGGATAAACGCCAGATAATGTGCTTATCCAATCAGCATCATTTGTTGATGAATTTATTGACCAACAAGAAATCCCATTTTCAAAACCTTCTGTATAAGGGAATATTGAAATAGGTGAATCATAACAAGGAGTTTGGAATGTAATAGTTGAAGAATAAATTGTGGTGTCACTACCACAAATAGCTCTAACTGAAACGATATATCGTGTTCCAAGTGTTAAACCTTGAATTGTATATGGAGATGTTATTGCTGCTTCATCTATAAGTGTGGTGTCTGAAGTTGGGCTATAAGATACTATATAACTATCAGCACCTGTTTGTAACCATGAAATATCTACGGTTGTAGTTGTTAAATTTGAAGCTGCAACGTCAGTTGGTCTTGGACAATTTGCTTGAACTAATGAAATATTATCAATTGCAGCTGGAGGAGCAGGATTGTAATATTCGTCAAAATAAACAAACATTAATCTTTTAACACCAGATATATTATCAATAGTTAATTGTTCATTTTGCCATGTTGAAGAATTGTAGAATGTACCAAGATTATTGTTTGGATTTATTGGTAAGTCAGATGTATTAATAATCTCTGAAGGATCCCTTAGATATACTTTTAATCCAGCATGCAACGTGCTTTCATATGTTGAGAAGTATCCTTGGCATTTCCAGTCAAATGATAAGTTATATGATGCTGGAACGGTCCCAAAATCAATATCTCTATATGTATAAGAATAAATTGTTCCATCACTCATTGCATAAGAGGCACCATTATCATTGGAGATATAATTTGCTTGATTACCAGTTGCAGAAGAACCATTGCCTGCCGCAGTGCCTATTGCCCATTTATTGACGGTTGAGCTAATACTATTCCACGCAAGTTGTTCTGTTGGATTTTCAAAATCGCATGTATAAGGAAGAACTCCAGGTAATGCTTCAGTTCTAAATGTAATAGGTGTAGACCAAAGAGAAGTTTCTGTTGAACAGTCAGAACGCACCCAAACAGTATAGTAAGTTTGAGGTAATAAGCCAGTTATTTGTATTGGATTTGTTGTTGAAGATACTATAGTACCATTATTTGGATCAGTAATAGTTCCATCTGTTATAACATATTGCCAAGCAGTTGCTGTACCGTTTTCAACAAATGCAATAGTTGCATCAGATGAAGTTAGATTTGAAGATATTAAAGATGTTGGTCTTTGACATGTTGAAAATGGCAATATAGATAAATTATCTAAAAATAAATAGTTATAATAGTCAGTAGCATTATTAATGGTTGATTCTCCATAGAAACCTATTTTTATATTTCCAGAATAAGGAAGAGATGTTGTAGGATTTATTAATGGAAATATAATATGTTGTAATGGATATAAATTATTTAATACTCTTGCTGCTCCTGTTTGATTTGACCAAATGGTAGCATTCGCTACGTTCCAAGTTAAACCATTATCTGTTGATACAACAACCGCAAATCTATCATCAACTCCTGCTGTATTTGGTGTTTCGTTTGCATCATAATTTGATAATAAAACATCAAATTCAAGTTGATATGTTGTAGTGCCATCACCTAAATTATAAGATGGTGTTATCAACCAATTATTAATAGTTGAATATGATGTCCCCATATAAAGACATGCATTATTTCCAAAACCTGATTGAATAGGAATTTCCCCACCGTACCAACCCCAAAAGTCTGATGTTAAAGTTGCAGTCCCTGTAGTAGGAAGTAACCCAGACTTACTTTCCCAACAAGTAGATGGTAGAAATGTATTAAATTCTTGATTAACTGTTGGAACTGTTAATGCAGTACAAGTAGTTTGAAAGGCAATTATGTCTGATAAAGAAGATGTATCTGTTGTAGAACATATAGAACGGATTCGTGCTTGATAGTTTGTTCCTGGAATTAGATTTGTTATCGTATAAGGATTTGTTGTTACTGATACTTGATTCCAAGTAGATGCATCAGTTGTTTTATATTCAATAATCCACCCTGTTGCATTTTGAGGCTCAGTCCAACTTAAGTATGCTGTTGTTCCATTATAACCAGAAGAATCCATAGTTAATCCAGAAGGTATTCCACAAGTTAATGAAACTAAAGAAATATTATCTATTTTAGCAGAAGGATTATCTCCACCATAGCCATCATTTTTCCAAGCAAATACAAGTTGTTTAACTGTATTTGAATAAGTTGAATTTAATGCTAATGTATATGCTTGGAATAACGGAGCATTATTTAATTCTGTTTCATTTATTTTATATAGACTTGATGGTAAAGTGCCAGGAGTAAGAACTTCTTCTATAGGAAGTAAATATACATTAACGTAATCATAGAAGTCGGGAGAAGTAAAACCTTCTCCAACAGCAGCCCAATCAAATGAAAGTTGGAAAGAAGGAGAATTGTCAAATTGAACTAACGTTGAAGCAAATACAACTGATGAGGATGTATTATTATATACAGCATTAACAGCATCGTTAGAAATATATAATCCACGACCAGAGTCTGTATCTGAAATATCTAAATCATTTGCTCCTGCAGCTCCAATATACCATTTATTCGTTTCTGTTCCATTTGTAATTGTCCAAACATTATCTTGAGTAGGATCTTCAAAATTTGCAACAAATGGAAGAGTATTTGCAAATGTAGGAAGATTTACTCTTACTGCATTACTCCAAGCTCCATTACATCCTCTTTGTACTGCTACCCAAACTGAATCACCAGGATTAAATCCAGATAAAATATAAGGAAGAGTTGTCCCGGTTGAAATATTTACTGGTGTTGCTAATGCTGGATTAAAAACTGAAGTAAGATTTGAAGAATAACCTATTACATAGCCAGATCCATCATCTCCTTCATCATTCCAATTAATAGAAACAGATGTTGTTGATGTAGGTTGAACTGCGAGTTCATAAACATTAGGACAATCAGGCATTAAATCAACAGTAACATCATCTAAATAATAATAAAACTCATCATTTGAAGTATTATATTTAAAGGCAATATATTTATTTCCTCCTTGAAGTTGCACTCCACTTAACATAACAACATATTGAGTCCAATCTGTTGTTGTAGGTGTAATGGTTCTAACAGCTTCAAATGTTGTTAAATTTGTTGGTGTATCCATAATGCCAACTGTTATTGTCCCAGCACCTAGCGTCCCAGAAATTTTTGACCAGAAAGAGACCATAAGAGTATTAATATCCGCACTAAAAGCAGGAGTAACAACATAGTTTGGTGTATTTGCTAAAAAATTCCCAGACATTAAGCTTGCAGGAGAACTATGGTATGTGTATGAATTTATATAACTGTTTACATAATCATTTATTACTGGTCTTGTCCAACATGGAGGAAATGTACCATAAGTTGTACCATAAGTATTCATATTGTCAGACCAAGGTAATGTTGAAATAGCATCACATAAAGTACGGAAATGTGATATTGCAGTAGATTCAGATGTTTCTCCAATGCAATTGGTTTTCATGTATATATCATATTCAGTAGAAGGCAATAAATTTGGTAATACGTATGGATTTGAATTAACTAATGTAGAATCATAATTTGTTGCTGTTGATTCTTTCCAAAATATCCACCAAGAAGCATCTGTATCATTGCCATTTGTCCAAGAAATATTTGCAGAAGTGGTTGTAATATTTGATGTTGTAATATTTCTTGGTTTAGGACATGTAGGAACAAATAATTCTGGTCCTGAAATATCATCAATAAAAGTATTGAAACCATTATTATCAACAACTCTAATAGCAACATAAATGTCTTGACCAACATAATCTGATAAATCAACAGAATGTTGCACCCAAGTTGTTGTTACACTATCTTCATTAAGAGAAAGCAATGAAGTTGTTGAAAATGATGAAGTTTGATTATCAGTTGTAGAAACTAATATGTCTATATTATCTCCATCATTATACCATTCATTTGTTGCAATCCAAAATGCAAAAAATGTAGCATCAGATGTAACAGACAGTTTTGGTGTTATTAACCATCTTGTACATCCATTAGAAGCATAAGCAGAACTTGCACTTTTTGTTCCTGTATGTGCAATAGTTGCAGAACTATACCAACTCCCACTTCCTGATGTTGTTGAAATTGTCCAGTTTTCAGGAGGAAATGTTGTCCCCTCAAAACTTTCATTTAACGTGGTTTGAGTCCACCCTTGAATGACAAAAAACATAATTGCCATGAAAAGTAAATAAATTTTTTTCATCTCTTTTTGTTTTGATTAATAAATTGTTCCTATTAAGAATTAATAATAATTTGTCCAATTAAAATCTTTATTTCTATAATTTTAATGTGGTCAAAAGTAGAAACAACAATTTATATGAAAACAAAAGTTGTAATGAACCAGGATAAAAATAGGGTGGAATTGGATATAATTGTACTGAAATGGGATTGGAGGGGGGAGGAAAAAGGGATTTTCTTTGAATCAATTAGGATTGTCGTTCCATGTTTGCTTATGTAGGATAGTCAAAATGCCAAAAATCCTCTTTATTAAGATTAAAAGGAAAATTCTATATAAGGAATAGACGGTTTTGCAGTAGTTAGAGAATAATGTTTGCAATTATGGAAAGGTTAAAGATACGGTGAACATGTTTGGACCACTTTTAGTTACAGCGTTTGATATAAGAGAATCAGAAGAATACTTCCAAAATATAAGGTTGATTGGAAAGATTTCGTAACTTTGCAGTCAAACTTATCAGATGCTTTATCTTGAAAAACAAGTATTTAGAATTGCTACTTTAATAGATTAGTTTATGAATGAATCAATAAGAAATAGATTTAAATTAAGGCAAATAGAATCATTGATAAACACAACAGAATATTCAGAATTGTTGTGTGAATTGAGTGAGGATATATCTAAGGCTTCATTGAGAGCTGAAAATGAAGCTAGTATTGTTTCCATTTTTGAATTAGAATTATTCTACTTTATTAGAGATGTACTAGGATTAAAATATTATCCAGAGAAAGAAAAGTGTGTTAATACAGAAAGACATATATCAAAAGGTAGAATTGATAGTAAAATTGGTGCTTTAATCATCGAGTATAAGCATACTTCAAAACTCTTAACATTACCACAAAAGGAAAAAGCAAGTACTCAACTTAGAGATTATCTCAAAGGTTTAAGCAAAAATAATAGTTTAGACTATTTAGGTGTAATTACAGATGGGGGACAATGTAAATTTATAACCATTCAAAATGATGTACTTAATGATGGCGCATTTGAAAAACTTTCATCAAATCATATTGATAAAATAATAAAGAACATCGTTTTATTAGAACGTATAGCTTTAACTCCCCAGAATTTAGTAAAAGATTTTTGTGAATCTAATGATAGCATTTCTAAAAAATTTTCGCTTTGCTTATTTGCAACATTAAAAAAAAATCCTACAGGACGTTCTTTAATGTTGTTCAATGAGTGGAAAGAACTGTTTAAGTTAGCCCACGATGACTGTTCTAAACAAAAAGCTATTGAAGATAGAAAGAAATCTTTAGAAGAGGCTGTTAATCACGAGCTAAAAACTAATGATGATGAATATTTAGCTCTTTATGCAATTCAAACTACTTATGCAATTATTGTAAAAATAATTGCATATAAAGTGATAAGCAAAATCCGGTTTAATAAGAGTCTTTTAGATTTTAATAAGTTATCAGAAACAGATTCTCAAACACTAAGGTATCAAATGAATTCTCTTGAAGAAGGTGCTATTTTCAGAGATTTAGGTATTGGTAATCTATTAGAGGGAGATCTTTTTGCATGGTATTGTTCTTCATCACAATGGACGGAAGAGATTGGTTCCTTTGTACAACAGATATTTAAGGTCTTAACACATTATGAAGATAAAGCTTTATTTCAAACCGGAGAGAATGTTCAAGACCTTTTTAAGGAGTTATTTATGAGAATAATTCCGGATAAAGTTAGACATAGCTTAGGAGAGTTCTATACTCCTTCTTGGTTGGCTGATAATTTGATAAAAGATGCTATTGAATTAAATTCAGAAAAAAAAGAATGGATTGCTCTTGATCCATGTGCAGGTTCAGGAACATTTATTACAATCCTTATAAAATATGTATTAAATGAAACTACACATTTGTCGAGAAAAGAAAGATTAAATACTATATTGAAAAGAGTTAAAGCAATAGATTTAAATCCTTTAGCAGTATTAACTTCTCGTATTAATTATTTTATAAACATTTCTCATTTAATTTCTAATGATGATGAATTTGAAATACCTGTTTATTTAGGTGATTCTTCTTATGTTCCTAGTAAAGTTATAATTGATGGTGTAGACTGTATTAATTATCACATAAAAACTATAAAAAGTTATATTGATATTGACATTCCTCAAAGTGCCGTTTCTAACCCTACTATCTTCTCAAAAACCATGACAAGTATTGAGCAGGATATTCATAATTTAGATATTGAATCAATAAAAAATAAATTATGTTCTATAGTTGAGGAGAAAGAATTAACTCCGATTATCTCAAAAAAAATAGCTTTATTAGCAGAACAATTTGTTGAATTAGAAAGAAATGAATGGAATGGCATTTGGGCTCGAATTGTCACAAACTTTTTAACAACTTCTAATTTAGGAAAGTTTGATTTTATAGTAGGGAATCCACCATGGATTGATTGGAAAAATTTACCAGCAGGCTACAGAGAAAGAGTTAAATCAATATGTATTGATAGAAAATTGTTTTCAGGGGATTCCATAACTGGTGGGATAAACCTAAATATATGTGCTCTTATATCAAATGTTGCGGCAATGAATTGGTTAAAACCAGATGGTATTTTAGCATTTCTAATGCCTCAAAATATAATTTTTCAGCAAACATATGAAGGTTTTAGAAAGTTTCATCTTAACGATGATAAAAATTTATACTTTCAACAAATATATGACTGGACAATGGCAGGACATCCATTTGCTCCTGTTACCCATAAATTCTTAACATATTTCTTTTCTAGTAAAAAGGTGGATTATTCAAAAGGAATTCCGATAAAATATTTCATTAAGAATAAAGGGTACGATTTGAAAAATTACTCAGATATAACAGATTTTGCATTGATGGATCGTGTCTTTTCTATCTCATATGGTGTCGGAGGACAAGCCAGCGATGATAATACTATTTTCTCTTATGCAAAAGATAGAAATGAATTACTGTCTTTTAAAAGAATATCAGGAGAGTCTAGCTATAAAGGGAGAGAAGGAATTGAGTTTTATCCTCAAGAGTTATTTTTACTTGAGGTTGATAATGATATATTTTTAAACAAAGATACTATTGCGGTTAAGAACTTTCAAAATAGAAAATCCAAATACAAAATTCCACAAGAATCATTCTTTCTTGAGAAAATATACTTACATCCATTGATAAAAGGAATAGATATTGAACGATTCCATCTGGTTCAATCAAAATTTATAGTACCATTTCCATATGAAATGCCAAACACTAGGAGTCCAATTTCAATCAGAGAGTTAACAAAAAAATCCAACTTGCTTGCAAAATATTTTAATCGGTTCAAAGACGTATTCGATGCACAGACCAATTATAATGAAAGAATTATTGGGAAAAAGCATAATACAGAGTATTATACTTTAGCAAGAGTTGGTGAATATAGTTTTGCTGAACATTTTGTAGCATTTAGAGACAATACTAAGTGGCAATCATGTGTTGTCAGTTCCATTGAAACTCCTTGGGGAGAGCTAAAAAGACCTCAATTTCAGAATCATGCTGTTACAATAACTCAAGATAACAAAGGAAATTTCATTTCCTTAGAGGAGGCTCATTTCATTTGTGCTATTCTAAATGCTCCTTTGACTAAATCATATATATTAAACTCTTCAGATTCTAGATCTTTCAAAATAGACCCTCATATTTTTATTCCCAAATTTGATAGTAATAATATGGTTCATAATAATTTATCTGCATTATCAATGTCGGCTCATGAATTTTTTAATGACAAAAACAAAATGACAGAAATTGACAAAAAGTTAGACGAATTAATAGTAAAGTTGAAATAATCATTTCAATACATAGAAATATTTACTGACAACCATATAACTGATAATAGTATGTATTTTATTCAGTTAACTCATACTTTCTTTGAATCCTATTAGCCAGATTAGACATATCCTCATTGATTTTAGTATGTGTAAATTCAGCATAGAGCTCTGCCATATAACTAAGCGTTTCAATCGGACAGTCAGGTAAAACTTGTGAAACTGTACTAACTCATTTTATAAGTCAAGCATTTATTAATTATGGTAACTTCACCAATTCATATTAACAATGTAGTGTAATTTAGAAAATATCCATCTTCTCTGGAAAATACAAATTCATTCATATATCAAGAATTATTATAGGAATATCAGATAAATGTATAAAAGAAGTTTATAATAGTTATACTAAAAAAATACTTACTATTTCTTATATTAACCAAATAGAAGCCGTGTTTTTGGTAAAAGTAGGCCGTGGAAATAGGGAAAAGAGGCCGTCTACGGGTGGTGTAGACGGCCTCCACGACCCCCGTAGACGGCCTCTACAGAGTTGTGGACGGCGTCTTTTTGCGTTTTTGAGGCCGTAGTTTTGTCAAAAATAGGCCGTCTTTTTGCCAAATTGAGTGAAATATACTCCAATTATCTTTCCAAATATTTTGTTTTGTTTCCATAATGCACTATTTTTGCAGCAAAATAGAAATAAAATAATAAGAATATTACTATTTGAAGGAATGATAAATAATTTAGAAGTATAATGATTGATACTTGATATACACTCTGTTTATTAATTAATAATCTGCTATCTTCAAACTAAATTGTTTGATATGTGCATTTTATATCTTTTCGAAGTATTGTTTATCTGCTTTGATATTTAGGGATTTTGCTAGATATTTTGCTTGATTGTAAACATATCCATTATATCCAATACTTTTTAGAATTAGCTTACTTATTAGTGTAAATAGTTTTGCGGAAACATAAGCCATATAAAGATTTGTTTTCCCATCATTTCGATTATCATTAGTTTTTAGCAATATATTTCCGTGTAACAAGTCATTGCGATGTTTTATAATTGAAATATCTTGAAGAGTTAAGTTTATTCCTAACTGTTCAAATATTCTAGTTAGTTTATCATTATTTGTTAGATGTTGTTTGTTTATCGGTTTATTAATATCATTTAATCGTCTTTTTAGTTTTAGGATAGATTCATTATTGAGGTATTTACTGTTATTATCAATTACATTGTGAAGCTCTTTAATTATTTTCTTTTGTAATTTATTGTTAGATATTGGAGTTACTAAGCCGCATTCTTCTACGCTTAAATGTTTTGCAAGGAGTTCTATTATGACAGCAAAAGAACTTGGTATAATTAGTAAAGAACTAATAGATGTTGCTTCTAAAATAACTAAAATTGCAACTGAAAATTCTGGTTCTGAGTGTATTTTATGTACTAAATTAGATAAATTATCTAAAGATATTCTTGTCAACTTATTTTTAAATTTTTCTGCAATTTTTCTTTCGATATCTGGGTAAGAATATGGATTTGTTATAATTGGACTATACATTCCTTTAATTGTTGGTCTAATATAGTTTGTATAATATAATTTGCCAGAACAATCAAAAATAAATTCTTCGCCACCAACCATCAATCCGTTAATAAAACCTATTGCTTGTTGAATGGAGAAACAAGCTTTGAAAAAATCTTCAAAATTTTGTTCTTCTAAGCACTCAAAAACATAAAACCCTTTTGTTCCATTCTTTAATTGTGTAATATCAAATGTTTTTTCATTTAAATTTATGCGAAGGCAATCGTAAAAGTATTCAGTATTGTTTCTTGTGTGAGTAACAGTTTCGAATTGATGATGAAATGTATTTATTTCTTTTAAGTCAACGATGAAGAATGCTTTAAATAAATCTTTTGAATTGAAGTGTTTTGAACAAAAACTATTTATCTCAATAGTTGTTAAAAAGCTAACATATTCATCACCTTTCAATTCTGTGCTATGTGATGTGTCTCCAATTTTCTTTGTCTCATAAGTATTGCCGTTAAGTATAAATGAAAATATAATATCACTTTCTAATTCTTCAATTAACCTAGAATTAATATCAATTTTAAATCCTTTTTGATTTCTTGATATGCTTGCTTTTATATCTTTGTATTCAATTATTCTTATTTCAAGATCATTTAGAGAATCTAAATTCTCAATAAAATCTAATTCTCGATCAAAGTTTTTATTGTTTTCTATTCTTTTAGTTGAAGTGTTCATTTTATAAAGTGATATACATTTGATATGATTGCTTTTAACATTTAAAAGTTTAACAGATAAAGTACTCAGTTACTTGTTGTAAATTATATTCAATTGTAACATTTTCATTATTTTTGAATTCTGCGTTATCTGACTAATTGTTCAATTGCTTTCTTATTAATATTTATGTTTCAATAATAATTATTCATATAATAGTTTTGTTGATCTATTTTGAAAGATTTTTTCTAAAGTGTATATACGTTCTATTAACTTATTAAAATCTAATGATTCCCCATAAATCATGGTACTCTGCATAGCCTCATAGTCTCTACGCCATTCATCAATTATTTTTTCAGGTGGTACCAAGCAAATGCGGTCACGAATATCTGGAGTATAGTTCACATTTTTCATGTGAGTAAAAATCACGCGATGATGATGAATATTATTCCACAGTTCATCATCTATTATGGCTTTGCGGGCAAAATCTTCATCCATCATTTTCTCCAAATCGTAAAGATGTCGAGATTTTCGATTAGCTACTCCCCCTTCTCCAGTTGAGAATAATTCATGAATTAAAAAGGCTTTCTCTAAAAATGTCTTTTGAGGAACAGTAGTTGTTATATTAGAATCTATTATATTTGTATTTATAGGAAAATGAGTAGTAATTAAACTTTTGACCTTTGATGTTTCAGTTGGCTCAATTAAAGAACGTGAACCAACCTCTAGCAAAACTTCCTGATTCAAATAAGATTTTTTCTCATCAAATAGTGAGTTGTAGCGAATATGTATTTTTCGAGGTTCGGGATAGGTATTATCTCCTTCACCATCTAATTCGGCTTCAACTTCACATGATTTACCAATTTCTAATTTTACTATTTCATCTTTAAGAGATTGACAAATTGTATTACGTACATACAAAGATGCCTCTTTACGGAGTCTTTTAACTTGTTTTTTTGTCAAATCTCCTTCCAATCCAAACAGCGACCTATCTATTGCAATATCTATATCTTCTGAAAATCTTTGAATAAGATTCCATACTTTACTTAGAGATGTTCCTCCCTTAAATACTATCTTATTGGCGAATGGTAAAGAAAATATTATTTGTAAGATTACTGTTACCCACAAATCTTTCTCAACAGCTTGAACGGGAAGACCTATTTTATTTGCAGTTTGTGTAATTACATCTCGTTTCTGCTGATCTGTCAATTCAAAATATTTATTCATAAGCTTTTCTTATTATAGTTCTAATCCAAGAAGGCATGAGTTTTGCGTCTATAAGGACTTTTTCTTTAGTTTCTTTTTTTAAAATTTCTTTGATACGTTCAAGATGTTTATCTGTAACATTTTTTTGCTTTATTTCTTTTAAAGCAAAGGTAACCAACATTGCTAATTCGTTTCTGAATGACAGATTTTTTGGGGCAGCATGCTTAAACTGAATACTCCGACCATTACCCATGTTAATCTTTCGAGGAGATCCATCTGTCATATAAACAATATTCATTGGAATCTGTGTTGATAGTCCAAGTTTATTCATGGCGTATAGTCCTGTTGGAACAATTCGAGCCTTATCGCGTTTAGCTATGCTTTGGGCTATATCTTCAAACGATGGATATAATATTCCTAATCCTAAAACTTTATCAATTTTAGGATAGCAATAAATACCTTTTGCTAATCGTATAATTATTCCATCATTTGTCATTCTTTCCAAAGCTTTCAATACAGATTTTGTTTCTCCTATAGAGATAAAATCATTAGGGAAAAAGATTGTTCCTCTTCCGCATTTTGAAACCTTCGCTAATATCTTGTCGTCAATATTTTGCATCTTAATATAAGGTTGATTTTGTCGCAAATATATAATATTTTTACGACATAAAATGTAATTGAACGGATTTATTTTATGAATTCAAAGTTATATTTTTAATAATAGGATTAAATTGCTTTGACAATAGATGAAAACTACTTGACTTGTTCGGTTTCTTGTTCGGTGGTTGGGAAAATGTTATTTTATGGGAAGTTTTCTTTATTTTGAAAATAGAAGCCGTGTTTTTGGTAAAAGTAGGCCGTGGAAATAGTAAAAAGAGGCCGTCTACGGGTGGTGTAGACGGCCTCCACGACCCCCGTAGACGGCCTCTACAGAGTTGTGGACGGCGTCTTTTTGCGTTTTTAAGGCCGTCGTTTTGGCAAAAACAGGCCGTCTTTTTGCCAAATTGAGTGAAATATACTCCAATTATCTTTCCAAATATTTTGTTTTGTTTCCATAATGCACTATTTTTGCAGCAAAATAGAAATAAAATAGGATATGACCTTTTTGGAATTTAAGGAAAAGATGTTTGATTTGGCATGCTTCAATATAAATAATATATATGTATGGCAACCGAATTTTGACAGAAATAATCTTACTCGTTGGGTTGGGAAAGGATACCTTATTAGGTTAAGGCAGGGGTATTTTGCTTTTTCGGAATACAGAAACAAGCCAAATTATTCTCTTTACTTTGCCAACAGGATTTATCGACCTTCATATATCAGTTTGCATACTGCATTAGCTTTTTATGGTATTATACCTGAGGCTGTGGTGCAGATTACGAGTGTAACATCTCTTAAGACAGCATCGTTCAGTAATGATTTTGGGGAATATTCATATAATAACATAAAGGAAAACTTATTGTTTGGATATGATTTAAAGCCAATGGCTGATAATAGAACCATACAGTTTGCTACGCCTGAAAAGGCATTGCTCGACTTGCTATATCTTTATTCATTCTACGATAGTGAAAAAGAACTGGAGGAGTTACGTTTGGATGAAGATTATTTACACAATGATTTAAATAAGGATTTACTTATGGATTATTGTTCCAAGTTTCAAAGTAAGGCACTTGATTTTAGGGTAAAGTTACTTTTAAAAACCTACGATTTATGATAAATATAGAGCAAATAAGAAATTATTTTCCTTTTCAAATACGTGATAATTCTAATTTTGACAAGCACATTCTGAAAGAGTATTTACAGTTGATGATTTTAGATTATCTTTCTTCAACACCATACGTAAGGAAGATGACTTTTATTGGAGGAACAAACCTGCGTTTGGTAAAGGGTATAGACAGATTTTCGGAGGATTTGGATTTTGACTGTAAAGACTTGTTGGAAGATGAATTTATTGAAATGACTAATGGAGTGATTCAGTTCTTGGAGCGTTCGGGGTTGAGGGTGGAAGCGAGGGATAAAGACAATCCCAAGTTAAAGGCTTTTAGACGTAATATTCATTTTCCCGAACTTTTGTTTGATTTGGGTTTGAGTGGACATAAGGAAGAACGTTTTTTGATAAAAGTTGAAAGTCAAGATCAAGGGATTTATTATGAACCCATTATTACAAACATTAAAGGATGTGGGTTCTTTTTTCCTTTTCCTGTTCCAAGTGATGGAGTGTTGTGCAGTATGAAAATTGCAGCTACTTTAGCTCGTTCCAAAGGACGTGATTTCTACGATTTGATGTTTTTATTGGCTCAAACCAAGCCTGATTACGATTTTCTTTCAAAGCGATGTGGCGTTAATGATTTGCAAGAGTTTAAACAGGCGACAACTGAACTGTTGAAAACAGTTGACTTGAAAAAGAAACAAAAGGATTTTGAACATCTGCTATTCAATAAGCAAAACAGTGAAAAGATTTTGCGATTTGAAGATTTTATTGCTTCATTAACGGAGTGATGAGTTAAGTAAAGATCAAAGTTTGTTTTTAAAATTGTTCTGACTTGCTCGGTGACTTGCTCGGTGGTTGGAAAAATGTTATTTAAGGGAGATTTTCTTTATACAGGAACAGACCGTCTTTTTGAGAATTTGGATTTATTTATGGGAATAGGTATTTTTGGTTGTAAACTTTATCTCAAAAAAAAGTAGCAAGTAAATTACCTGCTACTTTTTCATTATTGTTTAGTTTTGTATTTATATGTTGTGGCTATCTTATGATATTGATTGATCCACTTCTA